>Ga0268264_10003205_pt1 | contig 14169 bp, 9 predicted proteins | sample KBSSwiS32_FD_190357 | JGI IMG/M metagenome (GOLD analysis project Ga0268264, IMG submission 190357) | Switchgrass rhizosphere microbial communities from Kellogg Biological Station, Michigan, USA - KBS Switchgrass S3-2 (SPAdes) (version 2) | ecosystem: Host-associated > Plants > Roots >...
CTCTTATTTTTTTGTTGTGGTACTGGATAGAACGGACAGGGATGAGAAGAGGTCTGCGGCTGCGGGCCTTCTTTCTGGATCATCTCTTCACCTCCCTTATGTCGATGGTGTTCGGGGTTGTCTTTTATTTTATCCGGTGGTCGCGTTACAAGGAACTGCAGCAAAAGGACCTGGAGATACAGAACAGACAGTCTGAGCTGTCCTTTCTACGGAGCCAGATCAATCCTCATTTCCTCTTTAACAGTCTGAACAATATCTACTCACTGGTATATCATGGGTCGGACCAGGCATTGACGGCTATTGCAGGGCTTTCCGACCTTCTGCGCTATATGTTGTACGACGCGGCAGAGAAAGTGCCGTTGAAGACGGAGATGGACTATATCGAAAAATATATCGGGCTGCAGCAGCTGCGGTTCGACCATCCGATAGAGGTGAGCTTGCGGACGGAAGGGGATACGCAGGGGACCCTGATCCCTCCTTTGCTGCTGATACCATTTGTCGAAAACGCTTTTAAACATGGCGACCTGGATAAAGGCGGACTTGCTATATATCTGTCCAACGAGAAGCAAAAGACGTATTTTCATTGTACAAACCGTAAGGGGACACATCGAAAAGACCCCGGCGGTGGTATTGGACTGGAGAATGTAAAAAGAAGGCTGTCGCTCCTATATCCTGGCAAGCATGTTTTTTTAGTCGAGGACGGTCCTGTAAATTTCTCCATTAACCTGGAATTGATCCATGACTGACAGCACACCCATACGATGTATTATTGTTGACGACGAGCCGCTGGCAGTGGCGCTGCTGGCGGACTATGTAAATAAAACGTCCGGGCTGGAAGTAGTCCTTCGAACCACGCATGTCCTGGATGCATTGCAGGCGGTGCAAGAAGACAAGGCCGACCTGCTATTCCTGGATATACAGATGCCTGAGCTGACGGGCATACAATTTATGAAGATCATCCGGCGGCGGTGCAAGGTAATACTGACCACGGCTTATACCCAGTATGCCCTGGAAGGATATGAACATGATGTCGTTGACTATCTCCTAAAGCCGATCACGCTGGACAGGTTCATGATCGCGGTCGAAAAGGTGAAGGAAAGACTTGGACACGAACAGGAAAACATTTCTTCGGCCAGTGTCCCGGATCATCTCTTTATACGGACGGAATACCGGATACAACGCGTGGATCTTGCATCCATTTATTATATCGAGGCGTTGAGAGACTATGTAGCTATTCATACGGGCACGGGTAAGATACTTTCCCTGGAGAGCATGAAGCATATGGAAGAGTTGCTGCCCGAGGATCGGTTCATACGTATCCATAAGAGCTATATCATCCATCGCAACAAAATAGATTTTTTGGAAAGAGGAAGAGTAGTAATTGGAAAAGAATACCTGCCGATAGGGGATACCTATAAGGAGAAGGTACGTGTAAAATTGGGGCTTTTGTAATTAATTGTATCCCATACGTTTAAAATCCAGTTAACAAATTCTTTGCACTTATCGCTTGCAGGAGAACGTAAAAGTTCGTACATTTGCATCGCAAAACCGGGCAACGGTCTAATATACTTGCCATCTCAGGGTTCGATTTGACACTTTCTTAGATACGATTCTTCAGTGTACTACTTCCCTCCTTGCCCGGATCAATAATTGTGAATAATTAAATAGTATACGTTATGAAAAGTGATGTAATGGACTCTCGTGTCCTTGATGGACCCACGGTCCATCGTCCGAAGGACAATCATGAGACGTGTGACGCTGAAGGGCTAAATTTTGAAAAAGACCGGAAGCGCACACTACTGGAACCTGCTATCCTTAAACAACTGGTGACCGAAGTAAAAGAAACAAGGGATGTTGCAGCATCGGAAGAGAACAGATCTACTTTCGGACTGGTAGATATGTGGAATATCCGTAAGCATGGCCGTTATGCCGGCAAGCCTCGTCAAAAAGGCACCATTGTTACAGGAATAAGCTACTAACAAAACGAACCACAGGTTCGTTGTGCGAAGGACAGGCAAAAGCTGTTTCCGGAAAACGGGTACATTCAAAAACACCCGTTTTTGCGGACATTCAAAAATAGTTCAGGCTCTGTTTAGTTTGTTTAAGTGTGAATCCCCGCTGCTGCGGGGATTTTTTTTCAGCAGGCCGGCTGAGGTCAGATGATATCCATCTTCTTCATGAGGAAAGAAGCATTGCGGTTGCGGGCGATGCCCTGCCGCAGGCGATAGTCGAAATGCAGCTCGTTGCCATCGATGGTGCTTTCAAAGCAGTAATTGCTTACCTGGCCAGGAAGCTCCTGTTCCAGGCTGCCCAGGGAAAGATCATGGGTTGCAAAAAAGGAAAGGCAGGGGTATTGCAGCAGCTTGCGAATGAACTGTTCGGAACCGTATGTCTTATCATCCGAATTGGTACCTCTCAGGATCTCATCGATCAATACCAGGGAAGGAGTGTTTTCGTGTATACGATGAATGATGCGTTGCAGCTTTTTCAGCTCCGCCATAAAATAGGAAGTATGTTCCTGCAGGGAGTCGCTGACCCGCAGGGATGTAAGGAGCTGCATTGGCGTAAAAGAGAAGGATGCAGCGCAGACGGGGGCTCCACACTGGGCCAGCAAAAGATTGACACCAGTGGTTCTTAAGAACGTGGTCTTGCCGGACATATTGGAGCCCGTGACGAGGACAAGCCGCTGGTCTTTGCCGATGGTGCAATCGTTGGGCACTCTTTCTCCCGCCGGTATCAGCGGATGGGCCATTCCAGCGGCAGCTATCTGCAGCTGTCCTCCGTCTAACGGAACAGGGTAGGTGAAATCCGGATTGGAGAAGGCCAGGGTGGCCAGCGAGTTGAGGCATTCGATATTGCCTACGGCCTCGATCCATTCGGGGAATTCCTTTTTATAGGTCTCTTTCCATTTTTCCAGGGCGGCCATGCATTGCAGGTCGTAAAGGAGAAAACTGTTCAGGAGAATGTTTACCAGCATATTGAGCCGCTGATCGAAAAAAGCGGACAACTGGGACAGACGGCGAATGGCGTGATAGGCCCTGCCCGTACGGGTCTGTTCCTCCTGCAGGAGAGATGAGCCTTGGGTATTCATGGTATTGAATACTGCCAGGATAGAGGAATATTGATCCAGGATCGCCTGTTTCTTGCTGATGAGAAGATGCTGGCGAAAGATATAGTTCTTATAGGATGCCGTGATGCCCCATGACAGGATCACTCCCAGCAACAGCGGGAAATACATATCCGTCGCCAGGTACAGACCGATGCAAAAGAGGTTATAAGCTATGAGCAGCCAGCGAAGGATGGTCATTCCTTTCTGGCCATATATACGGGAGGGAGTAGCCAGCCAGTCGAGGAGGCTGGAGAGATTGCCTTCCTTCTCGTCTACCAGCAGTCCCTTTGCCGTCAACAGCTGGCGTTTGTCAGGCTGTCCGGTCATGACCCGGATGGCCTCCTGCTGTCTTATAATATCGGGGATGGCCAGGATCGGCGTGCGTAATAGGGTTGAAAGCAACGCCTTCCCGTGCGTGGTTGTCGTTCTATTGATCAAATGAAAGAGGCTCCGGGGGCCAAAAATATCCAGGTCGTCCAGGTAGGAGTCGGAGTTCAGCTGATCCTTGCCGTCAGGAAAGCCGTTGGGCTGGTTGTTCAGCACTGCCTGTTCGTTGGTATTTACAAAAAGCAATTTTTCCAGCAGCGCTTTTTGATCGCCCAGGCGGAAGTATAGTTTTATCATTACGATGAATCCAGCCAGCAGGACTATCGACAGGGTCGTCAGGAGAAAAGGAAAGGTTGGAATGCTGTAATAGACCGCTACGCAAAGTCCGACGAAACAGATAAGACGAAGCGTTGCCAGGAGAAAAAGCCGCTCCCGCACAATCCCGAGGCGAGCAGTGTATGAAGCTATTTGTTCTTCATAGTACGGACCTGGAACTGGCATTACATGATATCCAAGGCTTTAACAAAAAATGTGCAGACAAAAGGCAAAATGAGCGTCAGGTATTCGAACCGGGCTTCGATGGCATATATAAAGGCGGCACTAGAGAGGAGGAAGAGTACCCAATAGAGACCTGTATTTTTCTTTTGCTTTTCCATTCTTAGGATTTTTGATAGGGCAGACGGGCGGTCCGCTTTTTGAAAATTTCCACAATATTACGAGAAATGACTCAAAAAGAAAAGATTATCGCAGGAATATCCCCTATCGGGGCTACCTTTAAAAAACAAACGTCCCGAATAACACATTTCAGAATTTTAGTATAAATTCGTCACATAATGTAAAAAATACACATTAGGTGGGAAAAAATTGATGTGACATGGCTGTCTTAAAAATTGAATTTTATCTGCGCTTTTACACCCGTCCCGGTCAATCATTGTATATATCTGGAAATATAGCGGCATTAGGAGGAAGTGACCCTTCAAAAGCCGTGTCTATGCAATATTTGAACGGCGAGTTCTGGCACGCACATATAGAGCTGGAGGATTGGCCTGTGGAGCCTGTTAGCTATAATTATATACTTCAGACGGAGGAGGGAAAAAGGTCCGAAGAGTGGGGAAATGACCGGGTATTGGAAGAGCCGGCGCCGGATATAGAGGAATTGCAGGTGGTGGACACCTGGAACTGGACCGGGGAGTATGAAAATGTGTTTTATACGGCGCCTTTCCGGGAAGTATTGCTGCGCCGGACGCGTAAGTCCAAAAAGATCCGGTCAAAGGGTGATGTTACGCATATTTTCCGGGTGAAGGCCCCTTTGCTGCAGGAGAATGAGACATTATGTCTTCTGGGCAGCGGGACGGCATTGAAGGATTGGGACAATGGGGAGCCTGTGCCCATGGTCCAGGAGGGCAGCTGGTGGACCTGCCGGATAAATATCCCAAAGGAAGGTCTGCCCATCGAATATAAATATGGGGTTTATGATGTGAAGGAGAAGCGATTCCTCTATTTGGAGAATGGAGAGAACAGACATTTGTATGGGGATGCTCATCAGCATAAGCTAAATGTGGTGCACGATGGGTTTGTGTATCTGCCTAACAATACCTGGCGAGGGGCCGGTGTGGCGATACCCGTCTTCAGTCTGCGGACGAAGAAGTCGATGGGGGTAGGAGAGTTTACGGACCTAAAGCTGCTGATCGACTGGGCTGTAAAATGCGGGCTGAAGCTGGTGCAGATACTGCCTGTCAATGATACGACTGCCAACCACGATTGGCAGGATTCCTATCCGTATGCGGCAATCTCGGCCTTTGCCCTGCATCCTTTGTACCTGAACCTGGAGAAATGTGCGGGTCGTAAATATGCCGATCTGATCAAGCCTTTGAAGAAAAAGCAGAAAGAGCTGAATGAGCTGCCCCAGGTAGACTACGAGGCAGTGATGAAGATCAAGTTGCTGGCTGCCAAAGAACTGTACGAGATACAGAAAGCAGAATTTGAGAAAGATCCTGATTTTATCGCTTTCTTTGATCAGAATAAACACTGGCTGGCGCCTTATGCCGCCTTTTGCTATCTACGGGATAAGAACGGCACTCCGGATTTTTCAAAGTGGAAGATACACAGCCGCTATGACAAGGCGGCGATAGAGCAGTATGTGTCGAAGGGCAGCCGGCATTATGGCGCCATAGCCCTGCAATATTTTATCCAGTACCATCTGCATCTACAGCTGCGGGAGGCGGCGGATCATGCGCACGACAACGGGCTGATCATGAAGGGAGATATTCCTATCGGGATTTACCGGTATAGCTGTGATGCCTGGATGGAACCGCGTCTGTATCATATGGATCAGCAGGCCGGCGCTCCGCCGGATAATTTCGCCATAAAAGGGCAGAACTGGGGTTTCCCCACTTATAATTGGGTGGAGATGGAAAAGGATGGGTTTGACTGGTGGAAGCGTCGTTTTGAGCAGATGAGCAATTATTTCGACGGGTTCCGTATCGACCATATCCTGGGTTTTTTTAGAATATGGAGCATACCCATGCATGCCGTGCAGGGGATACTGGGACATTTTGTGCCTGCCATACCCGTATACCGGGTGGAGTTCAGCGAACGTAATATATGGTTTGACCATGACCGTTACACCCGGCCCTTTATCAATGACGCTGTTTTGTGGGAGGTGTTCGGGAATGATTCGGAATATGTGAAGACCCATTTTCTGCAGGCGCGGGAGAATGGCTTTTATACCTTGAGTTCAGCGTTTGATACGCAGCGGAAAGTGGAGTGTTACTTTTCCCAGAAAGAGCAGTCGGATCATTCCGACAGCATCAGGGATGGTCTGTATGATCTTATCTCGAATGTGATCCTTTTAGACGTGGAGGGCAGCGATGGGCAGCAGTTCCATTTTCGTATTTCCATGGAGAATACATCTTCCTTTCGATATCTGGAATGGCATACACAGCAGCAGCTTAGGGATCTTTATATCAACTATTACTTTAACAGGCAGGATAACTTCTGGGAGAAAGAGGCCATGCACAAGCTGCCTGCTTTGAAGCGGGCGACGAACATGCTGGTCTTTGGAGAGGATCTGGGTATGGTGCCCCGGTGTGTGCCCAATGTAATGAGGCAGCTGGGGATACTCAGCCTGGAGATACAGCGTATGCCCAAGAATCCTGCGCGGGAATTCTTCCATCCGTCCGAAGCGCCTTATTTATCCGTTGTGACACCTTCCACCCACGACATGAGCACGATCAGGGGATGGTGGGAAGAGGATAGGGGACTGATCCAGCGGTTTTTTAACCAGGAGCTGGGGCAGTGGGGGGAAGCGCCCTATTTCTGTGAAGCCTGGGTTAACAGGGCCATTGTGCTGCAGCATCTGCATTCTCCTGCGCAGTGGAGCATTTTCCAGCTGCAGGACATCCTGGGTATGAGCGAGCAGTTCCGCCGGGAGAACCCGCATGACGAACGGATCAATGTGCCGGCCAATCCCCGTCATTACTGGAGATACAGGGTGCATCTTACCATGGAGGAGCTGATCAAGGAAAAGGAGTTCAATGAAGAGATAAGGGAATATATAGAACATTCGGGGAGATAGCATCCTTAAAAAAGGAACCGGGCCTGACGGCCCGGCCATTACACAGACTCTTATGATGGAGACCTTCGGCGGAGCTCCGGGCACTCGCTCCTTCTCGGTCGTAACCTTCGCATGGCTCGGTTACGGGCGACCTCGCTGTGCTCGGTCAGGGCGGGTAGGTGGGGTTCAGGGACGAAAACGCTCGTTATAACTTTTTATAATTTCACAAACGACTGATCGTACTGTGTACCATTCTGGCTAACGACCTTCAGAAAATAATTTCCACTTTTCAGGGTAGAGATGGCGAGGGACTGCTGGTTAACACCGGAGGCCAGCTGTTGCTGCTGGGCAATGACCAGCACACCTGTCATTGTATATACCATTATTGTTGCATGTGATGCAGCGGGGCTGTTCAGCGTATAGTTCAGTGTAGCGGTAGCGGGGTTGGGGTACAGCTGTATCTTTTTCTGCGCAACGGCAACGCTGGCATTGTAGACGCTAACGATCTTGGAGTATTTGGAAACACCGTCCATATCTACCTGGCGCAGACGATAATAATTATTACCGCTGAGCATACGGTCATCTGTAAAAGTATAATCCGTAGAGTGTGTATTGTTGGTACCCATGACAACACCGATGGAATCGAAGCCACTGGCATTAGCAGACCTTTCGATAACAAACCATTTACAGCTTGTCTGATTCTCCATGGTCCAGATCAGCTCCCCATTGTTGTTATTGTTGGCGGCGCTGAAGCTCATCAGCAGGGCAGGCAGGGTATTAACCCGGGCTTGTTCCTGTGCAAATGTCCTGGTAAGGCCAGACAGGATGATCAGGGTGATGAGGAAAGATCTTGTAAGCGTTGCGGTGTTCAAAGTTTTCATTTGGGTACGTTTTCGTGTGTTACGGTCTATAGTAGGTAAAATGTGTACCAAAAAATAAACCGCTGAAAATTAACCATTTGTGTTCGTGCCAAACTTCAAAACGTTCCCTGGATGGGAAAGATCTTCTCAAATCTGCAAAAAATATAGGGAAAACACCAAGGGGACCGTAATTTCTGAAGGTGGCTTTACAGGCGGAAAACGAGGCGACAGGGCAAGATTTTGACTTAACTTTACGCCCCATGCAGATCAATTATCATTCTTACGAGCTGGCTTTTCGTCATCCATTTACTATATCGCGCGGTACAAAGACCCATCAGCCGACCCTTATCGTCGAGCTGGAGCACAGAGGGATAAAAGGTTATGGGGAGGCCACTGCCATCAGCTATTATAATATACCTGTAGATAAGATGATTGCCGACCTGGAGTCCAAAAAGACCTTTATCGAACGTTTTGCCTTTACGGACCCCGAAAGGTACTGGCACTATCTCCATCATCTCTTTCCGGAGAACTCCTTTTTAGTATGTGCGTTGGATATGGCTGCCTGGGATCTGACCGGGAAGATGCGGCAGCTGCCATTATATAATATATGGAAATTGGATCCTGCCAGGGGGCCGATGACGGATTATACCATTGGGATCGATACCATTGATAAGATGGTGGCAAAGATGCATGAATTTCCCTGGCCTATCTATAAGATCAAGCTTGGGAGCCCGGATGATATAGCTATTATGAAGGCATTGCGCGCTCATACGGATGCTGTATTCCGGGTGGATGCCAATGCAGGCTGGACATTGGACTCGGCATTGCAGATCATACCCGTGTTAAAAGAGCTGAACGTAGAGTTCGTGGAGCAGCCTCTCGCAAAAGACGATTGGGAGGGTATGAAGGTACTATATGAACAAAGCCCTCTGCCTCTTATCGCAGATGAATCCTGTGTCAGGGAAGGCGATGTTGAAAAATGCAGGGGACATTTTCACGGCATCAATATAAAGCTTACAAAATGCAGCGGGATCACACCCGCGCGCCGGATGATCGATGCGGCCCGGCAATATGGGATGAAAGTGATGGTAGGCAGCATGAATGAAAGCTCCATCGGCAGCGCTGCCATTGCTCATCTGCTGCCTTACCTGGATTATGTAGACATGGATGGTCCACTATTATTATCGGAAGATCTGGCCACAGGCATTGAGTTCGATAATGGGAAAGTGCGCATGCCGCGCGGGGCGGGCCTTGGCGTTACATTTACCGGGTTGTATACGAAGCAGTGGACTGGTGTTTAAAAAATATTATTCCTAAAAGCCATTGTAAATTCAATAAAGGTCTTTACCTTCCATTGAGCGTGTAAACGTTTGCATAAAACGCTCATTATTTCTACTACATTTGGACCATTCTGCTGCCATACGTGAGATGCAAGAGCGTATTGCTTTCTACGAGGACATGAAAGCATACAATCAATTGTTCCTGCTCCTGTCCGGAGGTATATTCAGATTCACCTACTCCCTGGTAAAGTCGAATGAGGTCGCGGAAGAGATTGTTTCCGACGTATTTATAAAACTCTGGCAGATCAAGGACAGACTGCCGGAAATAGAGAACCTGAAAGTTTATCTGTATACCATCGCCAAGAATTTCTCTCTCAATTACATCAATAAGCATTATAAGAACACTGTCGTCAGTCTGGACGGGCTGGATGTGGAGACGATGATCGATCTCAACAGTCCTGCCGAAATGTGTGTTTCTGCCGACCTCGTACAACAGATCCGCAAAGTCATCCGCCAGCTACCGCCACAATGTCGTCTTATCTTTCAGATGGTAAAGGAGGACGGGCTGCGGTATAAGGAGGTGGCCGCCATTCTCGATATCTCCCCCCTCACCGTTCGCAATCAGCTGGCCATAGCTATCAAGAAGATCGGGGAGAGCCTGCCAGTCTATCTACAGTCGGGTTTTACCATGGTCAGTCGATTCTCACACTCTTAAGTAAGATTTTTTGCCCCCCTTTGGTACATTTCTCCGGGACGTCTTGTCTGTAGGATAAGCACATCATTATGCAGGGAGAACAAATAACGCAGGAAGACCGGTTTTGGCTGCTGGTAAGTCTCAAGCTTGCGGGGGAAGCCACGCCGGAAGAGCTCGCTGAATTGGAAACATTCCTGCAGCAGCGTCCTGAAATGGGCCTGCGGATGGAAATGCTAAACGGTTTTTGGCTGGGGGAGCCAGAAGACCAGGGCCGGAGGAATGACGCTTTGAACAGGCATCTTCAGCGGCTGAGCAATCATTTATCGACACCCACGCTGAATTACGAGGCAACTATGGCAACGGAAGAGGCGCCAGCGCCCCTGCCTGTGGAAACGCATACCAGGGGGATATACCGGCTGTTATGGCCGATAGTAGGTATAGCTGCGGCCATCGCGTTGATATTCTTTATTTCCCACCGCCCTGAGAGCATAAAGAACGAGCGTGTCGAACAGGTGGCAGAGAATACCATCAGTACGAAGCCGGGGTCGAAATCCAAGATACAGTTGCCGGATGGGAGCCAGGTATGGCTAAATGCCGACAGTCGGATAACGTATAATGAAACCTTCCGCGGGCCGTTCCGGGAAGTGCAGATAACAGGGGAAGCCTATTTCGACATTGCAAAAGACAAGGATCATCCTTTTATCATACATGCCAACTCTATCGATGTGCGGGTGCTTGGCACCAGCCTGAACATCCGGAGCTATGCCAACGAAAAGAATACAGAAGCCGTGCTGATCCGCGGGTCCATCGAAGTAACATTACGCAGCAGTCCGGATAAAAAGATCATCCTTCAGCCCAATGAAAAGCTGGTGGTGCAGAACGGCAAGGCTGTAGTGGTAAAAGGCATGCCATCGGTGCAGAAGTATGAGGATGCGCCGGTGATGATCCTTGGGAAGGCTCATATCCAGCCAAAGGATACGATAGCGATGGATATCCTGTGGGTAAAGAACAAGCTGGCCTTCGATCATGAGACGCTGGAGGAGGTGGCCCGGAAGATAGAAAGATGGTATGCCGTCAAAGTAAATATCCCGGATGAAAGGTTGAAGCATGTGGAATACAGCGGTGTGTTCGAGGATGAGAGCCTGCGACAGGTGATGGAGGCGCTGAGGTGGACAGGCAATTTCCGGTATTCCATCAATAAAAGAGAAGTGACCATAACACCCTAATATATACGAAGGTTGTCTCGCACCCTTTGTACGAATGCACATTGTGACTTTTGCCAGCCGCCCGCAAGGGGCTGCTGAATTATTTAACCAAAACTGCTATTATGAAAAGGATTACTTAAAACACTTACTGTCATAACAAAAAAAAGCGGAGAATGATTGCAGCATTCCCCGCCGTGTAAAGACAATTCCCGCTCCCGGAGGAGCGGGTACTTATCATTTTATCAAAACTAAGTTATGAAAAAAACCGGAAGCGGCGTATCAGTCGATACGTACCGTTCAATCATCAAATGCCTGCTGATGACGAAACTTGCCATTTTACTCATTTTTGTCCACGCCTTTGCCAGTGGTTACGGACAGGGGAATATTAGTCTCAGACTGGAAAAAGTACAATTAAAAAAAGTTTTCAAGACGATAGAAGAAGGTGGTTTTTATCGATTTGTCTACAAGGACGACATTTTGCCAAAGGAAGGGATCAGTATCCGGGTGCAGCACGCCGATCTGGCGGATGTAATGGATAAAGTATTGGAAAACACTGGGTTAACTTATCGAAAGCTCAGTGAAAATCTCATTGTTATTACCCGCGCCAATGCGGTCGAATCCGTCAAAGCTTTACAGGCGGTGAAGATAACGGGGAGGGTCACAAGTGACAAGGGAGATCCTCTCAAGGGGGTATCCGTGTTGGAAAAGGGGACAAACAACGGGACGACTACAATGGATGACGGGAGCTTCACTCTGCAGGTGACCAGCCCAAATGCCATCCTTGTCTTCAGCTATATAGGCTTTGGGACCAAAGAACTGGCCCTCAAGGGCAAAACCACCGTAGAGATGCAATTGCTGACTGCGGATAACTCTTTAAGGGACGTAGTAGTAGTGGGTTATGGCACCCAGAAAAAAGTGACGGTCACTGGCGCGGTAGCCCAGGTAAAGGGCTCCGAGCTGGAAAAATCACCCACCGTGAACCTTTCCAACTCCCTGGTAGGTCGTCTGCCGGGCGTGTATGCGGTACAATCCAGCGGGGAGCCGGGTTATGATGGATCAACCATTCGTATCCGGGGCACCAATACGCTGGGTAACACTTCTGCCCTTGTCGTAGTGGACGGAGTACCCGATATTGCGGGTGGCTTGGAACGATTGAATCCCGCGGATATTGAAACTATGTCCGTATTGAAAGACGCCAGCGCTGCCATTTACGGCGCCAGGGCTGCCAATGGGGTTATCCTAGTGACTACCAAGCATGGTAAAACAGGCAAACCTCAATTGAGCTACACCATCAACCAGGGTTGGTCACAGCCGGATCGTATCCCGAAGATGGCCAGCGCTACTGAATATGCCGCCATCAATAACGAGACCTATATATACGACCACGTTCCCGTTGCGGAATGGTCGCAGGCGCTGGCGGGTTTTAATTCCACGGGCAAATACACGACGCTGGCGAATCAACAATTACAGGCCCCTTTTCTGCCGACCGATGTGCAGAAATACAAGGATGGCTCTGATCCGTGGGGACATCCCAATACGGACTGGTTCAAAACGGCCTTGAAGACATGGTCGCCTCAAATGCAACATACGCTGCAGATCAACGGCGGATCCGAGAACATCCGATATCTGGCTTCGGCTGGTTATCAGGACCAGGATGGCTATTATAAGAATTCTGCTACGGGCTATAAACAATACGACATGCGTCTGAACCTGGACGCCAAGGTCAACAAATGGATCAACACCGGGATTAATATGACGGCCCGCGAAGAGTTCCGATTTTTTCCCACTCAATCCGCAGGCGCCATCTTCCGTATGCTGATGCGCGGCAGGCCTACGGATCCTGAAGTATGGCCCAACGGTCTGCCCGGTCCCGATATCGAGAATGGACAGAACCCCATCGTCATCACCACCAATCAAACGGGATATGATAAGGACAAGCGGGACTACTACCAGGTCAATGGCAGAGTGGAAATAAGCATACCCTGGGTTCAGGGATTGAAAATTACGGGGACAGCCACGGTCGATAAGGAGGTCCAGTTCCGCAAAACATGGCAGACGCCCTGGAGCCTCTATTTCTGGGATCATGCCACTTACGAGGCGGACGGCAAGACCCCGCTGCTGACCAAGAGCGTACGCTCTACCTTTACCAGCCCTCAGTTACAGGAATATTATACTAATTATCTGAATATATTACTGTCCGGCTTTATCAACTATGACCGTACCATCGGTGATCATACTATCAACCTGATGGCTGCCGTGACACGCGAGACGGACAAGGAGGATGACTTCAATGGCTATCGCACCAATTTTATTTCTCCGGCAGTGGATCAGCTTAACGTGGGAGGTGCATTGAATCAGACGACAGGCGGTAGTGCGTATGAGCGTGCCCGTTTGAGCTATTTCGGTCGCGCGGCCTACAACTATAAGGAAAAATACCTGGCTGAATTTCTCTGGAGATATGACGGCAGTTATCTTTTCCCACCCCAACACCGGTTTGGCTTTTTCCCCGGCGTCCTGGCGGGATGGCGCATCTCCGAAGAAGAGTTCTTCAAGAAGAGCGTTCCCTTTGTCAATTACCTGAAGCTGCGTGGTTCCTGGGGACAGTTGGGGAATGACCAGGTATATTACAATGGGCAACTAAAGGAATACCAATACCTCAGCCTTTACAATTTCGGCAGATATGTGATCAATAATGCGGCAGCTACTACCCTATACGAGACAGTGGTTCCCAACCAGAATTTTACCTGGGAAGTGGCCAACAACTCGGATGTGGGTATGGAGGGGCAGCTGCTCGACGGAAAGATCAATTTCGAGTTCGACTACTTTTATAATCTGAGAAATCACATTTTGTGGCCCAAGTTTGGCTCTACTCCTGCCTCTTCCGGCATCGCCAACCTGCTGCCTCCCCAGAACATCGGCAAAGCGCAGAATAAAGGGTATGAGTTCACGGTAGGTTACACTGACCATGCCGGTGATTTCAGCTACTCCGTCAGCGTCAATGCAGGCTATGCCAGGAATAAGATACTGTTCTTTGACGAAGCCCCCGGAGCACCGGCCTGGCAAAAGGCTACAGGTCATCCTTTCAGGGCAGGTGGCGGAACGGCTTTCATGGCCTATCAGTACGCCGGCGTATTCAAG
>Ga0268264_10003206_pt1 | contig 14168 bp, 11 predicted proteins | sample KBSSwiS32_FD_190357 | JGI IMG/M metagenome (GOLD analysis project Ga0268264, IMG submission 190357) | Switchgrass rhizosphere microbial communities from Kellogg Biological Station, Michigan, USA - KBS Switchgrass S3-2 (SPAdes) (version 2) | ecosystem: Host-associated > Plants > Roots >...
GATCTCTGCGTTGTCGTCCCGGCCTACAACGAAAGCGAAGGCTTGCGCGAATTCCACAAGCGCCTCGCCGCCGTGCTCGATCAGCTCGATCTGCGCAGCGCGGTGTTGTATATCGACGACGGCAGCGGCGACGACACCTACGCGGTGATGGAGGCCTTGCGCGCAACCGACGGGCGCGTGTCGACACTCAAGCTCAGCCGCAATTTCGGCAAGGAACTGGCATTGACCGCGGGCCTGGATCACGCCGATGCCGACGCCGTCGTCGTGATCGATGCGGATCTGCAGGATCCGCCGGAGCTGATCCCGCAGTTCGTGCAGCATTGGCGCGAAGGCAATGACATCGTCTATGGCACGCGTTCGTCGCGCGCTGGGGAAACCGGCTTGAAGAAGCTGACGGCGGCGGGTTTCTATCGCGTCATGAGCAAGCTCAGCGCCACGCCAGTGCCGCGCGATACCGGCGATTACCGCCTGCTCAGCCGGCGCGCGCTCGACGGTCTAAAACAGTTGCGCGAGCGCCAGCGCTTCATGAAAGGTCTGTTCACCTGGGTCGGATATCAGCAGAAAGCCGTCGTCTACGATCGCGACCCGCGCTTCGCCGGCGCCAGCAAGTTCAACTATTGGCGGCTGTGGAATTTCGCGCTCGAAGGCATTACATCCTTCTCGACCGCGCCGCTGAAGATCGCGACCTATGTCGGCGTGGTTACGGCCTTGCTGGCATTCGTTTTCGGCCTGTTCGTTTTCGGCAAGGCGCTGTTCTTCGGCGACCCGGTGCGCGGCTACCCGACGCTGATGATCGTGGTGCTGTTCCTCGGCGGTGCACAGCTGATGGCGTTGGGCCTGATCGGTGAGTACCTGGGCCGGCTGTACATGGAAGCCAAGCAGCGGCCGCTTTACCTGATCGACGCACATCATGCCGCGCGAACGGACGAACATTCCGCCGCATCGCCGCCGCTGCGCTAGAATTGCCAGGATCGGAAGACAGCCGGAGGTTTGATATGCGATTGGTCAAACATCTGCTCGAAGGCAAGGGCACTGCGATATACGCGATTGCGCCGGACCAGCCGGTGCTCGAGGCAATTCGCATCATGGCCGACAAGTACATCGGCGCGTTGCTGGTGATGGAAGGCATGAATCTGCAGGGCATCGTTTCGGAGCGTGATTACGCGCGCAAAGTGATCCTCAAGGGGCGTTCGTCGAAGGACACGCCAGTGCGCGACATCATGTCGGCCCCGGTCCTTACGGTGACGCCGCACGACACGGCCAACCACTGTATGAAGCTGATCACCGAAAAACGCGTGCGCCATCTGCCAGTCGTCGAACACGGCAAGATCATCGGCGTGCTCTCGATCGGCGATCTGGTCAAGGCCGTGATCGAGGATCAGGCTGAGGAACTGGAACAAATGCAGCGCTACATCGCCGGGTGAATGGCAGGTCGAGTCGACTGATTTGCCTGGGGATTTAGCAGTTTGAACATCGATTCGACCCTCCAAGCCCGCTTGCAGCAGCTGCTGGCCGATTACGGCGCCAAGGTCCGGGCCTTGATCGAGGGCCATGGCCTGGGCCAGTACGGCATCGACCCGGCCGATATAGAGCAGGAAGTCCGCATCCGGCTGTGGAGAGCGCTGGAACGTGACCGGTCGGCGGCCTTTCATGCGTCTTATATCCAGAGAGTGGTGTTGTCGACGGTGATCGACGCTGTCCGGGCAGCCCGGTCCAGGCCTGCCGAACCCCTGCCGGAAGGCGAGGGCGAAGGCTCCGAAGTCTTGTTGGCGACAGCCGCGGGACCGGAGCAAACGGTCGGCGGCACGCAGGATTTCGCACGTGTCGCGGCCTGCCTGGCGGAACTGCCGCAGCGGCGGCGCGAGGCGGTGGCCCTGCATCTGCAGGGGTTCAGCCTGCGCGAGATCGGCGAACTCGGCGGCACCTCGGAGGAAGCGGCGCGCAAGCTGCTCGATCGCGGAATGCAAATGCTGCGAGCACGCCTCGCTTTGATGGGATTGGGTGAACTACATGACTAAGCCAACACTTGCCAACTTGTATCGCAAGGCCACGCGGGACTCCGCCGGCTCGGCGCTGCCCGATACGGACATTTTGTTCGCGCTCGCGCGCGGCGAACGTCCCGCCAATGCCGAACGCATCGTGGCCGAGGTCGCGCAGTCGGCTTTGCAGTCCGATCTGTTGCACTTCACGCGTGCGCTGGAGCCTGCCTCCACTGCGCTCGCTGCGGAGCTTGCAGCCACATTCAATGCCGACGAGTTTGCGCGTACCGTGCACACGCGTGTCCAACCCAGGCCAGCTCGCGCAGCCGCGGGGCGCTGGCGTAGCCTGCGCCGCGTTGTCGCCGGCATGGCCGCGGCGATCATCGTGGGTGTGGCGCTTTGGACGCAGCAGCAGAAGTCCGATCCGGCCCCCGTTGCGGCAACCGCTGCGCCGGATCGTATCTTTGCGGCATTCGACGAGCGTGCGCTGGTCGGCAAGAATCAGTCGGACGAAATCTTCAACGGCTCCTTCCACGCCGACGTCATCTTCCGCAGTTCCGGCGGGTGAGCTAACACGCTTGCGCGATGCGTTGATGCGCATCGCGCGTGTTGGCGAACGCCCGTAGCAGGAGCGAAGGGCGGGGTTGCTTGGCGAGACCTGGAAGGTCGAGCTTAGCAACAGCCCGAGCGCAGCGAGGTAAGCGTCAAGTCAACTCCACGGCACTCGCGTGTTCGCGCGTCGCCGCGAACGTGATGTCCGGCCAGCGTTCCTGCGTCAGTTGCAGGTTCACGCGAGATGGCGCGAGATAGACGAGCTCGCCGGCCGCATCCAGCGCAAGATTCATCGCCGCCTTGTCGCGGAATTCGGCCAGCTTCTTCTCGTCTGCGCAGCGGATCCAGCGCGCGGTCACGACGGTGACGTTCTCGAATGCGCAATCGACGCTATACTCGTCCTTGAGCCGATAGGCGACTACGTCGAACTGCAACACACCGACCGCACCGAGGATCAAGTCGTTGCTCATCAGCGGCCGGAAGAACTGCGTCGCACCTTCCTCGGATAGTTGCGCCAACCCCTTCTGCAATTGCTTCATCTTCAGCGGATCACGCAGGCGCGCGCGCCGGAACAGCTCTGGCGCGAAATTCGGAATGCCGGTGAAGTTCAGCGCCTCGCCCTGCGTAAAGGTATCGCCGATCGAAATCGTGCCGTGGTTGTGGATGCCGATCACGTCACCTGGGAAAGCTGTTTCCACGATGTCGCGCTCGCTCGCCATGAAGGTCAGTGCATTGGCGAGCTTGACCTCCTTGCCGCTGCGCACGTGAAACGCCTTCATGCCGCCATCGAAGCGGCCCGAACAGATGCGCATGAATGCGACGCGGTCGCGGTGCATCGGATCCATGTTCGCCTGGATCTTGAACACGAAGCCGGTGACCTTGTCCTCGAGCGGCGCAATCTCGCGTGTTGTCGTGGCGCGCGGTTTCGGTGACGGCGCTTCCTCGACGAAGAAGTCGAGCAGCAGCTGTACGCCGAAATTGTTCACCGCTGAGCCGAAGAACACCGGCGTCTGCTTTCCGGCCAGATACGCGTCGCGATCGAATGGGTGCGAAGCGCCTTGCACGAGTTCGAGTTCATCGCACAACTCGCGCAGCATGTCGGCGCCGATTTTTTCCTCCAGCGCAGGATCGTCGAGCGAGGCATAAATCGTCGAATCCTGGCGCGTGAAATTGCGCCCCGGCTCGAACACGTGCACTTCGCCGCTGACGAGGTGATACACGCCCTTCAGGCGCGAACCCATGCCGATCGGCCAGGTGATCGGCGCGCACTGGATTTTCAAAACCGACTCGACTTCATCGAGCAATTCGATCGGCGCGCGGCCTTCGCGATCGAGCTTGTTGATGAACGTCATGATCGGCGTATCGCGCAGCCGGCACACATCCATCAGCTTGATCGTGCGCTCCTCCACGCCTTTCGCGCAGTCGATCACCATCAGCGCCGAGTCGACCGCGGTCAGCACGCGATACGTGTCCTCGCCGAAATCCGCGTGGCCCGGCGTGTCGAGCAGGTTGACGACGCGCCCTTCGTACGGAAACTGCATCACCGATGAAGTGACGGAAATGCCGCGCTCCTTCTCCAGCGCCATCCAGTCGGAAGTCGCGTGGCGCGCCGCCTTGCGCCCCTTCACGGAGCCGGCCATCTGGATCGCACCGCCGAACAGCAATAGCTTCTCGGTCAGCGTGGTCTTGCCCGCGTCGGGATGGCTGATGATGGCAAAAGTGCGCCGGCGTTGGGTTTCTTCGGTGTGATTCATGGAAATAGTTACCGTTCGCGCTGAGCGTAGCTTGCCCAGCAAGCGGAGTCGAAGCGCCCTTCGACTTCAGCGCTTCGCGTTTAAGCTCAGGGCGAACGGTTGTGTTGAAAAGGCGCGCGATTATAGACGATCGCCGAAGGATTGAATTTTAGAGCGCAAGCGCTCCTTGCGCTTCGCGCGTAACTTGCGTCCGCACGCGCGCAAACGCCAGCAGGTCTGCGAGACGCGCGCCCTTGGCCAGCTTCGTCACCTCCGACAGGCGGTGGCGATCTTGTGCGCGAACTGGTCAAGATGCTCGCCGCACTACCGCGCCAGAAAGGCGCCTGATCGGTCAATAGCCGCCGACCACCATCCCGCGTTCCGGCACGAACTCGCCGTTCGCACCAATGAATTTAAACGGCACAGCGATCAAATCCATATCGGCGTTGCGTTGCACGACGAAGTGCAGGTGTGGGCCGCGCGTGAAACCGGTGTTGCCCGACAGCGCGAGTTGCTGGCCAGCGCGGACGTGGTCGCCGACGGAAACGCGTGCGCTTTCCAATTGCAGGTGTGCGTAGACCGCCATCGTGCCATCGTTGTGCACGAGGCGAATGTTGTTGGCGCGATCCCCATATTTGGACAGGTCCTGACCGGCGCCGTAAAAATCGTTGTCGACCGTCATCACGACGCCGTCGCGCGCGGCGAGGACGGGAGTGCCTTCGGGCATGGCGATGTCGACAGCGTAGTAGTTCTGTTTGTCCAAGTGGCTGACTTCACCGCCGAATGCCTGCGCGATCGGGAAGCGCTGCACTTCGGGAAACGGCAGGCGATAATGCGCATCGCTGCTTTGTTCGGCGCGGAAGTCGCCCGGCATATAGGTATAGCGCAACTGGTAGCGGAAGCTGGCTTTCGGATTGATCGCGCTGATGCGTATCGCCGCAGTTTCGCTCACTGCCGGCAGCACAACGCGCGCTGGCAGCGGCGGCTGCGCCTGCACGTTTTCCGCGACTTCGAAGGCCACCTCGACGCTGACCGGCCCGCCGGCGGAATTGATGAAGGTTTCGGTCTGGTCATTGTCGCTGCCACTCTGGCGCAAGCGGATCAGCGGCTGGTGATCCGTGTGCACCAGCGTGGATTTGACTTCTTTGATGTCCTCGCCGGGCTTGACGTCGGTGTAGTGCACGACGCCTTGCGCGTCGGTGTATTGGTACACGTGCTTTGCAACCACCGTTCCGCAAGCGGCGGCACAAAGCATAAAAAGTAGCAGCTGCCTCAGCATTCGATGACGTTGACCGCCAGCCCGCCGCGGCTCGTCTCCTTGTATTTGTCCTGCATGTCGCGACCGGTGTCGCGCATCGTCTTGATCACCTTGTCGAGCGAGACGCGATGCTTGCCGTCGCCGCGCATCGCCATGCGCTGCGCGTTGATCGCCTTGACTGCACCCATCGCGTTGCGCTCGATGCACGGAATCTGCACGAGGCCGCCGATCGGATCGCAGGTCAAGCCGAGATTGTGTTCCATGCCGATCTCTGCAGCGTTCTCGACCTGGTAGATGCTGCCGCCGAGCGCTGCTGTAAGTCCGCCCGCGGCCATCGAACAGGCGACGCCGACTTCGCCCTGGCAGCCGACTTCGGCGCCGGAGATCGAGGCGTTCTCCTTGTACAAGATTCCGATCGCCGCAGCCGTGAGCAGGAAATCGAGCACGCCTTGTTCGGTCGCGCCGGGAACGAAGCGATGGTAATAGTGCAGCACTGCGGGAATGATGCCGGCAGCGCCGTTCGTCGGTGCCGTGACGACGCGCCCGCCGGCGGCGTTTTCCTCGTTCACGGCGAGCGCGTACAGGTTTACCCAATCGAGGATCGTCAACGGATCCTTCAGCGACGCTTCCGGCCGGTCGCACAAATCCTTCACCATTGCCGGCGCGCGCCGCTGCACCTTGAGGCCGCCCGGCAGCACGCCGGTTTCGCGCATGCCGCGCGCTACGCAGTCCTGCATCGCTTTCCAAATGGTCAGCAATCCTGAGCGAATCTCGGATTCGCTACGCCAAGCCTTCTCGTTCTCGAACATCACCTGGGCGATGCTCTTGCCGGATTCATCGCAGGTCTTGAGCAGTTGATCGCCGGTATGGAACGGGTGGGGTAACGCCGTCGTGTCGGCGACGATGCGATCTTCCGCAGCCTCGTCGTGATTGACGACGAAGCCGCCGCCGACGGAGTAGTAATCGCGCGTTGCCAATTCGTTGCCAGCAGTGTCGTACGCGGTAAAGCGCATGCCGTTGCTGTGATACGGCAGCTTTGTGCGCTTGTTGAAAATCAGGTCGGATTTTTCGTCGAACGCGATCTCGTGCCTGCCGAGCAAGCGGATATTCTTGCTGGCGCGGATGCGCTCGAGTCTGCCCGGAATCGTGTCCGGATCGATCTTGTCCGGCCACTCGCCTTCGAAACCGCACAGCACGGCCTTGTCGGTGCCGTGGCCGCGGCCGGTATGGGCGAGTGAGCCGAACAGTTCCCCGCGTACGCGCGCCACGCGCGTGAGCACGCCTTTCTCGTCGAGCCAGCGCGAAACGAAACGCGCGGCCGCGCGCATCGGCCCGACCGTATGCGAAGACGACGGCCCGATGCCGATTTTGAACAGGTCGAAGACGCTGACGGCCATGCAGATTTTCCAAAGGACTGCGGACGGCTATTCTACGCCGCTGCGCCAAGGAATAGCGGGATGCACCTGACTCTCTATCAACGCGACGACTGCCATCTGTGTGATCTCGCGCTCGACGTGCTCGCGCAGGCGCGCGTGCCGGATTTCGACAGCGTGTTCATCGACGACGACGCGCAACTCGAAGCGCGTTACGGCGAACGCGTGCCGGTGCTGCGTGCGGCTTCCGGGCACGAACTCGGCTGGCCGTTCGATGCGGCCGCCGTCGCGGAGTTTCTCCGCACGGCCGTTTGAAAAGACGAAGGCCGCGCAAGGCGGCCTTCGACCGCAAGGATAAGTGAAACCCTCAGGCGGCGCGTGTCGCCGCCTCGACGTCCGGCGTGCGCCAGCCGCAGCGCAGGCCCCAGAAGTAGAAGACAAAACTGATCGCGGCGACGACGACGAGATCCCAACCGTATGGGATGTAATCGTGTCCGCCGAACTTCTTGCTGCCGACGTACGACAGACATGCTATCGCCGGCAGATATGCGATCAGCCATGCCGCGCCGCCGAGCTGGCGGCCGAAATCGTGCCAGCCGCTGCGCGCCTGGTAGTAAAAGTATACCGGTAGTGCGACGACGATCAGCAAGATGATCTCGCCGGTCAGCGGCCACTTCGCCCAATACAGCAACTCCGTCGAGATCATGAACGCAAGACAGGCGAAAACCGGCAGAGCCGGCGTGCGCAGCGGGCGTTGCAGTTCCGGTGCGGTGCGGCGCAGGGTCATCGCGCTGATCGGACCGGTCAAATACGAGATGATCGTCGCCACGGAGATCACCGCGGCCAGCGTACCCCAGCCGCGGAAAAAGAACAGGAATACGAACGCGACAGCGAGGTTGAACCACATCGCCGGTCGCGGTACGCCATACACGGGGTGCACGCTGCCGAATATCCGCGGCATCGTGCCGTTCTTCTGCATGCCGAAGATCATGCGCGCCGTGGATGCGGTATACGTGATGCCGGTGCCGCTCGGGCTCACGAACGCGTCGGCATAGAGCAGAATTGCGAGCCAATTCAGATTGACAAGCAAGGCCAGTTCGGCGAACGGCGAGCGGAAGTCGATACCGCGCCAACCCGCCTTCGCGAGCAATTCCGGCGGCACCGCGCCGAGATAGGCGACTTGCAGCAGGAGATACACGATTGTCGATAGCACGATCGCGCCGAAGATCGCCAGTGGCACGTTGCGGCCCGGGTTGTGCGCTTCACCGGCCAGGTTCACCGGGGTCTGGAACCCGTTGAAGCTGAAGATGATACCGGCCGTGGCTACCGCATTGAGCACGGCGGCGAAGTCGATGCTGTAGACGCCATGGTCGACGCCGACCTGGAAATTTTCGGCGTGGAAACCGCTCGCGATCAATGCGAATGCGGTCAGTGCCGGCACGACGAGCTTGAATACGGTGATCGCCGTGTTGGATCGCGCGAACAGTTTCACGCTCCAGAAATTCAGCATGAAGTATACAATTACCAGGGCCGCGGCGATTGTCAGGCCCGGCGGCGTGAGCTCGCCCTTGCCGTCGGCCGCATGCACGTACAGATCCTGCGCCCATTGCCACGGCCACGACGCCATATATTGCACCGAGGCTTCCGCTTCCACCGGGATCACCGAGGCGATGGCAATCCAGTTCGACCACGCCGCGACGAAGCCGACCAGCGAGCCGTGCGAATACTGCCCATAGCGCACCATGCCGCCGGATTCGGGAAACATCGCGCCGAGCTCGGCGTAGGTCATCGCGATCATCGTCACGGCCACGGCGCCGATCACCCAGGCCCAGATCGCACCGGGACCGGCCAGGCCCGCTGCGCGCCATGCGCCGAACAGCCAGCCCGAGCCGATGATCGATCCGAGGCCAGTCAGCATCAGGGCGAACGGGCCGACTTCGCGGCGGATGGCGTGATTCGCGGACATGGGGGTTTCCTATCAACAAAGCGCCCGCTCGATGCGGGCGCGGCATGATCGCAGGTTTGTACGCGCGTGTCAGCGCGCGAAAACGCCGTTACTTTGCGCCAAGCACCAGATGCCCATGCACGCCTACGTCTGTACCGATGTCGGCCCAGTCGTTGCTCGTGCCCAGGCCGAAGTCCCGGCGCTTGAGCTTGGTGTCGACGTCGAGCGTGGCGCCTTCGGCGGATGCGGCGAATTTCACTTTCAGGGTGACCGGCTTGCTCTGGTCGCGGATCGTCAGCGTGCCTTTGGCGATGACGCCGTCGGCAGCGTGCTCGAAGCTGGTTGTGACAAAATGTGCCTGCGGGAATTTCGCTGCGTTGAAAAAATCGGCCGTGCGCAAAGTGTCGTCGCGCTCGCCGCTGGCTGTATCGACACTGGCTACGTCCACTTTGACATCGAACTTCGACTTGGCCAGATCCGCCTCGTCATAGCTGATCAAGGCGTCGAACTTGCCGAACTTGCCGGTGAACGGGCCGCTCTGGTACGTGCCGTTGAACGAGAGCGAGCTCTTGCTCATGTCGACTTGCCAGTCGCGTGCGAAACAGGCAAATGGCAGTAGCGCCAGCACAAGCATGCATTTACGCATCGTCAGTCCCCGGATGTCGGTTTTGCGCGGCGCATGCGTGGCAGCATGCGGCGCAACACGTCGTCGTGATTATGGAAATGATGGATCAGCGCGATCAGGGCGTGGCCGGCCGCGACCGCAATCAGCGTCCAGAACAGGAATTCGTGGCGTTCGGCAGCAATGTTTTTCAAGTCCGGTATCGACGGATCGGGTCCGCCGAGTGGCGGGATTTGCACCAGTCCAAACCAGTACAGCGGGCGTAGCGCGGCAACCGAGTCGTACCACCAGCCCGATAGCGGCACGAGAAAAATCAACACGTAAAGCGCGACGTGACCGGCGCGTGCGCCGATCGCCTGCCAGCGCGGCATCGACGCCGGTTCGACCGGGCGCGGATCGAATGCGCGCCACGTCAGGCGCAGCACGGCGAACGCGAGGATCGTCAGGCCCAGGGATTTGTGCAAACTGAAGACCGGAATCACGCTGGGGGACTTCGGCAATGCAACCATGATCAGGCCAATTGTGCCTTGCACGAGGATCAGGAACACGGTCGTCCAGTGGAAGAATTTGGCGACACTGCCCCAATAGTCGGTTCCGCTCTTGAGCATGGTCAGGATCCGCTTGGTTCGTCCGGCGCAGCTTGCCCTTTCGTGTCGGCTCCGCGCAAGCCTTCGGCTTCGATATGGATCGTCACTTCGTCGCCGATGTCGGGAATGTATTTGCGCATACCGAAATCGGTACGCTTGAATTTCGCATCGGCGGAAAATCCGGCGGTGTACTGCAGCGAATACGGTTCGAGCGCGGTGCGATTGAAAATCACATGCAGATCGAGCGGATGGGTTACGCCGAGCAGAGTCAGTTTGCCATGCGCGATTCCTTCACGATCGCCGGTTTTCTCGACTTTTTCCGAAACGAAACGCGCAGCTGGAAATTTGTCAACGTGGAGGAATTCACTGGAACGCAGCCGACGGTTCCACGCCTCGTCGCCCATGTCCAATGAAGGAACGTCGATCGTGGCATCGACCTTGGCCTTGGCCCAGTCGCCGGAATCGAACTGGACGAATCCGCTTTTCACGCGCAGACGACCCATCGGATTGGATATGCCGAGGTGGCTGGCCGAGAAGAATACCTGCGTGTGCACCGTGTCGAAGCGGTAATCCGTCGCGTGCGCCGGTACGCTCGCTGCCGCGAACAGGAAGGCGAGGAGCGGATATCGAACCATAGTGTGATTATTGCAAGGACAGGCTGAATGGCAAACGGACGGCCATAGACCGCCGTAGGCGCGGGTTTCTGGCATTATCGTGGCACGCGAAGGGGGAGTGCGCATGCTGGGGAGCATGTTGATTGCAATGACAGCTGCGGCAGCGCCGCAGCCTGCGTTTGCGTTTGCGAGCGCGCCGTATTTTCGCACGCTCGGCGCGGCTGATGGCCTGCCGTCGAGTACGGTGTGGAAGCTGGCGCAAGATCGCGACGGCTATATCTGGATAGGTACAGCCGACGGCCTGGCACGCTACGACGGGGTCGGTTTTCGCATCTACCGCCACTCGGCCAACGACGCGGGTTCGCTGGCGGGAAATGACGTCGCTGCGCTGTTCGTCGACAGCCGCAACCGGCTCTGGTGCGGCGGCGAGGATGCCGGCTTGAACCGCCTTGAACGCGACGGAAGTTTCATGCATTTCCGCCACGACGCGAACATTGCCAGCAGCCTGGGCGGCAACGACGTCTGGGCGATCGGCGAGGACGCCCGCGGCGCGATCTGGGTCGGTGCATACGCCGGCGGCCTCGATCGTTTCGATGTCGCGGCCAAAGGCTTTGTGCACTTCCGGCACGATGCCGCGCACGGCGACAGCCTCGGCTCAGACAATGTGCTGGCGTTGCGTGGCGATCGTGCCGGCAATCTGTGGATCGGCACCGACGCCGGCGTGGATGTGCGCGGCGCCGACGAGCGCTTCCGCCACGTCGATTTTTCCGGGCTTCCCGGCAGTGGTGGAATCAATGCCGCGGTGTTTCTGGAAACCGCGAACGGCATGCTGGTCGGAACCCGCCGTGGGCTGGTCCGTGTCGGCAGCGACTTGCACGCGCAGGTCGTCGAGGCGGAGCGTTTGCGCGATCGAGTCGTGTATGGCGTCGCCGAAGACAACGACGGCGGCCTCTGGATCGGCACCCGCGACGGGCTCGTGCGTCGCGGCCAAGATGGCCATCTGGAAGTCTATACGGAAAATACCGCGGTACCCGGCAATTTGCCTGGCCGAAAGCTGTTTGACGTACTGCGCGATCGCGAGGGCGGCATGTGGTTCGCGAGCACCGACGGCGGCTTGGCATATCTGGCGCCGAGCTGGCGGAATTTCGCCTTGTTCCGCCACGATCCGGGCACATCGACGAGCCTCAGCGACAAGCGTACGACCGGTCTGGCCGCCGACGCGCAGGGTCTGGTGTGGGCGGTAAATCTCGCCGGCGGCATCGATCGGCTCGATGCGGTTGCCGGCACGGTCGAACGCTTCGCCGAACGCTGGCCGGCGCCGGAGAAGGCTTTATGGTCGGTGCTTGCAGATCACAATGCACGGCTGTGGGTCGGACACGGGCACGGGCTACGGGTATACGATTTGCAAAGTGGACAATTCCGCGATGTCGCCGTCGACGCGGCGCGCCGCGACGCGCTTGCTCCGGGAGCGGTGGACTGCCTCGTCGAAGGCGCGGGCGGCGCGATCTGGGCCAGCGCGAATGGCGGCGGCGTGCATCGCATCGACCCGCTGGCGCTCGCCGTGCAACGTTTCGACGAGGCAGCGGGTTTGCGCAGTACCGATGTGGATCAACTCGCTTTTGCTCCGGACGGAAGCTTGCTGCTGGCCAGCGCCGCAGGGCTCGATCGCTTCGACGCCGCCGCACAACGCTTTGTACCCGTTCCTGGCGCGCCTACGCAGCGCGTGCTCGCATTCGCATTCGCGACAGATGGCTCAGTCTGGCTGCACACAATCGGCGCACTGGCGCATTTTCGTTATGCCAACGGTGCATTGCAGTCATTGGAACAAATCGGCGCGGACGTCGGTTGGCCGAGTCTGACGGCGGGTGGCATGCAGCTCGATCGCGATGGCCGCATCTGGGTCAGTAGCGCCCGCGGCTTGTGGCGCGTTGATCCGGCGACGCGCGCGATCCGCCACTTCGGTGCCGGCGACGGCCTGGCGAGCGTGGAATTCAATCGGCTGCCTTTGCTCAACAGCAACGGCAGGATTCTTGGCGGTACGCTCGCAGGCATCGTCGCGTTCGAGCCCGCACACATCACCGAAAATGCGGCGCTGACGCCGCCGGAGCTCGACGCGATCAGCGTGCGTCGGGGCGGCAACGACATCGTGCTCGATGCGCACGCACGCGAGATCGATCTGCGCTGGGATGATCGCGACCTGCGCATGGCGATGCGCGCTCTGAGCTATACCAATCCGGCCGCAGTCAGCTATCAGTCGCGCCTGAAGGGCTTCGATCGCGGCTGGATCGATGCCGGTGCGCGCGGCGAACGCGAATTCTCACAGCTGCCACCGGGGAAATATCTGCTGGAGTTGCGCGTCTCCGGCGCTGACGGCGTGTGGAGTGCCGCGAATGCGCCGTTGCACCTGCGCGTGGCCGCGCCGCCGTGGGCGACGCCATGGGCTTACGCCGCATATGCCACGGGGGTCTTGTTTGCGTTGCTGCTGGCATTTCGGGTCTATCGCGCGCGGATCAGGCGACGGCATGCGTTGGAATTGGCCGAGCAGCAGCGCCGCTTCGCGGAAAGCGCGAGTGCGGCGAAGTCCGATTTCCTCGCCACGATGGGCCACGAAATCCGCACCCCGATGACCGGCGTGCTCGGCATGACCGAGCTGTTGCTGCGCACGCCGCTGGATGGCGCGCAGCGCGACTACGCGCAAGCGATCCAGACGTCAGGACAGATGATGCTGCGCCTCGTCAACGATTCCCTCGACTTGGCGCGCATCGAAGCCGGCAAGCTCGAGCTGGAATCCAAGTCCTTCGATCTGCACGCGCTTGCCCAAGAGATTGCGGCACTCGCGCAGCCGCTCGCGTGCGCCAAGGGCTTGAGCTGGGAAATGCGCGTCGCCGTGGACGCGCCGCGATACGTCACCGGCGACGCAGTGCGGATCAAGCAGATCGTGCTGAATCTGGTCAACAACGCAATCAAGTTCACGCCAAGTGGAGACATCCGTGTCGAACTCGTGCGCGCGGACACGGCGATGGCGTTCGTTGTGCGCGATACCGGCCCGGGTATTGCGCAAAGCGAGCAGGTGCGCCTGTTCCAACGCTTCGAGCAGGTGGACGGGCCGCAGCGGCGCGTCGGCAGCGGGCTCGGGCTCGCGATCTGCCGCGAGCTGGTCGCGCGCATGGGCGGAAACATAACGCTCGATAGCACGGTTGGCGCAGGCAGTACATTCCGCGTCGTGTTGCCGTTGCCGGAAGTCGCCGCGCCGCAAGCTGCGCCAACTGCGCCGGTCGCAACGGCGATCGCGGCACGGCATGTTCTGCTCGTCGAAGATGACGCCACTGTCGCCGCGGTCATCGTCGGAATGCTCGGCGCGGGCGGCCACCATGTGCGCCATGTCGAGAACGCGCTGGCGGCGTTAAGCGAGCTGGCTTGCGCCGGTTATGATGTCGTGTTGATCGATCTGGATCTCCCCGGCATCGATGGTCTCGCGCTCACGCGCATGATCCGCGTGCGTGAG
>Ga0268264_10003210_pt1 | contig 14164 bp, 11 predicted proteins | sample KBSSwiS32_FD_190357 | JGI IMG/M metagenome (GOLD analysis project Ga0268264, IMG submission 190357) | Switchgrass rhizosphere microbial communities from Kellogg Biological Station, Michigan, USA - KBS Switchgrass S3-2 (SPAdes) (version 2) | ecosystem: Host-associated > Plants > Roots >...
CCTCCCCAATAAACATCCTTTAGTACTTCTTCGCCCCCGCTTATGAGCTGAGGATATTGATGTAAAAAATGCAGGGCGTCTCTTTGTACAGGGCCGCCCAGGTAAACGGGAAGCGCATTTCCTTCTAATTCCGGTATAAGTTCCTTAAGAGTCTTGGGAAATTTTTTATTTAATACAAAACCAAAGCTACCTTCATCGGTATGTTCACACAGGAAAATGACGGTCCGGCTGAAATTCGGATCTTTTAAAAAAGGATTTGCAATTAATAAAATACCTCTTGCGGGTGGAATCATAATTCTAAATTATATTTATTTGTTGATAAATTAATTCGATAAGATCGTTTTTTATAAAAAAATAAACGATAAGAGTTAGTTAAAGTTTGTGTGTAATACCTTTCTGCTGGTTTTTAGCAATTGTGAAGGTTAAATTTGCGATGCATGAAAAAAATTTTCCCCATTATTACCATACTTGTTTTTATTTCTTTACTCGGTGTAATTTTTTCACAGGTTTTATGGATAAAGCAATCAGTGAATGATAAGGAACAGCAGTTTGAGGAAAGCATTAAGATGGTAACCGTTACTGCCGGAAATGACCTTGTGGAGGAAAAAGGGAATCTTTCTCCGTTTGATAGCAGGAAAAGTACAAACCTGTTTTTTCCCTTAAATGTATTTTCATCTTCGATTGCCCACAAATTTACCCGGGAGGAAATAAGATCCCGGATTAAGAAGGCTTTTGAAAAAAATAATATCAAAGATGTCGATTTTGAATTTGCCGTAACTACCACATCAATGATAGGTGATGAACTTCAGTCAAAAAATTTTTATGAGGCTTACCAGGATAGTTTACACAACAGGGCGTTTGTTTACCCCCTTGAATCTCCCAGCGGAAGTATAGCAGAAGGACTTTCCGCGCAGGAACTGTTAATAATTGTTGTTCCTCATGTAAATAATATTATCTGGAAGCAAATGTACTGGATGATAGCGGGTGCAATTATTTTCACTTTTATTATTTTCGCTGCTTTTTTTATTACGATAAGAGCCTTATTAAATCAAAAAAAATTAAGTGAGATAAAGTCTGATTTTATAAATAATATGACCCATGAATTTAAGACCCCCCTTGCTACTATTTCCCTGGCGGTGGACGCCCTGAAAAATGAAAAAGTAATTAACGACAGAACAAAAATGAATTATTTTTCGGGCATTATTAAAGATGAAAATAAAAGAATGAATAAGCAGGTGGAAACTATACTACAGGCTGCCTTGCTTGACAAACAGGAGATTCAGCTTAATGAAAACCTGGTACATGCCCATGAGCTTATTCATGCTGCCGTAAATAATATTCATCTTTCAATTGCCGAAAAAAATGGCAAAATAGAAGTTCACACAGATGCAAAAAATGATTTAATTAGGGCTGATGAAGTTCACTTCACTAATATTATCAATAATCTTCTTGATAATGCCATAAAATATTCCAGGGAAAATCTTTTAATAAAACTGTCAACCCAAAATTTTAATAGCCATTTCCGTATTAAAATAGAGGATAATGGAATCGGCATGAATAAAGAAACCCTTCACCGCATTTTTGAAAAATTTTATAGGGCTCATACGGGCAATATTCATAATGTAAAAGGGTTTGGCCTGGGACTTAGCTATGTAAAAACCATTGTAGACGCACACAAAGGAAAAATAAAAGCAGAAAGCACCTTAGGGAAAGGAAGTTGCTTTACAATAGATATGCCAATCGCCAAAACAAAAAACATTTAATTTTTCACCCTTTTAGCCACCGGTGTTACCAATTTCAAGCCACTCCAGGTATTACTTACAGCACACACTTTTATATCCACGAGATCATTTTGCAAAGCATAATTTCTTATAACATCTTCGGTAACATCAGTAGGAATTCCTGCACTTTTTTTATACCATGATACCCATATGGTAGTGGATGGTTTTAATGACAATTTTAATTTGCTCATCCCGGTTTCAAAATCTTTTTTTGTTTTCACAAACAAATGAATGAAATCCGGCTTCTCATCTTTACTGCAGAGCTGTCCGGAAATATCTTTTTCTATCAGTTCAAAATAGTTTTCAGGCTCATGGACAAGCAAAACTCTCATGCTCTCTTTTATGCCGAGTTTTTTTAATAAAGGCGTGCCTGAATATCCTGGAGTTGCCATTACTATAACATTATTCACAATGTATTAACGCCTATCCACATCCTATTCACATTCTATTCACACCGCATTTTCAAAAAATCATTTAAAATTATAGTGGGCTTCACTTTTACTACGTTAATAAAAAGTTTTCCATAAAAACGTTGTCTAAGTGGGAAAAAGTGTTATTTTGTGGAAATTCTTGTTTACGTAAATATAATTCATTCATAATGATAGGCTTTATAGGTGAGTACGAAGCTACATTAGATGCAAAAGGCCGCTTTTTGCTGCCAGTAGGTTTTAAGAAGCAACTACCGGAAAGCGGAGCTGAATCTTTTATCCTGAACAGGGGCTTTGAGAAGTGTCTTAGTTTATACACATTAAAAAGCTGGAAGCCTATATTTTCTGATCTAAGCAACCTGAATGATTTTGATCCAAAAGTAAGGCAATTCAAACGGTATTTTTTAAATGGCGCTACCCAAATAGAACCCGATGGTGCCAGCCGGCTTTTGTTACCAAAAAATTTGATGGAATATGCAGGTCTTGAGAAAGACATTGTGCTGGTTTCGGCAATTGATAAAATCGAGATTTGGGATAAAATAAAATATCAACAGTTCTTTGAAACTTTTTCTCCGGAAGCATTCAGTGATTTGGCAAAAGAGGTAATGACCGGCGATAAAATCGCAAAAACATAACGATGCAGGAAGGCATTTACCATGTGCCGGTTTTGTTGCAGGAAGTGATCAATGGATTGCAAATTAATCCTTCGGGTACTTACGTTGATTGCACTTTTGGTGGCGGAGGTCATAGCGCCGCAATTCTTCAGAAATTAAACAGGCAGGGTAAATTAATTGCCTTTGATCAGGATGAAGATGCAATTAAAAATTTGCCGGTCGATGATAGATTGATCTTTATTCCCCACAACTTTCGCCATTTACGGCGTTTTCTTCGCTTCCATAAGATTCCTGCAGTAAATGGTATAATGGCAGACCTGGGTGTTTCAAGCCACCAGCTCAATACAGCAGAACGGGGGTTTTCCACCCGCTTTAATGCGCCTATGGACATGCGGATGAGCCAGAATGAAAAAACAGATGCGGCCAATATAATCAGTAACTATTCAGCCGAAAAATTACACCGGCTTTTTGAACAATATGGAGAAGTAACTAATGCAAAAACCCTGGCAAATCTGATAGTTGAAGTAAGGAAATCACAATCGCTGATTACTATAAACGAATTCAAAAGTGCATTGTACCCGGTCGTAAAAGGAAACCCGGAAAAATATTTTGCCCAGGTCTTCCAGGCATTGAGAATTGAAGTGAATGATGAGCTGGGGGCTTTGAAAGAAATGTTACAGCAGGTGCCTGATACACTGGAAAATGGAGGCCGTATAGCAATTATAACTTTCCATTCCCTGGAAGACAGGATCGTAAAAAATTTTTTTAAAAATGGAAATTTTGATGCAGAGCAGGAAATTGATTTATATGGAACACCCCAAAAAAATGATTTAAAAGTGATAACAAAAAAACCAATCGTGCCATCACACCAGGAGATAAAAATCAATTCGAGGTCGGCAAGCGCAAAGCTGCGCATTGCGGAAAAAATAAAAGTTTCAGAAATTATTCACTCATAAAATACCGGGAATATCAGTAACAAAAATGGCAGTGCCACAACCTTTAAAAAAACTAAGCAAGCTAAAAGAATTTCGCAAAAGGAAAAGCTTATTATATAACAGGTGGATTGTAAAGAACATTCCATTTTATCTTTTTGCGTCAGCCCTTGCAGTAATATACATAGCTAACGGTCATTATGCAGATAAAACAATCAGAAAAATAAATTCCACGGCAAAGCATCTGAAAGAGATGGAGTATGAATTTAAAACAGTGAAGCGTGACGTTATATTCAGAAGCAAAGAAAGTGAGCTTGCAAAAGCCGTAGCACCGCTGGGGTTAAAAGAAATACTGACCCCGCCGGTAAGACTTACAGACAGCAGCAGGAAAAATTAATTCAATCAACAGGATAAAGTCCAAATCTTGGATATAAAAAAAGACATATTATGGCGTGTTTATCTTTGCTTTCTCGGCATTATTGTGCTGGGGATTATTGTATTGGGAAGGGCAATCTACATTCAGCAGGCACAGGGAGCTTACTGGAAAAGTATCAGCAATACACAGCAATTGAAATATATTGATGTAAATGCCGAACGCGGAACTATTTATAGTGAAGATGGGAATATGCTTAGTACATCAATTCCTGTTTTTGATGTGTATGTTGATTTTAATGCAGACGGGCTCAGGGAAAAAAAAGGCAAACGATTTTATGATAACCTCGACTCACTCAGTATATCACTATCCGGATTATTTAAAGACGCGTCTGTGGCGGCTTACAGGAAGCTGTTAGTAACGGTTTATAAAAAGCACGAGCGGTATTACCCGTTAAAAAAGAAAATTTCATTTGAAGAATACCAGTCTCTCAGAGATTTTCCGCTTATCAAGCAAGGCCGGAACAAAAGCGGATTTATTATTGACGTAAGAGACAACCGGGTAAATCCATATGTTCTCCTTGCAAACAGAACGATAGGACTTTCCCGTGGAGATACCAGTAAAAATGTCGGACTTGAAAAATCTTATGATAGCCTGCTGAAAGGGCAGTCAGGTAGCAGGCTTATGCGTTACATGGCAGGAGCTTACGTACCGGTCGATGGGGCTGAAATAGAACCTGAAAATGGCAAAGATATTATCACTACCATTGATACATACATACAGGATGTAGTAGAAAATGCTCTCATGAAGATGATGGTTCAAAACAATTCATCGCATGGTACCTGTATTGTAATGGAAACACAAACAGGTAAAATTAAAGCAATTGCTAACCTGGGGCAAAGACCAGACGGGGAATATATCGAGGACTATAATTATGGACTTGGTAAAAAGACGGAACCGGGTTCGGTTTTTAAAATTGCCACTTTATTATCACTTCTTGAAGACAAATATGTAGATACCGGTAGTATCGTCGATTGCGAGGGCGGGCAAAAATCTTTTTATGGCCTTCGGATAAGGGACTCTCATTTAGGCACAAAAGAGATAACGGTAAAAGAAGCATTCGCCCGCTCATCAAATGTTGCGTTTGCAAAGCTTGCTGAGGAATATTACCATAGCCAGCCTAAACGCTTTTACGATCATTTGCATCACCTGCGGCTGGATACCGTTACAGGAATTGATATAGTAGGCGCTGCTGTTCCGCTCATAAAGAAACCCGGTAGTAAGTATTGGACCAAAACCACGCTACCTTTTATGGCTCATGGCTATGAAGAACTGGTAACGCCACTTCACCTGCTAATGCTTTACAATGCAGTTGCCAATAATGGAAAAATGATGAAGCCCTACCTGGTTAATTCAATAAAAGAGATGGGGATTGAAATTAAATCCTTCGGGCCACAGGTGCTGGTTGAAAAAATATGCAGCGAGGAAACACTCGGTAAGTTACAAGCGTGCCTGCTTGCAGTCATTGAAAGTGAGCATGGTACCGGACATCTTCTTAAAAATAACCAGTACATCTTTGCCGGTAAAACAGGAACAGCCGTAACGGCTATGGATAATCGCGGTTACAACAAAGGTTCTAAAATTTACCAGTCAGCATTCATTGGATATTTTCCTTTTGACAATCCAAAGTACAGTGTAGCTGTAGTGATTCAAAACAGTAATGAATCAAAACTGGCTTATGGCGGGGTTGTTTCCGGCCCGGTTTTTAAAGAAGTAGCTGATAAAATATATGCTCAAAAAATTGGCAATGAATCTTTAAACAATTTGCCCGGTGGAAATGACAGCAGTACGTATAAATTTTACGGGCTAAAGACTGATCTCGGTAAAATTTTAAACACATTCGGCTATCCTGCAACAGATTCTGCAATCAATGGCTCGTGGAGGTGCTCAGTTCTTCGTAACAACAGCGCAGAGTTGAACGCTGCGTATAGTGATATGGCATCATCACCTGTAAATAAAGTACCGGATGTTACAGGGCTTGGTTTAAAAGATGCTGTTTACCTGCTGGAAAATATTGGATTAAAAGTAGTAGCAAGGGGAAGAGGGAAAGTGATTTATCAATCAATGGTTCAGAGTGCTGATTTTCATAAAGGGCAGTCAATAAATCTTCAATTGAATTAATGGCATTGTTGCAGCAAATATTGCATAAAGTAAACATACTCTCAGTAACTGGCACGACTGCTGTAGAAATAAATGATTTACAAACCGATTCACGGAAAGTAAAGCCGGGTGGATGTTTTATTGCTGTAAAAGGAACACTCGCAGACGGACATTCCTTTATTGATACCTCTCTTGCAAACGGAGCTTCTGCAATAATTTGTGAAACCCTGCCAGACAGGCCAGTTGACAATATACCATACATCGTGGTTGAAAACAGTGCAGTTGCAGCAGGCGTGATGGCGCATAATTTTTACGGGCAGCTTACCCAAAAAATTAAACTCATTGGCGTAACGGGTACTAATGGAAAAACTACTATAGCCACATTGTTGTTTAAATTATTCTCTTTGCTGGAATATAAATGTGGCCTCATAAGCACCGTTCAAAACCAGGTTGGTGAAAAAATATTACAGTCAACACATACCACTCCCGATGCAATAACGCTTAACAAATTAATTGCAGAAATGGTTGGAGGTGGCTGCTCTCACATTTTCATGGAAGTAAGTTCACATGCTTTAGATCAGCAACGCGTTGCAGGCTTGCAGTTTGCGGGCGGAATTTTCAGCAACATTACTCACGACCACCTGGATTATCACAAAACATTCGATGAATATATAAGGGTCAAGAAATTATTCTTTGATTCATTGCCTTCCTTATCATTTGCGCTCAGCAATGCAGATGATAAACGAGGGGGAGTAATGCTTCAGAATACAAAGGCAAAAAAATATTTGTATAGCCTGAAAACCATGGCAGACTTCAAAGGGAAAATTATTGAGAATTCTTTATCCGGTCTTGTATTAATGGTAAATGATATAGAAGTGCATTGCAGGCTGATAGGAACTTTCAATGCATATAATCTCCTGGCAGTGTTTGGGGCAGCCGTTTGCATGGGAGAAAATAAAGAAATCACATTGCAAATACTTAGTAGCCTTACTGGCGCGGAAGGCAGGTTTGATTACATGGTTTCACCCAATGAAAAAATAATTGGAATAATTGATTATGCTCATACACCTGATGCATTGCTAAATGTATTGGCAACTATAAAAAATTTGAGGCAAAGCGAGGAAAAAATTATTACGGTAGTAGGCTGTGGAGGTAACCGTGATAAAACAAAACGACCGGTGATGGCTGAAGTAGCCTGTGAATACAGCGATAAAATAATTTTTACATCTGATAATCCACGAAATGAAAACCCTGCACAGATAATAAAGGATATGGAAGAAGGGGTACCGGTTATTGCACGGAAAAAATACATTTCAATTGCTGACAGGAAAGAAGCGATTAAAACCGCAGTCAACCTTGCACAGCGGCAGGATATTGTTTTAGTCGCGGGAAAGGGTCATGAAAAATACCAGGAAATAAACGGGGTGAAATATGACTTTGATGATAAAAAAGTATTGGGAGAAATGTTTGAATTAATGGGAAAATAAGAGGGAAAAGGAATACAATTGAAAAAAAGATAAATGCTCTATCACCTTTTTGAATGGTTCATTAAAAACGGAATAAAGTTTCCCGGTAGCGGGCTTTTTCAGTTTATAACTTTCAGGGTATTGGTGACCGTGCTTTTATCACTTTTTATAACAACAGTTTACGGTAAACGCCTTATTAATATTTTAAAAAGAAAACAGATTGGCGAGTCTGTACGGGAGTTGGGATTGGCAGGCGAAAAAATGAAAACAGGCACGCCCACAATGGGCGGTATTATCATTTTGCTGGCAATATTAATTCCAACACTATTATTCGCCAATCTTGATAAAGTGTATGTGAGGCTTATGCTGTTGTGCACCGTATGGATGGGGATAATAGGTTTTGTGGATGATTATTTAAAGGTGAAAGCAAGGCGTATTGCAAAAGCAAAAGGGGAGAGCTATAAAAAAAATGATGCGGATGGCCTTGCCGGAAAATTTAAAATATTCGGGCAGATAATCCTCGGAGTTATTATTGGATCTACATTATATTTTAATCAAAATGTTGTGGTAAAACGGGAAGTCATTAGTGATAATAGCGGGGTACAATGGACACCGCAGCGTGGGGAGCATAAACTCAGTGAAGACACTATTATTGCGGATGGAAAAATTCACAGGTTTGTAACCGTAAAAACACCTATCACTACAATTCCCTTTGTAAAAACCCATGAGTTTAATTATGCGAAATTATTACCCAGGAGCTTGGAAAATTATACTTATATCCTATATATTCTTATTGTAATATTTATTGTAACTGCGGTATCCAATGGGGCCAATATTACAGATGGGCTCGATGGACTGGCTACCGGTGTAAGTGCAATAATTGGTTTGTGTTTGGGAGTGTTTGTTTTTGTAAGCGGTGATGTTCGCATTGCAGAGTATCTGAACATAATGTATATCCCTAACCTGAGCGAGCTGTCAATTTTTATTGCAGCCTTTGTAGGTGCTTGTGTGGGTTTTCTGTGGTACAATGCTTATCCGGCGCAGGTTTTTATGGGCGATACCGGAAGCCTGGCGCTTGGAGGCATTATCGCCTCATTAGCTATAATAGTTCGTAAGGAGTTATTGATCCCCATATTTTGTTTAGTGTTCCTGGTAGAGAATTTAAGCGTAGTAATACAGGTTTCCTATTTCAAATACACTAAAAGAAAATACGGGGAAGGGAAAAGAATTTTTTTAATGAGCCCTTTGCATCATCATTATCAGAAACTGGGGTACCATGAAAGTAAAATAGCCGTGCGCTTTTGGGTGGTAACTATTTTGTCGGTGGTGTTTGCGGTGGTTACATTAAAATTAAGATAAGAATTAAAGCATTGTAAGTTGTAGAATTTGATCCTGTGAAAAATTGTAAGGAAAGATTTTAAACCTGGCCAATTCCTATGACGGCAGTTTTCTGACCCGTTAAATTCATGCTTTTGAAAAACCAATTTTTTTAATTGACTGTATCCAATTAAAAACGGAATGAAAAAGAGAGTGGTAATACTGGGTGCCGGTGAAAGCGGCGTGGGAGCAGCATTGCTGGCACAGCAAAAAGGGTATGAGGTTTTCGTGAGTGATGCTTCTTTGATTAATCCTGCCTTTAAAAGGGAACTTGTTTTAAACGGGATTGATTTCGAGGAAGGAAATCATACCGAAGAAAAAATTTTTTCAGCTGCTCTTGTGGTGAAGAGTCCGGGAATACCCGAAAAAAGTAAGATCGTACAGGAATTGAGACAAAGAGAAATTGAACTGATAAGTGAAATTGAATTTGCCTACATGTTCAAAGGCGATAGCAGGATCATTGCAGTTACAGGCAGCAATGGAAAAACAACCACTACGGCAATGGTTTACCATATCTGTAAAGAAGGTGAACTTGATTGTGCAATGGTGGGGAACGTGGGTTATTCATTTGCGAGGCAGGTGGCGGCAGAGCCGAAAAAAATGTATGTCGCAGAGATAAGTTCTTTCCAGCTCGATGATATAAAAACATTCCGGCCTGATGTGGCAATAATAACAAATATCACAGAAGACCACCTGGACCGGTATGAGTACAATTTTGAAAATTATATAAAAAGTAAGTTCAATATCATAAAAAATCAGACAGAGAATGATGTTCTTATTTATAACGCGGATGATAAGATAACTACCAAATATTTAAACGAATTTTTAAACAGGACTAAACCATTACCAATCAGCATGAGAAAATCACTACCGGAAGGCGCTTATATCACCAATTCGGAGATGCACATAAAATGGCAAAACGAAGAAATGACAATGAGCGTGGAAGATTTTGCAGTGAAAGGGAAACATAATCAATATAACACAATGGCGGCAGGGCTTTCCGCGGTTATAATGGATATAAGGAAAGAAAGGATACGAGTTGCTGTTCAAACGTTTCAAAGCCTTGAACACCGCATGGAGACTGTCGCAGTTATACGGGGCGTTGAATTTATCAATGACAGCAAAGCAACCAATACCAACAGTACCTGGTATGCACTGGAGAGTATGTCGAAACCAACAATTCTTATCCTGGGCGGAGTTGACAAAGGGAATGATTACTCCTTCATAAAAGACCTGGTAAAAGAAAAAGTGAAAGCAATCGTGTGCATGGGTATTGATAACAGGAAGATTCATGAGGCATTTGGGAATGAAGTGGGATTAATGGTAAATACGAATAATGCAAAAGATGCCGTACAGGCTGCCTTCCATTTTGCTGACAAAGGAGATGCGGTATTGTTATCACCCGCATGTGCCAGTTTTGATTTGTTTAAAAATTATGAAGACAGGGGGAAACAATTTAAAGAAGCCGTAAAAGATTTATAATAAGAATAAAAAATAAGTGGGAGATAAAAAGCAAATATTGTCAAATACATTTTCTTCTGCACAGGGAGTAACAGGAAATATTTTCAATCGCACCAGGGGCGACAAAGTAATTTGGGCTATTGTAATTATGCTTACAATGGTTAGCATCCTGGTAGTGTATAGCAGCATTGGCTCCCTTGCTTACAAAATGAATAAAAGCACAGAAAGCTATTTGTTTAAGCAAACTGGCTTTATCGCTTTGGGTGTGCTTATCATTTATTTTGCACATCGGGTGAATTACACAATATATTCACGCGTTGCTACCATCTTATTTTTGATTTCAATACCCCTCCTGTTTTATACTCTAAAATTTGGAAACAGTATTAATGATGCAAACCGCTGGATTAAACTGCCGGTAATTAATATGACATTTCAAACATCTGACCTCGCGAAGCTCGCCCTCTTCATGTACATGAGCAGGCAATTGAGCAGGTGCCAAAATGTAATTAAAGATTTCAAAAAAGGTTTTTTGCCCCTGATCATTCCCGTTATAATTATATGTGCGTTGATCGCCCCGGCCAATTTATCCACTGCATTATTAATCGGCGGTATTGCTCTCATGCTTATGTTCATCGGAAGAGTGCGATTGAGGCACATTATGATTGTTGTAGGCGCTGCATTAATGCCTCTCATTATACTGGTGTTGGTTGCCACATCTTATTATAACAGGGAAGAACATACATCCAAAGATTTACCATCAGTATTAAGCATGGGCAGAACGTCGACATGGATAAAGCGTGTTCAGGATTTTATGTATGCTGATAAAGAGGATTTGTCATACCAGGTACAGCAGGCAAAAATTGCCATAGCCAAAGGTGGATGGCTGGGCAAAGGCCCCGGTAAAAGTGAGCAGCGAAATTTTTTGCCGCATCCGTACAGCGATTTTATTTATGCAATAATTATAGAAGAATACGGCCTGGCAGGAGGAGCAATCATCATTTTTATCTATATACTTTTTTTATTCCGGAGTATAAGGATTTTTCAAAGATGCCCTTATGCATTTGGTGCTTTCCTGGCAGTTGCATTAAGCTTTACGCTTGTGATACAGGCAATGGTAAACATGGCAGTGAATGTAAACCTGCTTCCAACTACGGGTGTTACATTACCCCTGGTAAGCATGGGAGGCAGCAGTCTTTGGTTTACCTGTTTCTCAATAGGGATTATTTTAAGTGTTGCCCGAAATGTGGAACAAATGGAAGGTAATACCGCACGGGCAATTGTTCAGGCTGAGCAGGATCAATTAAAAAGTGAAACTGAACGAGTATAACATGAGTAATGAAAATATAATCAACCGGGTGGAGGATATTGCTCCTGTTAAAGGGAAAAAAACACGGGTAATAATTGCAGGCGGTGGCACAGGGGGGCATATTTTTCCGGCCTTGGCAATTGCCGCCGCTTTAAAAAGTCAGGAACCGGGAATTGAAATTTTATTTGTCGGCGCTAAAGGAAAGATGGAAATGGAAAAAATTCCGGAAGCAGGATTTAAAATCATTGGCCTTACAATAACCGGCTATAACAGAAGTTCTTTGATTCGAAATATTACTTTGCCACTAAAGCTGGCGCAAAGTTTTTTCCAGGTGACGGCCATATTGAGAACCTTCAAACCTGATGCGATAATAGGAGTTGGTGGATATTCAAGCTTTCCTGTATTAAGAGTTGCGCAAACGCGTAGAACCCCCACTTTTATTCATGAAAGTAATTCCCTACCAGGCAGAAGCAATATTATGCTGGGTAAGAGAGCAACAAAAATTTTCGTGGCTGTGGAAGGGATGAAAAAATATTTTCCGGAAAATAGAATTGTTATAACGGGAAACCCTGTACGAAATATTTTTTCAGAAAAAATTTCAAAGCAGGAAGCGCTTGGCTTCTTCGGCCTGAAACCGGAAATGAAAACTGTTTTTGTTATGGGGGGAAGCCTTGGAGCACGGAGTATTAATGAAACCATCGACAGCAATATTGATGCTTTCAAAAGAAATAATCTACAGCTTATCTGGCAAACCGGTAAATTATATGCAGGGTTGGCTGCAAAGGCTGAGGAAGAAAAAAGCAACATCTGGACCAATGCCTTCATTACCCACATGGAATATGCTTATAACGCAGCAGATGTAGTAGTGGCAAGGGCCGGCGCAATGACAATTGCTGAAATTTGTGTTGTGGGAAAAGCGGCGGTATTTGTGCCTTATCCCTTTGCCTCCGAAGACCACCAGGCGGAGAATGCACTGGCCATGGTAAGAAAGCACGCAGCATTAATGGTGAGAGATGCAGATGTAAAAACAAAATTGATAGATACGGTTCTTCAATTGGTGCAGGACGAAAAATTGATTCACCAACTGGAAACGAACATTTCAAAAATGGCCAACACCTATGCTGATGAAACGATTGCAAATGAAATTTTAAAAACTATAAAAAAATAATTATTGCCCGACGAAAAATAATAAGCCCTTTATACTTAAGTCCCCTCTTTTTTGTCCAAAGGACTCCATTTGGAGGAGAAGGTAGGGATAAAGTCAAAATGAAAGATTATACAATTATATCACGTATTTACTTTATTGGCATTGGCGGCATCGGGATGAGCGCCCTGGCAAAATATTATTTAAGCAAAAATGCTACGGTAAGCGGGTATGATAAAACCGTAACACCATTGACAAGGCTAATGGAGAATGACGGGATTAGCATTCACTACGAGGACAATGTTGACTTGCTTGATAAAAATGCACAGTTAGTCGTGTATACACCCGCAGTTCCTAAAGATCATAAAGAACTTAATTATTATTTACATAACAATTATGAAGTAATAAAACGCAGTGCCTTACTGGGTGAAATAACAAAAAATTCATTCAGCATCTGCATTGCCGGAACACATGGTAAAACCACCATCAGTACAATGGTAGCACACATACTGAGGTATACAGGAGTTGGGTGCAACGCTTTCCTTGGGGGCATATCGGTAAATTACCATACTAATTTTTGGAACAGTGATAATAACGTTTCAGTAGTCGAGGCAGACGAATATGATCGCAGCTTTTTACAGTTATCTCCTGATGTGGCATTGATTTCTGCAATGGATGCCGACCATCTTGATATATATGGAACAAAGGAAAACATGGAGCATTCATTTGCTGAATTTGCTGCCAGGTTAAAACCCGGGGGTCTTTTATTAACAAAGTATGGGCTGGCAGATAATAAATTTACTGCACCTGGGCATATACGTTATAGCCTGCAGAATAATATGGCGGATGCCTATGGGTATAATATAACCATGCACAATGGCGGATACGAATTTGATGTGGTGACACCGGATTGGATGTTGGATACTGTAAGACTGAATATGGGTGGGATGCATAATGTTGAAAATGCGGTGGCCGCAATTGTAATTGCACACAAGCTTAACATTGACCCCGGGGAACTAAAAGAGGCGGTACAGACTTTCCAGGGCGTAAAAAGAAGATTCGAATATATTATTGCGCCCTCGCATTTTACTAACGGGGCGACAGGAGAGGGTTTTGCACGTG
>Ga0268264_10003212_pt1 | contig 14160 bp, 12 predicted proteins | sample KBSSwiS32_FD_190357 | JGI IMG/M metagenome (GOLD analysis project Ga0268264, IMG submission 190357) | Switchgrass rhizosphere microbial communities from Kellogg Biological Station, Michigan, USA - KBS Switchgrass S3-2 (SPAdes) (version 2) | ecosystem: Host-associated > Plants > Roots >...
CTCGCAACAAGCTGATCTTTGGTGATAGATCGGGAGACTTAGGATGGCGATGGACGGTTTTGACGACTCGGCGAGGGAACGCTTGTCGGCCTTGGCCGATGGCGAGCTGGACCCTGCAGGGTCGACGACGTCGTGCGCGGCGTGGGCCCGCGATGCAGCGCTGCGCGCCGACTGGCACGCCTGGCATCTGATCGGCGACGTCCTGCGCTCCGAAGACCTTGCCTCCGATCCGCGCCACGATCGAGACTTCTGCGCCACCTTGCGGTCCCGCCTGCAGGCCGAGCCCGTGGTCCTGGCGCCGACACCGGCCCTTGCCGATTCCGCGCCCGGGCGTGTCGACCGGCAGCCGCGCCCCGGGCGCTGGACGACGGCCGGCGCGGTCGCCGCCGGCTTCGTCCTCGTCGTCGGCACCTTCGCCGTGCTGCGCCCCGGCGAGGCGCCGCCGGACGCCCGGCTTGCCAGCGCGGACGCGCCGACGTCGACGACCGCTTCGCCCGCCCGTACCGCCCCGGCCGCGGAAGCGACGCCGCAGACGGTCGCGATCGTCGCCGACAGCAAGATCATTCGCGACGCCCAACTCGAACGCTACCTCGAGGCGCACAAGCAGTTCGCGGGCACCTCGGCCCTCGGCGTGCCGTCGGCGTTCCTGCGCAGCGCGACCGTCGATTCCGCGGCGCGTTGATCGCGTCCGCCCCGTGCTGCTCCGCGTCGCCGCCCTCCTGACCTGCGCCTGGGTCGGGACGGCTTACGCGGCGCCGACCTGCACCCAGGTCGCGGTGACGGCGTCGCCGACGGCGCCGAGCGAGATGCGCACCTGGCTGCTGCGCATCCATGACGCGGCCAGCCGGCACAACTTCCAGGGGACGTTCGTCGTCAGCGGCGGCGGCAACGTCGCCAGCGCCCGCATCACCCATTTCTGCGAGGGGGCGAACCAGTACGAGCGGATCGAGTCGCTCGACGGCCGGCAACGCCGCGTGTACCGTCACAACGACGTCGTTCACACGCTCTGGCCGGCGAACCACGTGGCGATGATCGAGCAGCGCGGCATGCTCAGCTCGTTTCCGGCCTTGCTGCAGGCGGGCGACGACGGGCTCGCCGACTGGTACGAGGTTCGCGCCGAGGCCGGTGAGCGGGTCGCCGGCCACGAGGCGAACGTCCTCGCCATTCGTGCCCGCGACGGCCTGCGCTACGGCTACCGGCTCTGGGCCGACCGGGCTACCGGCCTGCTGCTGCGCGCCGAGGTGGTCGGGGAGCGCGGCGACATCCTCGAGACCTCCGCTTTTTCCGACGTCGTCATCGGCATCCGTCCGCAGCCGGAGAGCGTATTGAGCGAGATGCGCAAGCTCGAGGGCTACCGCGTCGTCCGTCCGGTCCTCACGCCGACCCGCCTCGAGGCGGAGGGCTGGTCCATGCGGCAGCTGGCGCCGGGCTTTCGCCCGGTGAGCTGCGTCAGTCGGCAGATCGAGGCGGCGGGCGACACAGCCGGCGAGGCGCAGGCGCCGGCGGTGATCCAGAGCATCTATTCCGACGGCCTGACCTACGTGTCGGTCTTCATCGAGCCGTACCGCGCGGCGCGCCACGCCAAGCCGATGTTCGCCTCGATCGGGGCGACGTCGACGCTGTCGCAACGACTCGGCGACTGGTGGGTCACGATCATCGGCGACACGCCCCCGGCGACGCTCAAAATCTTCGCTTCGGCGCTCGAGCGAAGAAAGCCCTAGGCTTCGTTCCCGCGCATCTGCTTCGCCCTCCGCCAGCCCCACCACCTCGTCGTCCCGACCTCACGCCATGCCGCTCTTCCTGCTTTCGCCCCGCTCGCCTGCGAGTCGCATGGCGTACGCCGCACTCGCGCTGTCACTCAGCCTGGTGGTGACCGTCGCGCCGACGCCGGTCGCCGCCCAGGGCCTTCCCGACTTCACCGAGCTGGTCGAAAAGGTGGGCCCCGCCGTCGTCAACATCCGCACCACCGAGCGCGGCCGGACGGCGCGAGGCGGCTCCGGCAACGAGCAAGACGACGAGATGGCGGAGCTGTTCCGTCGCTTCTTCGGCGTCCCCGGGCAACCGAACCGACCCAATCCGCGCAACCCGCAGCAGCCCGACGGCGAGCCGCAGCAGCGCGGCGTCGGCTCCGGATTCATCCTCAATGCCGACGGCTACGTCATGACCAACGCGCACGTGGTCGAGGGCGCGGACGAGGTCATCGTGACGCTCGCCGACAAGCGCGAGTTCAAGGCCAAGACGATCGGCGCCGACAAGCGATCCGACGTCGCCTTGGTCAAGATCGAGGCGAGCGGGCTGCCTACGGTGCGCCTCGGCGATGCCTCGAAGCTGAAGGTCGGCGAGTGGGTGATCGCGATCGGCTCGCCTTTCGGCCTGGAGAGCACGGTCACCGCGGGGATCGTCAGCGCCAAGTCGCGCGACACGGGCGATCTCCTGCCCCTGATCCAGACCGACGTCGCCATCAATCCCGGCAACTCGGGCGGCCCGCTCATCAACATGCGCGGCGAAGTCGTCGGCATCAATTCGCAGATCTACAGCCGTTCGGGCGGCTACATGGGGATCTCGTTCGCGATTCCGATCGACGAGGCGACCCGCGTGTCGGAGCAGCTGCGCGTGGGCGGCCGCGTCATCCGCGGCCGGATCGGCGTCGTCATCGCGCGCCTGACGCGAGAGGTCGCCGAATCCATCGGCCTCGGCAAGCCGGTGGGTGCGCTCGTGCAGTCGGTCGAGGCCGGCGGCCCGGCCGAGAAGGCGGGCGTCGAGCCCGGCGACGTGATCACCAAGGTCGACGGCCGCACGGTGGAGACGTCGGTTGAGCTGCCGCGAATCGTCGGCAGCATCAAGCCGGGAACCAAGGCGACGCTTCAGGTTTATCGGCGCGGCAGCAGCCGCGATCTCAGCGTCGTCGTCGCCGAGTTCGAGCCCGAGCGCGTCGTCGCCCGCAAGCCCCCCGAGCGTGACAACGCCAAGCCGCCGACCGTCAGCAGTATCGGCGTCGCCGTATCGGATCTGACCGAGGTGCAGAAGCGCGAGCTCAAGATCAAGAACGGCGTCCGGGTCGAAAGCGTGGAAGGCGCTGCCGCGCGCGCCGGGATCCGCGAGAGCGACGTCATCCTGAGCGTCGACAACGTCGAGGTGACGAATGTCAAGCAGTTCGAGACCGTCATGGCCAAGCTCGACAAGGCCAAGCCCGTGACCATGCTGATCCGCCAAGGCGACGTCGCCCGCTTCGTGATCGTGAAGCCCGTCAGGCAATAGTTGTGAGCGCTCGCTGACTATCGATCCACGCCGAGCTCGAGCTGCTTTTCGGGGTGCTTCTATTAGAGGGTTCGGCGGCGAGCGGGGAGGGACCTCAGAACCTCCGAATTGCCCCCAGGGCGTCCACAGCCATTTGTGGACAATCTGTGAATAGAATTCGTGTTGGCACGCTGCAACGTAGAGAAATCAAGCCTCCGCGCGCCTTGCGCCCGGGGTGTTTTGACTACAATGAAGTCCCAACAAGCAGTTGCCATACGTTTTGTTGGAAGGCGCGTCATCGATTCGACGTGCCTTTTTTTTGGCCACCCGCGGCGCCTTCTGCCGCCCTTGAAATCGCGGTGCCGAACGACCTTTCGTCGTTGCCATCGCGGCCGCCGTTGCTGAGGGTCTTCGTCCCTCGTCGTCCGCTGTGAGCATGGATCAGATTCGCAATTTTTCGATCATCGCCCACATCGACCATGGCAAATCGACCCTCGCCGATCGCCTGATCCAGCGCTGTGGCGGCCTCTCCGACCGGGAGATGGAAGCGCAGGTGCTCGACTCCATGGAGATCGAACGCGAGCGCGGCATCACCATCAAGGCGCAGACGGCAGCGCTCGAATACGTCGCTCGCGATGGCCGCACCTACCAGCTGAACCTGATCGACACCCCTGGCCACGTCGATTTCTCGTACGAGGTCAGCCGGTCGCTGTCGGCGTGCGAGGGCGCGCTTCTCGTCGTCGACGCGAGCCAGGGCGTCGAGGCGCAGACCGTCGCCAATTGCTACACCGCGCTCGACCTCGGTGTCGAGGTGGTTCCGGTCCTCAACAAGATGGACCTGCCCCAGGCCGACCCGGCTCGGGCGCGGGCCGAGATCGAGGACGTGATCGGCATCGACGCAGACGACGCGATCCCGTGCAGCGCCAAGACCGGCGAAGGCATCGACGAGATCCTCGAGGCGGTCGTGCATCGCATGCCGGCGCCGCGCGGCAACCCTGACGGTCCGTTGCGCGCGATGATCATCGACTCCTGGTTCGACAACTACGTCGGCGTCGTCATGCTGGTCCGCGTCGTCGACGGCCAGCTCGCGCGCGGCGAGCGGATCCGGATGATGGCGAGCGACGCCGTCTACGGCGCCGACCAGCTCGGCGTGTTCACGCCGAAGGCGGTCGCGCGCGACCGCCTCAGCGCCGGCGAAGTGGGTTTCCTCATCGCCGGGATCAAGGAGCTCCAGGCGGCCAAGGTCGGCGACACCATCACGCTCGAGAAGAAGCTGCCGAACAACGCCGGCGTCGCGACCGAGCCGCTGCCGGGGTTCAAGGAGATCCAGCCGCAGGTCTTCGCCGGCCTGTACCCGACCGAGGCGAGCGAGTACGACCAGCTCCGCGACGCCCTGGAAAAGCTCAAGCTGAACGACTCATCGCTGCGCTACGAGCCCGAGGTGAGCCAGGCGCTCGGCTTCGGCTTTCGCTGCGGCTTCCTCGGCCTGCTCCACATGGAGATCGTCCAGGAGCGGCTCGAGCGCGAGTTCGACCAGGACCTGATCACGACCGCGCCTTCGGTCGTCTACGAGGTGCAGCTCAACAGCGGCGACCTCATCAAGATCGAGAACCCCTCGAAAATGCCGGACCTCGGCCGCATCGCCGAGATCAGGGAGCCGATCGTCACCGTCCAGCTCTACATGCCGCAGGAGTACGTGGGGCCGGTGATGACGCTCGCGAACCTGAAGCGCGGCGAGCAGAAGAACATGGCGTACCACGGCCGCCAGGTGCTGCTCACCTACGAGATGCCGCTGGCCGAGATCGTCCTCGACTTCTTCGACAAACTAAAAAGCGTCTCGCGCGGTTACGCGTCGATGGACTACGCGTTCAAGGAATACCGGGCCGCCGACGTCGTCAAGGTCGACATCCTGCTGAACGGAGAGAAGGTCGACGCGCTCTCGATCATCGTCCACCGCAGCCAGAGCCAGTTCCGCGCGCGCGCGGTGGTCTCGAAGATGCGCGAGCTCATCTCCAGGCAGATGTACGACGTCGCCGTGCAGGCCGCGATCGGCGCCAACATCATTGCGCGTGAGACAATTAAAGCGCTTCGCAAGAACGTGATCGCCAAGTGCTACGGCGGCGACATCACGCGTAAGAAAAAGCTGCTCGAGAAACAGAAGGCCGGCAAGAAACGCATGAAGCAGATCGGCTCCGTCGAGGTGCCGCAGGAGGCGTTTCTGGCCATTCTCCAGGTGGATGACTGATGGGTTTGCTGACCGGCGTGCTCTATGCCTGCCTGACCGTCTTCGGCCTCGGCTGGTACTTCAATCGGTGGTCCGGCAACTTCTCGCTTCTCCTCTTCGTCCTCACCGTCGTCACGTTCGCCTACTGGCTGGCCGAGCGTTTCTATTTCGCGCCGCGCCGCCTCGCCGCGGTCGCGAACTTCGAGCAGCAGGACGCCGCGCGGCGCGAGCAGCTCGCCCGCCAGGGCATCACGCGGGTCGACGACAACGTCGCCGCGACACGCCAGGCGCTCATGCTGCAGCCGTGGTGGCTCGATTGGACGGCGGGCCTTTTCCCGGTGATCCTGGTCGTCTTCCTGCTCCGCTCGTTCCTGTTCGAGCCATTCAAGATCCCGTCCGGATCGATGATGCCGACGCTGCTCGTCGGCGACCTCATCTTGGTCAACAAGTTTCACTACGGCGTTCGCCTGCCGGTGATCAACAAGAAGATCATCGCCAACCACGACCCCCAGCGCGGCGACGTGATGGTCTTTCGCTTCCCGAAGGATCCGAGCACCGACTACATCAAGCGCGTCGTCGGCGTTCCGGGCGACGAGGTCGTGTTCCGCAGCCAGCAACTGTTCCTGAACGGTCAACCGGTGCCCACCGAGGCCTTGCCGCCGCCCGGCTTCTACGACGAGGAAGCACGTCGTTACGCTCCCGAGTTCAAGGAGAAGCTCGGCAACGTCGAGCACGGTATCCTCATTAATCCTCAATCCACGCAGTTTTGGAAAAGCCAAGAGGACAATCAATTCCCGTTCCGCGAGAACTGCCGTTACAGTGCCGAGGGCGTCGCTTGCAAGGTGCCGCCGGGCAACTATTTCATGATGGGTGACAACCGCGACAACTCGCTCGACTCCCGCTATTGGGGCTTCGTTCCCGACGAGAACATCGTTGGCCGCGCGTTCTTCATCTGGATGAATTTCGGCGACCTGAAGCGGATCGGGTCGTTCCGCTAGATCGCGCACCGGTTGCCGAGAGCAAAGGACGGGGAGGGCGGATGATCGGTCGAGTCCACAAATCCAGCCGCCAGCGGGGTGTCACCCTGTTCGGCCTTCTCTTCTGGGCGGTGGTGGTCGGGTTCCTCGCCCTGATCGGCATGCGTGTGCTTCCGGCCCTGAACGAGTACTTCACGATCAAGCGAGCCGTCAACAAGATCGCCACCGAAGGCCTGCAGACCGTCCCCGAGATTCGTGCCGCATTCGAACGGACGAAGCAGATCGAGTACTCGATCACGACCATCGGTGCGAAGGACCTGATCGTGACCAAGGAAAACGACAAGGTGGTCGTCGCGTTCGCCTACGACAAGGAAGTGGAACTTGTGAAGCCCGTCTTCCTTCTTATCAAATTCGAGGGCCGCTCCCAACCTCATTGATTGGTCTCGCGGCCCGCCCATCGAACGGAGCCGTTTTCACGCATGGATTCCCGCCTCGACGCACTGCAGCAGAAGATCGGTCATCGCTTCGCCGATCCGGCTCTGATGGAGCGCGCCCTGACGCATCGCAGCTACGGCGCCGACCACAACGAGCGCCTCGAGTTCCTCGGCGACGCCGTCCTGAGCCTGGTCGTCTCGAGCCTGCTGTTCGACCGTCTCGGCGATTCCGACGAAGGTGACCTGACCCGTGTTCGCGCCCACCTCGTTCGCGAGGACAGCCTGTACCGGGCCGCGCTCCAGCTCGGCCTGCCCGAGGCGCTTCGCCTGGGCGAAGGCGAAGCGCGGGGCGGCGGCGCCTTGCGCTCCTCGATCCTCGCCGACGCGCTCGAGGCGCTGATCGGCGCGACCTTCCTCGACGGCGGGCTGACGGCGGCGCGCAACCTCGTGCAGAGCCTGTTCGGCGAGGTGATCGACACGACCGAGGTCGCGAGCTGGGCCAAGGATGCCAAGACCGAGCTGCAGGAATGGCTGCAGGCGCGGCGCATTCCGGTGCCGAGCTACCGGATCATCGCCACCCGCGGCCAGGCCCACGCCCAGACGTTCGAGGTCGAGTGCGCCGTGCCGGCGCTGAGCCTGCAGGAAACCGGCGAGGGCAAGTCGCGCCGCGCCGCCGAGCAGGAAGCGGCGCGCCGGATGCTCGACGCCCTGCGCGACAGCGACGAGCCGGGAAGCCCGCTCCGCTCCTGAATGCGCTGCGGCCTGGTCGCGATCGTCGGCCGGCCCAACGTCGGCAAGTCGACCCTGCTGAACGCGCTGGTCGCGCAGAAGATCAGCATCACCTCGAACAAGGCGCAGACGACGCGCCATCGGATCACCGGCATCCGCACGCGAGGCGAGTCGCAGTTCGTGTTCGTCGACACGCCGGGCTTTCAGACCCGCCACGTCGCCGCGCTCAACCGCTCGCTCAATCGCGCCGTGACGGGGACGCTCTCCGACGTTGACGTCGTCCTGCTCGTCGTCGAGGCGGGTCGGTTCAGCGCCGACGACGCAGCGGTGCTCGCCCTGGTCGACAGCGCCAAGCCGGTCCTCCTGATCGCCAACAAGCTCGACACCGTGACGCGCCGCGCCGATCTGGCGCCCTGGCTGCAGGAGATGCAAGCGCGCCACGCCTTCGCCGAGTTCGTGCCCATGGCAGCGACCAAGCCTGCCGACGCCGAGCGGCTGCTGACCATCGTCGAACCCTACCTGCCGGAGCAGCCCTGGCTCTACGACGAAGACGCGCTCACCGACCGGAGCGACCGCTTCCTCGCTGCCGAGGTCGTTCGCGAGAAGCTGTTCCGCCTGACCGGCGACGAGCTCCCGTACACCTCGACCGTCGTCATCGACAACTACGAGGAGGAGGGCAACCTGCGCCGCATCGCAGCGACGATCGTCGTCGAGCGCGACGCGCACAAGGGAATGATCATCGGATCCGGCGGCGAGCGCCTGAAGCGGATCGGCTCGGAAGCGCGCCAGGAGCTCGAGCGCCTGCTCGACGCCCGCGTGTTCCTGGAGCTCTGGGTCAAGGTGAGAAGCGGCTGGGCCGACGACGAGGCGCATCTCCGCTCATACGGCTATGACTAGCCGCGGGCGCGGCGGCGCGCTCCCCGGCGTGCGCTGACGTGGCCAGCCGCGCCGCTCGCAGCACTGCCCTTGCGGCGTACGTGCTGCACCACTACGACTGGAGCGAGTCGAGCCTCATCCTCGACCTGTTCACGCGCGAGCAGGGTCGCATCGCGGTCGCCGCCAAAGGCGCGAAGCGCCCGTTCTCGCAGCTGCGCGGCGTTCTTCTTCCGTTTCAGCGGCTGCAGGTCTCGCTCGGCCGCCAGCCTCCGGGCGACGACGCGCGCGAGGTGCACACGCTGCGCGGCGCCGACTGGGCGGGCGGCCATCCGATGCTCGGCGGTGCCGCGCTTTTCAGCGGCTTCTACCTCAACGAGCTGCTGATGAAGCTGCTCGCCCGCCACGACCCGCACGCGACGCTCTTCGACGCCTATGCCGACACCCTCGGCGCGCTCGCCCAGGGCGACGACGCGGCGACCCAGGCGGCGCTGCGCGCCTTCGAGCTGGTGCTCCTGCGCGAGATCGGTCTGCTGCCGGACCTCGGCACCGAAACGGCGTCGCATCGGCCGGTGCGCGCCGATCGGCGCTACCTCGTGCTCGCCGACGCCGGCGTCGTCGAGACCGCCGACGAGAACGAGGCGACGGTCAGCGGCGCGACGCTCTCCGCCCTCGAGATGGCGCTTCACGCGGACCTGACGTCGCTGCAACAGGTCGCTGCCGGGGCCCTCGCCGAGCTGCGGCCGCTCCTGCGCGCGCAGCTTCACTATCATCTCGGCACTTCGCAGCTGCGCACCCGCCAGGTCATGATCGAAGCGCAGGCGCTGGTTCACTGAACCCGATGAATCCCCTCGTCACCACCGGGCAGGACCGACGTCGCGATGCCACCGCGCTCTCGGTCAATGTCAACAAGATCGCACTGCTGCGCAACCAGCGGCCGCTGGCCATCCCGAGCGTCGTCCGCCTCGCCCGCATCGCCCTCGAAGCAGGGGCGCACGGCATCACAGTGCATCCGCGTCCCGACGAGCGCCACATCCGCGCCGTCGACGTCCGCGAGCTCGCCGCCTTGCTGAAGGACTGGCCCGACGCGGAGCTCAACATCGAAGGAAACCCCTACCAGAACCTGATGCCGCTCGTGCGCGAGCTGCGCCCGCACCAATGCACTTTCGTCCCCGACGACGCGGCGCAGGCAACGTCGGACCACGGCTGGGATCTGGTCGGCGACGACGGTCGCCTGGCGCCGCTCGTCGCCGAAGCGCGCTCCTTGGGCATCCGGGTCAGCCTGTTCATGGACGCCGATGCGGGCGCGATGGCGAAGGCGCAGGCGATCGGCGCCGACCGCGTCGAGCTCTACACCGAGCCGTACGCGCAGGCCTGGGGCACGCCGGCTCAGGCAGCGACGCTCGCCGCCTTCAGCGCCGCCGCGCGCGCCGCCCAAACGGTCGGCCTCGGCGTCAACGCCGGCCACGACCTCAACCGCGACAACCTCGGCGCCTTCCTCGCCGCCGTCCCGCGCGTCCTCGAGGTCTCGATCGGCCACGCCTTCGTCGCCGACGCGCTCGAGCTCGGCATTGCCGAGGCGGTTCGCGCCTACCGGCGCGTCATCGAGTCGGCCTCGGCACCGTGACCGCGGCGCTTTCGCTCGTGCGCCGATGATCTTCGGCGTCGGCACCGACCTCTGCGACGTGCGCCGCATCCGCGCCGTGCTGGCGCGCCGCGGCGACCGCTTCGCCGAGCGCGTCCTCGGGCCGAACGAGCTCATCGTCTTCCACGCCCGCCGCGCCCAGCTCGAGGAGCGCGGCGTCCGCTACCTGGCGACGCGCTTCTCGGCCAAGGAGGCGTTCTCGAAGGCGATCGGCCTCGGCATGCGCACGCCGATGACCTGGCGTGGCTGCGAGGTGGCCAAGCAGCCGAGCGGCAAGCCCGAGATCCGGCTTCATGGCGCGCTGGCCGAGTGGTTCTCGACGCGCCGCCTGCGCGCCCACGTGAGCGTCACCGACGAGGCCGACTATGCGGCCAGCTTCGTCGTCGTCGAACAGGAGTCCGCACGATGAACCACGCCCACGCGCCGGTCATCCTCGACGTCGCCGGCCTGGCCCTCGACGACGACGATCGCCGCCGTCTCGCCCATCCGCTCACCGGCGGGATCGTCCTGTTCGCGCGCAACTGGCGCGACCGCCGTCAGCTGACCGAGCTGATCGCCGAGGTGAAGTCGATCCGCAACGACCTGCTCGTCTGCGTCGACCACGAGGGCGGCCGCGTTCAGCGCTTCCGCAGCGACGGCTTCACGACGCTGCCGCCGATGCGCGTCCTCGGCGAGATGTGGATGGACGACGGCGGCGGCGGCCGCGGCGCCGGCGCCATGCGCGCGATGGAAGCGGCGCGCGCGACCGGCCACGTGCTGGCTGCCGAGCTGCGCGCCTGCGGCGTCGACCTGAGCTTCACGCCGGTGCTCGACCTCGACCACGGCGGCAGCAGCGTGATCGGCGACCGCGCCTTCCACCGCGACCCGCGCGTCGTCGCGATGCTGGCGCGCGGCGTCATGCACGGTCTGCTACAGGCCGGGATGCACAACTGCGGCAAGCACTTTCCCGGCCACGGCTTCGTTCGCGCCGACAGCCACCACGAGATCCCGTTCGACGACCGGCCGCTCGATCGCATCCTCGCCGACGATGCGCGGCCCTACGAATGGCTCGGCGGGGCGTTGGCGAGCGTGATGCCGGCGCACGTGATCTACCGCGAGGTCGACGAGCGCCCGGCGGGCTTTTCTGCGCGCTGGCTGCGCGAGATCCTGCGCAACCAGCTCGGCTTCGACGGCGCCATCTTCAGCGACGATCTGAGCATGGCCGGCGCGCGCCGCATCGCTGATAGCGAGGTCACCTACGCCGAGGCGGCGGCGCTCGCCCTCTCGGCGGGCTGCGACCTGGTGCTGCTCTGCAACCAGTCGGTCGACGGCGGTGCCGCCGTCGACGCCCTGCTCGACGAACTGGTCGAGGCCGAAGCGGCCGGCAACTGGCAAGCCGACCCCGACAGCGAGGCGCGCCGCCTCGACCTGCTGCCGCAGACGGCGCCGATCGTCTGGGACGATCTCATGCACAACGCCGCCTACCAGCGCTCGCTCGAGCGGCTGCCTTAGCGCGGGGCAAGAAAAAAGGCGCCGCGGGCGAGCCCGCAGCGCCTCATGTCAGCGGCGACGGCCTAGAGGCCTTGCGTCTCGCGTGGCGTCGTCTCGAACGGCAGTTTGACCTGCGCCAGGTCCTTCTTGGTCTCGACCAGCACGAGCGGACCGTCGTCGACCGCGGCGACCGGCGGGATATCGCGCGGGACGCGGATCGGCTCGGCCGTCTCGGCCAGCGCCGCCTGCGCGGCCTGGATCTTGGCCGCGTCCGAGTTCACCCATTGGAGCCCCGCCGACTCGGCGACCGCGACGAGCGAGTCGAGCGGCAGCGCGTACGACGTCGTCGCTGGCGCCGCCATCGCGACGGGCGCGGGGCTGGCGCTCTGCGCGGTGCGCTCGACCACCGGCGCGGACTGCGCCGGCGGCTGGGCACGCCAGGGATCGGACGCGGGCTCGCGCGGCATTTGCTGCTCACTCCGCGGCGGCGCCTCGGCGCCAGCTATCGGCGCGTCGCGGCGCGCCTCGCGGTCGGTCTCGCCAGCATCGAGAGCACTTAGGAACGGAACGAACATCGGATCCGCAGATTCGCCCCGCTCCGGGGCGAATGCCTCGCTCCCGATCGGTTCGCCTTCGCGAGGGGCGCGTTCCCGGTCACGCCCACGCCCGCGCCCGCGGCGACGGCTGCCTTCGCCGCGCGGCTCAGCCGTTGCGCCTTCGCCGGCCAGCACGCCGGCGCTTTCGTCGCGTGGCGCGTCGGTCGCGTCGATCGCGCTGCCTTCTCGCCCTTCGCCGCGAGGCGACCAGAACTCACCGCCCAAGGCGGCATCGGCCGACGACGTCGTCGTCTCGCCCGGCGCGCCGGCTTCATTCGCGCCGTCGTTGCGCTCGCCCGGCCGTGTGTCATCGCGGTCGCGTCCGCGCCCGCCGCGTCGGTTGCGGCGCCGGCCGCCCTGGCGCTCGCCCTGGGCGGCGTCGCCTTCGGCGGCCTGCGGATTCGGCAAGGTGTCGACGAACAGCGGGTTGGTGCCTTGCTCGTCGGTCGCGGCGAGCGCGCCTTCGCCGGCGCTGCCGGCAAGGCGAGCGGCGCCACCGTTGCGGCCGTCGCGGCGGGGTTCGCCGCGGCCGTCATCGGCGCGCGCTTCGTTTCGCCCGCTGCGCTCGCCGCGACCGCCACGACCGTCGCGCGATTCGCGCGGCTCGCGGCCTTCACGCGTATCGCGCGCCTCACGGGGCTCGCGCGCCTCACGGGGCTCGCGCGGCTCGCGTGACTCGCGTGACTCGCGCGGCTCGCGGCCTTCACCCGGCCCGGCTTCGCCGGTCCGCGCGGGATCGCCCGAGCGCTCGCCGCGGCGGCCGCGGCCCTGGGCCTCGCTGCCTTCGGCAGCCCGCTCGCCGGACCGTTCGCCCCGTTCGCCGCGGCCGCGGCCACCGCGTCCACCGCGCCCGCCACGATCACCTCGATCGCCGCGCTCACCGCGATCGCTCCGCTCGCCGCGATCGCGGCGCGGCGCTTCGCCGCCCGGCGCCGTTGCCGGCGCCGGGAGCGCCTTCAGCGCCGGCCTTGCCGGCTCTTCCGCCGGCGTCCCGAACAGGCCCTTGACCCAAGCGAAGAAACCGCCGCCCGCGGGCGCAGGCGCCGGAGCTGCCGGCCGCGCGACCGGGAGGCGCTGTGCGGCCGGGGTCGCCGCGGCGGGCGCGGCAGCGACCGGTTGCGGCCGCTCCGCCGGCTTCGGCGCCGGCGTCTCGGGCAGGATGCCCTTGATGACCGGCTCCTGCTTGGCCTTGGTTTTCTCGCGCCGCGTGATGCCGACTTCCTCTTCCTGCTCGTCGACCATGGTGTAGCTCGCCTGCAGGTTCTCGAGGCGCGGATCGTCGTGGCGCAGCCGTTCGAGGCGGTAGTTCGGCGTCTCGAGGTTCTTGTTCGGAACCAGCAGTACGGTGACGCGCTGCTTCAACTCGATCTTGGTGATCTCGGTGCGCTTCTCGTTGAGCAGGAACGAAGTCACCTCGACCGGCACCTGCACGTGCACGGCGGCGGTGTTGTCCTTCATCGACTCTTCCTGGACCATGCGCAGGATCTGCAGCGCCGACGATTCCGTGTCGCGGATGTGGCCGGTGCCGTTGCAGCGCGGGCACGTGATGTGGCTGCCTTCGGAGAGAGCGGGGCGCAGGCGCTGGCGGCTCATCTCGAGCAGGCCGAACTTGCTGATCGAGCTGAACTGGACGCGGGCGCGGTCGGAACGAAGTGCATCGCGCAGGCGCGTCTCGACCTCGCGCCGGTTCTTCGACTCTTCCATGTCGATGAAGTCGACGACGATCAGGCCGCCGAGGTCGCGCAGGCGCATCTGGCGCGCGATCTCGTCGGCGGCCTCGAGGTTGGTGCGGGTCGCGGTCTCCTCGATGTCGCTGCCGCGCGTCGAGCGCGCCGAGTTGACGTCGACCGAGACCAGCGCCTCGGTGTGGTCGATGACGATCGCGCCGCCCGACGGCAGGTTGACCGTGCGCGCGAACGCGGTCTCGATCTGGTGCTCGATCTGGAAGCGCGAGAAAAGCGCGGCGTCGTCCTTG
>Ga0268264_10003213_pt1 | contig 14159 bp, 10 predicted proteins | sample KBSSwiS32_FD_190357 | JGI IMG/M metagenome (GOLD analysis project Ga0268264, IMG submission 190357) | Switchgrass rhizosphere microbial communities from Kellogg Biological Station, Michigan, USA - KBS Switchgrass S3-2 (SPAdes) (version 2) | ecosystem: Host-associated > Plants > Roots >...
ATCATGACGTTCGGGATCTTGCTGGTCTGAGGCGCAGCCTCGCTAGACCTCAGCGTGCCCACAACCGTGTCAGCGGCCCGTCGCGGCCGTAGACCGGGTCCTGCGCGGGCGAAGGGACCTTGGCGATGTTCTCCGAACCTACAGGATGACCGGCGGCCGGCAACGAAATCGACGCAGGCATCGTTGATCAGGAAGCTTTCCCGGAGAATATCATGCCTCGTCCTGATGAGAACGCTTCCGACCACGAGTACGAACGCCTCAACCCCGGCGCCTTCCGCGAGTTCGCGCTGGCCAACCTGGGGTCTGCCAAGCGCGGGCCCAACACGCTGCACATGGACCTCAACTCGCCGGCCAACCCGCTGGCCCCGCAGGCCACGCACGTGCTGGAGGCGCTGGTGGCGGACGGGCAGCTCGTCAACCGCGACCCGCAGCTCAAGTCGAACGACCCGGACGCCGGGCCGAACCCGTCGTACGTGGACCGCTACGTCTGGGTGGTGAGGACCGAGGCGGGGGATTGCCAGCTGCCATGAGCGCCCGCCCCTCCATCACCCCCTGGCTGCTGTTGCTCGCCGCCGCCGGCGCCGTCGGGGGCGCCTGCGACCACGTCTGGGTCCCGCCCCCCGCGTTCTGCACCACCAACGCGGACTGCGGCACCGGCCTGGTCTGCTTCCCCGACGGGTGCGGCGACCCGGGCCGCGACCTCAAGGCGCAGATCACCTTCGCCCAGCAGGCGCAGGAGTTCGAGATCCCCGAGCTGAAGGAAGCCTTCTACAACCAGGAGCTGGCCCGCCCGCCCTTCTTCTCCGGGCTGGTCCGCCAGGACACCAACAGCGGCCCCCCGGCCCCGTTCACCAACAGCCTCACCCTCAAGGCCACCGGGACGGCGCTCCTCATCCCCGGCATCGCCCGGCGCGTGGAGCTGCCGGTGCAGCCGCTGAGCGGGCAGTACGTCCTCCCGGTCCACACCGGGAAGTACTTCACGTTGTTCGCCTTCAGCTCGGACACCACCGTCCCGCCGGTGTGGCTGGAGAACACCAGCGGGTGGTCGATGCCGCCGGAAGGGATCGTCCACCAGGACATCGTCTTCCCGGCGCCCAACCAGCTGGTGCGCATGACCGGATCGCTGCTGCTGTCCACCACCCTGGGGGCGGTCACCACGCCGATGAACGTCCAGGTGCTGGAGCAGAACTTCGGCCGCCCGCTCTCCCAGCCCGCGCCGGTGGACGCCGCCGGCAACTTCTCCGTGCTGGCGTCGCCCAAGGCGCTGGCCAGCCAGTACGTGGAGATCCTCGCCACGCCGCGCGACAGCATGATCACCTCGGGCACCATCGTCCCCAGCCGCCTGTTCAACAGCGTCCCCGTCAGCGTCCCGTTCACGCCGCTGGTGCTGGAGATGGGGGAGTTCGGGACCGCGGTGAGCATCACCGGCAAGGTGCTGGACGCGGACGGCCTGCCGGTGCCCTCCGCCGTCGTCTACACCGAGCGCGCCACCGACGACCGCACCAACTACAAGAGCGTGTCGGTGGTCTCGGACCCGGGCGGCAACTTCACGGTGCAGGCGCTGCCCACGCTCGCGGTCGAGGACGCCGTCACGCTCTGGGCGGTGCCCCCGACCGGCTCCCACGCGGCCACGCTGGCGGTCACCATGGCGGTGCCGGTGTCGGGCGGCTCGGTGGGCAACCTCCGCTGCCCGCGCCGCATCGAGGTGCGGGGCCAGGTGCTGCGCCCGGACGGATCGGCGCCCGCCCCCGGCGTGAACGTGGTCGCCGAGCCGGTGGGCGGCGTGCCCGGCCGCAAGCCGCCGACCTTCTCGCAGGAGGGCACCACCGACCTCGACGGGCGGTACAGCCTGTGGGCGGACCCGGGCGAGTACCGGCTGGACTTCCACCCGGCGGACCTGCTGCCCCGGGTCAGCCGCCGCGTCACCGTGGACGCCGACCCGGTGGCCGATCCGCCGCCCGCGGTCGAGGTGCCCACCTTCACGCTGTGGAACGGGCGCCGGCTGACCGGCCAGATCACCGGCTTCGCCAACACCAGCGCCACGCTGAAGACGGCGCTGCCCGGCGCGACGGTGGAGCTGTTCCGGGTGACCTTCGAGGGCGGCAAGCAGGTCTCGTACTCGCTGGGCAAGACCACCACCGACACCAACGGGATGTACCAGCTGGTGCTGCCCACCGCTCCGTCGCCCGCCGCCGACGGCGGCACGCCCGACGGCGGCGGGCCGTAGGCCCTACAGGTACGCGACCGCCACCCGGAGCAGGGACCAGTCGCGGGGGCCGGGGACGACGCGCTCGCGCTTGAAGCGCTCCGGGCGGACCGCGGTCGCCTCGCGCAGCTCCGCCTCCAGCGACGCCACCTCCTGCTGGAGCAGCTCCACCTTCGACTGGGCCTGGTCCTCCATCCGCTGCTTGGAGAGCGCCCCGCCCACGCCGCGCAGGGACCGCTTCGTCCCCAGGAGCAGCCCCAGGGTGTGCATCGCCGCGCCGCCGACCTCGGCCCACTTCTCCGTGCGCCGCGACTCCAGCTGCTCGGCGGCGTGCTGGAGCTCCAGCCGCTTGCGGTCCAGCTTCTTCTGGAGCGCCTGCGCCGCCTTGCCGCCGCCGGCCGCCGCCACCCGCGCCGCGAACGCCGCCTCCGGCTCGCCCGGCGCGGAGATCAGCCCGGACGCCTCGTCCACCAGCGCCATCGCCTCCAGCCGGCTGGGGAGCCGCTCGTTGATCACCTTGGTCAGCGCGGGCGCGCGGGCGGAAGACAGCCACTCCGGCGCCGGCCCCAGCGACGCGCCCGGCGGGGACTCCTCGGCGAGGGTCGCATCCACGCTCTTCGGGCCCGCCTCCAGCGCCTCGCCCATGGCCTGCGCCCCGGCGAGGGGGAAGGCCCAGGTCCGGGTGACCTCGTCCGACGACCGGCGGCCAATGCGGTGGCGCACCGCGAGCTTCACCAGCAGGTGCGGCTGGAGCTGGGCGCCCGGCCCGTAGAGCGGCCCCAGGGACGCGTCGACCGGCACGACCGGCCGCGCGGGCGGCGCGCGCGGAGCGGGCGGTGGAGCGACGCGCTCGCCCGCGGTGAGCCGGGCGATCTCCTCCCGGCTGAGCGGCCCGCGGAGGAAGGAGAACGACTGCCGGGTGCGGAACAGCTCCGGCGCGCCGCGGTGGATGCTGTGGAGGAGGAACACGCGGCGGTCGACCCCGGCGAGCAGCCGGTCCACGTCCGACAGCCGCTGCCCGGCGGCCGCGGCGGCGCCCTGCAGGCCGTCGCGGATCCGCTCCTTGTCCTCGTCCGTCTGCAGCCGGCCGACGAACCAGGTGCCGATGTTGGCCAGCCCCTTGTAGTCGAGGTCCACCGGGTTCTGGGTGGCCAGCACCACGCCCAGGCCGAAGGCGCGGGCCTGCTTGAGCAGCGTGAGCAGCGGCTCCTTGGTGGGCGGGTTGTGCGGGTGCGGCGGGAAGTAGCCGAAGATCTCGTCCACGAAGAGCAGCGCCCGCAGCTCGCCTACGCCGGGCTGGCCCCGCATCCAGGCCTTCACCCGGTCCAACAGCAGCGCGGTGGCGAACAGGCGCTCCTCGTCGGGCAGGTGCGCGGTGGAGAAGACGGACAGCCGCGGCCGGCCCTGCTCGTCGCGGAGCATGGAGTCCACGTCCAGCGGCGCCCCCGAGCGCCAGGCGGCGAACCGCGGGGACGCCACCAGCCCGTTGAGCGCCAGCGACAGCTCCGCCCGCTCCTTGCGCGGGTAGAAGGTCTCCAGCGGGAGCGCGCCCACGGTGTCGAACGGCGGGTCAGCCGAAAGCCGCACCAGGTCCCCCAGCGACGGGGACTCGCCCTTCTCCCAGGCGAGGTTGACCAGCTGGTGGAGCAGGATGTACTCGCGCGACCGGACCGGGTCCGCGTCGATGCGCAGAAGGCCCAGCACCGCGCGGACGGAGGCGTCCACGGACTCGGCGGCGGCCTCGGCGGAGGTGGCGCCGGACGGGCGCTGGAGGGACCCCACCGCGTTCACCGGCACGCCCGCGGTGGAGCCCGGCGTGTACAGCCGCGCCGCGTGCCCGCGCGCGTACGCCCGCACGTCGGCCCCGGAGAGGCCGGCCTCCTCCAGCCCCGCGGCGGCCCGCGCGGCCAGCTCCGGCGCCTGGCCCGGGCCGGCCCAGGGCTCCCACCCGGCGGGCGCGTCCGGGTCCAGCGGCAGCAGGAGGTTCCCCAGGTCCCCCTTGGGGTCGACGGCGATCACCGGCACCCCGGCCCGGAGGACCTCCTCGACCAGGACGGCGCACAGGCCGGTCTTCCCGGAGCCGGTCATCCCCACCACGAACGCGTGGGTGGTGAGGTGGCCCGGGGGGAGCTCCAACCTCGCGGCGCCTGCTTGACCGAGGTGAAGTAGGGATTGCACGAAAACACTCCTAGACTGGGACCGTGTCGATGCTCAAACCGACGCCCCAGGCACTGGCGGACGCGGTGAACGCTCTCTACCGCATCCGGGCAATAGAGGGTCCCCCGGACGGGGAAGGCAACAAGACGGTGTGGCACCAGTGCGCCCTGGGCGCGGAGCTGGTCTCCACCGTGAACGAGCGGCGCCACGTCATCCGCCAGGAGCTGACCCTGGTCCGCAGCTACTTCACCTGGTCACCCCAGGCGGGGATGGCCACCGGGGTGGTGCTGGAGGACGGCCCCAAGGCGGTCGCCAACGCCGGGCCGGTGGTGCAGATGGATGCCGCCCTGGACAAGGAGCGCCTCTCCGAAGCCCTGGCCGCCCTGGCCCACTACTCGGGCGAGGACCGGTACATCCGGCACCTGCTGCGGGTGATGACCCTGGCGCGGGACGGCCTCTCCGCGGACGACGAAGACAGCGTCACGGGGGCCTCGGCGCCCGCGCCCAGCGCCGGGATGGGGCGGGCGGCGAAGCGCTGGCTGTATGCCGCCGCGGCCCTGGCCGCGCTGGGGGCCGCCGCCGCGTTCGTGCTGCGATGAGCGGGCTCAACGTCCTCTTCGTCGGCAACAGCTACACCACGACCAACGACTTGCCCGGGACCGTCCAGGCCCTGGTCGCCTCGCGCGGTGGCGCCATGCGTCACGAGACGATCGCCCGAGGGGGCGCGCTGCTGCACGCGCACCTGGCGGAGGGCGCCGCGGCGGCGCGGATCCGCTCCGGCGGGTTCACCCACGTGGTGCTCCAGGAGCAGAGCCAGCTCCCCGCCGTCGCCCCGCCCGTCTTCATCGAGGCCGCCTGCGCCCTGGCGGACCTCGCCTCCGCGGCCGGCGCCAAGCCCGTCCTGTTCGTCACCTGGGCCCCGCGTGACGCGCCGCAGGAGCAGGCCAAGATCACCGCCGCGTACCGGGCCGTGGCCAGCCGCACCGGCGCGCTCCTGGCCCTGGTGGGGCCGAAGTGGGCGGCGGCGAAGCAGCTTCCCCTCCATGGGCCCGACGGCCGCCACCCGGCCCCGGCAGGGACGTACCTGGCCGCCCTCGTCCTCTTCCAGGCGCTGACCGGCAAGGCCCCGGTCGAGCTCCCCGTTCGACCCGGTGTGTCAGCCCAGGCCGCCACGTCTCTGCAGCTGATCGCCGCCGCGACCGAACCCTGAGCCGGTTGTCGCCGGCCTTAAATCGCCGGGAAACGGCGCGGTTCGGGCAGCGGCGTTGACAGTTCTGGCCGAAACACGGGCGCTTAGATGCTGAGAATGAAGGCGTCCCGCCTCCCCGGCTCCCTGGAGAAGCCCCCTGTCATGAACATCGGCTCCGCGATTCAAGACCTGTCCCGCCTGTCCCAGCAGATCCAGACCCTCGCCAAGCAGCTGCAGAGCGGAAAGCCCATGGCCGCGCCGCGGGGCGCCCAGGCCCAGCCGGCGCAGCAGCGGCCGATGTTCCAGCGCGACGCCTTCCAGCCTGCCGGCAACGGCCGCGGCCCCGTGTACGGCGGCCCGAGCGGCACCGGCGGCGGCACCGGCTTCGCCGCCCCCAGCAAGAGACCGGAGGTCTCCACCAACGGCCCGGGCGGCACGGGCACCGGCGGCGGTTTCGGCAAGGCCATCCCCGGCCACAAGGACCCCGGCAGCAAGGGCGGCACCGACGACATCCCTCTGCAGCGGCCCGGGGCGCGCGGGCCGCTCGGCGGCGGCGCGGGTGGCACCGGCAGCGGCGGCGGCTTCGCCCAGCCGGACATCAACGGCGCGGCGGCGGCCAAGGCCCCGTCCATGACGCCGACCGGCCAGCAGTTCACCGCCAAGGGCACCGGCTACTTCCCGGACAACTCCCCCATGGAGGGCGGCTTCAAGGACCGGATGGGGAAGCCGCTGCACACGCTGCAGGACTTCCTGGCCGGCAAGGCGCCCTACGTCTCCGTGGCCATGGACAGCAAGGCCTTCCCGTACGGCACCAAGCTCCGCATCCCCGAGTTGGAGAAGAAGTACGGCCGCCCCATCGAGTTCCGCGTGGTGGACACCGGCGGCGCGTTCAAGGGCAAGGGCACCTCGCGCATCGACATCTGCACCGCGAACCGCAAGGAGTCGCTGGACCCGACCATCAACGGGAAGCTGACGCTGGTCCCGCAGAGGTAGCGGCTAGCCACCTTCGTTCCGGTGGAGGACCACGTCTCCCAGGTCCACCGCCTGCCCGGTCTTGATCTCCACCCGGCGCTCGGAGGGGAGGAACCCCTCCGCCTCGAAGTGGAGCAGGTACCGGCCCGCGCCGAGCGAGGTCAGGTTCACGCGGCCGTCCGGCCCGCTGCGGCCCAGCTCGCGGTCGTCCTCCGCGGAGATCACCTGGGCGTCGCGGAGCGCCTTCCCGGCGCTGCTCACCACGCGCGCGCGCACCCCCGCCGCGGCGTCGAGCGACACCGTCACCTCCGACGTCTGTCCGGCGCTGAGCGCGACGGTGGTGGTCGCCTTGCGGCCGTCCGCGGTCGCCACCCGCACCGTCACCGGCTCCGCGGCCAGGTCCGTCACCTGGAACTCGCTGCCGGGGAAGCTGAGCACCCCGTTGTTCCCGCCGGGCCGCCACTCGGCCGGGTCGACGTCCACGGTGAAGCCGGCCACCGGAGCGCCGCCGCCCACCACGCGCCCGTGGATGGCGGCGGCCGGGCGGAGCTGGATGGTGATCTCCCCTCCGCCGGGGGTGAACGGCGCGTCCCCGGCGCGGCCGCCGTTCCAGGCCTTGAGCACCAGGCCGTCCATCTTGCCCAGCCCGCTGACCGACGCGTGCCCGGTCTCGTCCGCCATGAACATCCGGAACGGCCGCCCGCCGCGGGTGGCCCAGACCTGCGCGCCCGGCGAGGGGACGCCGCCCGGCTCCAGCACCAGCACCGAGGCGCCGGGCGTGAGCGCGCCGTCGTCCACCGTCAGCTCCACGTGCGCGGTCTTGCCGGCCTCGACCTTCACCGTGTCGACGGCGAGCGGCCCGCGCTGCGCGCCGGTGGCGTCGTAGGCCACCACGCGGTACTCGCCCGGCGGCACGTCCGCGTGGAAGGTGCCGTCCTCGTCGTTGACCTCCGCGTCCTCCGCCTCGCGCCGGGACGTCTGGTAGAGCCGGACCTTGAACGGCACGCGCGGGGCGCCGCCCGCCTTGGCGACCAGCCGCCCCTCCACCGCCGACGTCTCCGCCAGCGTGAAGTCCGCGTGCCCCACGTCGCCCTCGGTGAGCTGCAAGGAGGTGCGCGACTGGTAGCCCGCCCCGGCCTCGGCGCGGCCGGCCTCGACCTCCACCCGGCCCACGGCGACGCCCTCGATGCGGTACTTGCCCTCCGCGTCCGTCTTCGCCGACAGCGAGGGGCTGTCCCCCATGGGTCCCTCGGCCGTCACCACCGCGCCCTGGATGGGCCGGGTCCCGTCGGAGGTGACCGTCCCCTCCACCACCGCCGTCCCGGAGAGCTCCACGTGCAGCGTGTACTGCTCGCCGTTGGCGACGGTGATGCCGCGCTCGAGCGACTCGGAGAGCCCCTTGACGCGGGTGACCACGTCGTACGCGCCGGGGGCCAGCCCGTTCACCGCGAAGCGGCCCTCGCCGTCCGTCACCGCGCGGCCGGAGTCGCCGGAGGCCAGGTAGGGGCTCACGTCCACCGTCGCGCCGGCCACCGGCTTGCCGCCCGACTTGCGCACCACGTCCCCGGTGATGCTGGCGGCCTTCCCCATCTTCACCACCAGCCCGCGCGCGGTGGTGCGCGCCGCGACCGCCACCGGCGCCGGCAGCGCCCCGGCCTCTCCGCCCTTGCGCGCCTGGATCTTGTACGTCCCGGGCAGGACCTCGACCGAGAAGCCGCCGCCCGCGCCGGAGGTGACGCTGATCGGCTCGTCGCGGCCGATGACCATCACCTCCGCGCCGACGCTGGGCTTGCCGTCCGAGCCCAGCACGTAGCCCTCCAGCACGCCCGCCGCCGCCAGCTCCAGCACCACGTCCTCGGCATGGGGGAGCTTCACCAGCTCCTCGGCCTTCCCGAAGCCCGGCGCGGTGGCGACCACCTGGTACGCGCCGGCGGAGAGTCCCTTGAAGCGGAACGCGCCCTTGGCGTCGGCGCGCATGGTGAGGCGCTCCTCGGGGGGCATCTCCTCCAGCAGGTTGTCCGCGTCGTCGTCCTCGGCGGGGACCAGGGTGACGTCGGCCAGCGGGATCGGCTCGTGGGTGCGCTTGACCTGCACCCGCCCGTTGAGGACCCGCGGCTCGGTGAGCGCGATCACCACCTTGGTGACCGGGTCGCCGGCGGCGCGCACCACGATCTTGCTGGCGCGGCCCTGGCGGTCCGCCTCCGCCACCGCCACGAAGCGGCCCGGCGCCGCGCGGAAGGAGGCCGTCCCGTCCTTGCCGGTCACCGCCGCCCCCAGCGCCGTCCAGCCTACGTGGTTGGTGTTCGGGTCCCGGTCCCCGCGCTGGAAGAGGCGCACCCGCGCGCCCGGCACCGGCGCGCCCTGGGCCTGCACGAGGACCTGGATGGCGCCGTCCACCGCCTCGGGCGCCGGGGCCTTCCCGCTGGAGGCGCCGGCCTCGCCGGCCCCGGCCGGGCGCGAATCCGGGCGGGTCCCCTGCCCGGCCCCGGTCGAACCCGCGCCGCCCGAGGTGCCCGCGCCCGCCCCGGACGCGAGGGAGGAGTCGCCGCCGCCCGCGCCGCGCGTCGTCCCATCCGGCCAGAACGCGTAGGCCAGCGCCGCCAGCAGGCAGAGCGCGGCGAAGATGGCGAGGGCCCTGGGCACGGCGTTCCACAACCTCCGGCGGAGACCCTCATTCCTACTCAGGAGGCCGCATCCTTGCCAGCGGGCAGCCAGCCCCTAGCATTCGCTCCCATGCGGACCGGGACGTCGGCAGCCCTCTTCTCCATCGCGCTCTCCCTCGCGCTCCCCGCCTCGGCGCAACCGCTGGTGGACGAGGTGAGCGCTTCCGTCTGGCAGACGGTGCCGGTCCTGGACGGCTTCGGCTTCCGGGAGACCCTCGCGGTCAGCGGGGACACGCACCTGGGCTCCTGGCTCCGCGCCCGGACGCTGTTCCGCGTCGCCTCGCCCGCGGAGATCCAGGGGGCCGCGCTCCGCCAGCCCAGCGTGCCGGCCATGGGCAGCTTTTACGAATTTGCCCCGTCCTTCTCGCTACTTGGCGGCGGGGAGGCCGGCCCGCTCCGGATCCAGGGCGGGCTGGGGCTGGCCTACAACGTCCGCCTCACGATCACGGACGAGTCGGTGCTCGGCTTCCCCATCGTCCCCACCGGGACCACCAGCTTCGGCACCATCAAGGCGCTCGGCCTGACCTGGGACCCGGGTCTCGATGCGGTGGTGGAGGTGGGGATCCCCGTCCCGCTCGGGTTCCGGGTGGTGGTGGGCATTGGCTCCGAGATCGCGCCTGCCCGCCTGGTCGTCCTCACCCGGGAAGACCCCAACGTCGAGGTCTCGCTGCCGAAGCTGTTCTTCAACTGGAGCTTCCAGGTGGGCGTGCGGTGGAGCTTGAAGCCGCCGCCGCCTCCGCCCCCGGCGCCGCTGCCCTAGACCGCCGGCAGCCCGGCCAGCCGCTCCCTGAAGTCCATCATCGCCTTGTCCAGCTCCGGCTCGCTCGCCTCCTGCACCGGGTGCAGCCGGCGGTCGCGGATGAAGACGTCCAGCGCCTCGTCCAGCCCGTAGAGGTCCTCCGCCGCCTCGATGGCCTGGGCCAGCGAGCGCCGCGCGCCGGGCGACCCCTTCGACCGGTGCAGCTCCGCCTCGGCCAGCCGGGCGCCGCAGGTGGAGATGGTGCGCCGGTCGTGGACGGAGAGCACCTCGTCCGTGCACCGCCGGGCGACCTTCTCCAGGACCTCCAGCAGCGGCGTGAGGTGGGCCATCAGCTGGGCCTCCTGGAGGTCCTCCTGGGTGGCCGCCTCCCGGAGCGCGGCCCGCGTCCGCGCCACCGTCCGCTTGTCCTCGGTGAGCATGGTGCGCGACACCGGCATCAGGATGAACGAGCGGAGGTCTTCCTCCATCCGCCCCGCCACCTTGCGCAGCTCCGGGGTCGGCTGGCCGGCGAACTTCGCCATCTTGGCGACCATGGAGCGCAAAAGGTCCGCCACCGTCCGCCGAAGCTTGGACATGGCCACCACCTCGGCCTGGTGGCCGGGCACCACGTCGTCCCGCCGGACGTCCGTGCACCCGGAGGCGATCAGGAACACCAGATCGCCGATCTCCCGGCGGAGGTCGGCGCGATAGGTCTGCAGAAGCTCCAGGAGGTTCCACCGGTCCGAGACCACGGAGGGGCTGCGGACGCGCTCGCCCAGGTTCCGGGACTGTTCGACCAGGATGGTGTGGACGGCGCGCATCACCGCCTCGACCTCGATCTCCAGCCGGGCCTCCATCGTGGTGGCCCCCGCCCAGGATTCCCAAAGCTTTTCGGGGGTCGGCGCGGGGTCGACGATGTCCGGGAACTGCCCGCGCATCGCCGCCATCAGCCGGTTGGCGGCCACCAGGGCGTCCCGCACCGTCGGCGCCATCTCCTCCCACAGCGCCAGGTTGGCCGTGTCCCCCTCGAAGTTGGTGGGTTCGTGCTTGACCAGGTCGATGGAGGTCAGCCGTTCGATGGCCGTCGCGCCGGCCACACACACCTCTCGCAGCTTGTGGGATAGGCGAGCGTCCAGGACCTTGGACAGCGCCGCGTCCAGCGTGGGGGAGAGTTGGGCCCGGTACGCGCCGCGGCGGGGGGCCTGGGCAGCCGACATTGGGGTACAACCCCTATCACAGCCCCACTCATCGCTCCCATGCTCGTTTGAAGGGCGGGGACTGGCTTTTTCCCGGAGGGGGAAGTAGGACCCGCCCCCTCCCTGTTATCAACGGTCTCTGCTGTCCGTCACCAGCCTGTTGAGGTCAAACGTCGTGGCTCGCGAAATCCCGCTCGAAAGAATCCGCAACATCGGTATCTCCGCCCACATCGATTCGGGCAAGACGACGCTCACCGAGCGAATCCTCTTCTACACGGGGAAGATCCACGAGATTCACGAGGTGAAGGGCAAGGACGGCGTCGGGGCCAAGATGGACTCGATGGACCTGGAGCGTGAGAAGGGCATCACCATCCAGTCCGCGGCCACGTACTGCGTCTGGAAGGACTTCAACGTCAACATCATCGACACCCCGGGGCACGTCGACTTCACCATCGAGGTGGAGCGGGCGCTGCGGGTGCTAGACGGGGCGATCCTGGTCCTGTGCTCGGTGTCCGGCGTGCAATCCCAGTCCATCACCGTGGACCGGCAGATGCGGCGCTACAAGGTCCCGCGCATCGCCTTCGTGAACAAGATGGACCGCGCCGGCGCCAACTACGAGCGCGTGGCGCTGCAGCTGAAGGAGAAGCTGGGCCACCACCCGGTGATGCTGCAGGTCCCCATCGGCGCCGAGGACCGGTTCCAGGGGATCATCGACCCCATCATCGGCAAGGCCTTCTACTTCGACGGCGAGAACGGCGAGAACGTCCGCGAGGAGGACATCCCCGCCGAGTATGCCGAGCAGGCCAAGAAGGCGCGCCACGACATCATCGAGGGCGTGGCCAACGTGGACGACGTGCTGGCGGAGAAGTTCGTCCACGACGAGCCCATCTCCAACGAGGACCTGTGGGCGGCCATCCACCGCGCCACCGTGGCGCTGAAGATGACGCCGGTGATGTGCGGGTCCGCGTACAAGAACAAGGGCGTGCAGCTGCTGCTGGACGGCGTGACCCGCTACCTCCCGAACCCCAAGGAGGTCGCCAACGAGGCGCACGACCAGAAGAACAACGAGGCCAAGGTCGTGCTGGAGTCGGTCCCCACCAAGCCGTTCGTGGGCCTGGCGTTCAAGCTGGAGGACGGGCGCTACGGGCAGCTGACGTACATGCGCATGTACCAGGGGCGCATCGCCAAGGGCGACTTCATCGTCAACCAGTCCAACCAGAAGAAGGTGAAGATCCCGCGCATCGTCCGCATGCACGCCTCCGAGATGCACGACATCACCGAGGCGAACGCGGGCGACATCGTGGCGCTGTTCGGCGTGGAGTGCGCCTCCGGCGACACCTTCACCGACGGCGACGTGAACTACACGATGACGTCGATGCACGTGCCGGACGCGGTGATCTCGCTGGCGGTGGCGCCCAAGGAGCGCGCCGCGGCCGCCAACTTCTCCAAGGCGCTGAACCGGTTCACCAAGGAGGACCCCACCTTCCGCGTGCACCGCGACGAGGAGTCCGCGCAGACCATCATCTCCGGGATGGGGGAGCTCCACCTCGAGATCTACATGGAGCGGATGAAGCGCGAGTACGGCTGCGAGGTGATCGCCGGCAAGCCGCAGGTGGCCTACCGCGAGACCATCACCCGCAAGGGCGAGTTCGCGTACACCCACAAGAAGCAGACGGGCGGCTCCGGCCAGTACGCCAAGGTCTGCGGCTACCTCGAGCCGCTGCCGGCGGACGCGGTCCAGCACTACGAGTTCGTGGACGACATCGTGGGCGGCGCCATCCCGCGCGAGTTCATCTCCGCCTGCGACAAGGGCTTCCAGGAGGCGATCAAGAAGGGATCGCTGATCGGCTTCCCGGTGGTGGGCGTCCGCTGCCTGATCAACGACGGCGCGTCCCACGACGTGGACTCGTCCGAAATGGCGTTCAAGACCGCGTCGATCATGGCCTTCCGCGAAGGCTACGAGGCCGCCAAGCCCACCATCCTGGAGCCGGTGATGAAGGTGCAGGTCTCGGCGCCGGAGGAGTTCCAGGGATCGGTCGTGGGCCAGATCAACCAGCGCCGCGGGCTCATCCTCCTCACCGAGAGCCAGGAGGGCTACGTGGTGGTGGACGCCGAGGTCCCGCTGAACGAGATGTTCGGCTACTCCACCGACCTCCGCTCCGCCACCCAGGGCAAGGGCGAGTTCACCATGGAGTTCGCCAAGTACCTGCCCGTCCCCAAGAACGAGCAGGAAGAGATGATGAAGGCCTACCGGGAGAAGCTGGCGGCCGACAAGAAGTAGCGGACCGCGTCCGCCACCTCCTCCGGCCGCTCCATGGGCAGCAGGTGCCCGGCACCCTGGAACAGCTTCACCTCCGCGTGGGGGATGCGGGCCTTCAACAGCTCCGCGTTCCCCGGCGGGACGACCAGGTCCTGGTCGCCCTGGAGGATCAGCACCGGCATCTTCAGGCCGGACACCCGCGCCTCCGCGTCGTGGCCGACCCCGGCCATCAGCTGGGAGCGGTAGGAGTCCGCCGTCATCCCCACGCGCTCGCGGTAGGCGAAGTACGCCTCGGCACGGTCCGGGTGTCGCTCGGCGAAGCCGGCCGAAGCGTTCACCTTCAGCGCCCGCTCCGCCACCGCCCGCGCCCCACCCTCGCGGTTGGTCATGGACTCCAGCGCCGCCGGCGCGGGCGGCAGCGCCTTGGGCCCGCCGAAGCTGGTGGCCATCAGCACCAGCCGCTCCACCCGGTCCGGCCGGGCCAGCGCCGCCTCCTGGACGATGAACCCGCCCAGGGAGAGCCCCAGGAGCCCGCAGGGAGGCACCTGGAGCGCGTCCAGGAGGCCCAGGAGGTCCTGGGCCATCAGCGCGGTGGTGTACGGGCCGGGCGGCTTGTCGCTCCCGTCCACCCCCCGGTTGTCCAGGCTGATCACGCGGTGGCTGGTGGCCAACAGCGGCGCCACCCAGCGCCAAGTCCAGGTGCCGTAGGAGAGGCCGGAGACCAGGACCACGGGTGGTCCCTCCCCCTCGTCTTCGTAGTGGATGCGGATCCCATTC
>Ga0268264_10003215_pt1 | contig 14150 bp, 10 predicted proteins | sample KBSSwiS32_FD_190357 | JGI IMG/M metagenome (GOLD analysis project Ga0268264, IMG submission 190357) | Switchgrass rhizosphere microbial communities from Kellogg Biological Station, Michigan, USA - KBS Switchgrass S3-2 (SPAdes) (version 2) | ecosystem: Host-associated > Plants > Roots >...
GATTGGTTCCGGAATCTTTATAGTGAGCGCCGATATAACACGTAACGTTGGAAGTGCCGGGTGGCTTATTGCCGTTTGGCTTATTACAGGTTTTATGACTCTTACGGCTGCAATAAGTTATGGCGAATTAAGCGCCATGTTTCCTAAAGCCGGCGGCCAGTATGTTTATCTTAAAGAATCCTATAATCCCTTAATCGGATTTTTATATGGCTGGAGTTTTTTTGCGGTAATACAAACCGGAACTATAGCAGCTGTAGGTGTTGCGTTTTCAAAATTCGCCGGATATTTTTTTCACGATTTAGAAATTAAAGATGAAAATATATTGATGAATTTTGGATGGCTTAAAATTTATCCGGCTCAGATTGTTTCAATTGCATTGATTGCATTTCTCACTTACACAAATACTAAAGGCGTTAAAGGAGGTAAATGGATACAGAATATTTTTACTACAACAAAACTCCTTTCATTATTTGGATTGATTGTAGCAGGATTTATTTTTTTTAAACCAGACGTCTGGAGCGCCAATTGGAGTAATGCATGGGAGATGAAAACACTCGCTGCAGATGGAGGAATAACAGGTGTTATCGGTGCCGGAGTTTTAGGTGCTATTGCAGCTTCAATGGTTGGTTCTATTTTTAGCAGCGATGCATGGAACAATGTAACTTTTATTGCAGGAGAAATAAAAAATCCGAAAAGGAATATTGGCCTTAGTTTATTTTTAGGTACACTGATAGTAACCATAATTTATGTTTGCGCAAACCTGATGTACACTGCAGTTTTGCCTTTGCACGATATTGCTTTTGCCCCGCAGGATAGGGTAGCGGTTGCCGCATCTAATTCAATTTTTGGTAACATAGGAACATATGTAATTGCGGTTATGATAATGATCTCGACGTTCGGATGTAATAATGGACTGATACTTGCGGGCGCAAGGGTTTATTTCACTATGGCAAAAGATGGTTTATTTTTTAAGAATGCAGGAACACTAAATAAACACGCAGTACCGGCCTGGGCATTATGGTCACAATTTGTTGTTGCTGCCATTCTATGTTTAAGCGGCCGATATGGAGATCTGTTGGATATGGTTTCATTTGTAGTGGTTATATTTTATGTACTTACCATTGCGGGAATATTTATTCTTAGAAAAAAAATGCCTGATGCCGAGCGACCTTACAAGGCTTTTGGTTATCCTGTTTTGCCCGCCATTTATATTTTGATGGGACTGGCATTTTGTATTTTACTCATCATATATAAACCACAATTCACCTGGCCCGGTTTGATTATTACCTTGATCGGTATTCCTCTTTATTATATCGCAGTAGCCAATAAGAACAAATCAAATATTGCATAGATGGTTATTGATCTGGATAAAATATTTCAGGATATAACGAAATTAAAGATTGGCGTAATTGGTGATGTTATGCTTGATACTTATTGGTGGGGTAGTGTTGACCGTATTTCTCCCGAAGGCCCTGTACCTATTGTTTCGGTTACAAAAAAAGAATGGCGGATTGGTGGTGCCGGAAATGTGGCTTTAAACATTAGCGCCATGGGAGCTCAGGTGGCCGTATTAAGTATAATGGGCAAGGATGAAGAAGGAGTGCAACTAAAAAAATTATTCAATGATAATACAATTGATACAAGGTTTATTATCGAGTCTGAAAAGAGAATGACCACAAATAAAATAAGAATAATTGGTCGTAACCAGCAAATGATGCGACTGGATGCTGAACGCAACGATGATCTTAATAGGGACGAAGAAGAAGAATTGATAAATAAATTAGAAGAATATATTCTGGCAGAAAAACCACAGGTTATTATTTTGCAGGACTATAACAAAGGTGTCTTAACCGAAAAAGTTATAACAAAAGTTATTGAGTTGTGTAATAAACATCACATAATTTCTACTGCCGATCCGAAGCGTAAAAACTTTTTTGCTTATAAAGGTGTAAATCTTTTTAAGCCAAATTTTAAAGAAGTAAAAGAAAGCCTGCATATTTTATCTGATGAGATGAGTGACAACATACTTTCAGAAATTCATGGGCAATTAGCTGAAAAACTGCATCATGATATTTCACTAATTACACTTTCTGAAAAAGGAATATTTTATCAAAATCATGAAGAGCTAAAAATTATTCCATCGCATATAAGAAATGTGGCTGACGTTAGCGGAGCAGGAGATACAGTAATTGCGGTAGCCTCTTTATTATATGCAGCAACCAGAAATATTCAACTTACTGCTGAGGTTGCTAATATTGCAGGCGGTATTGTTTGTGAGGAAGTAGGCACTGTTGCAATTAATAAACAACAACTGTTCAAAGAATGTAAACAACTTCTGACATGAGAGAATATAAAACATGATCGTTTAAAAAATAATATTTTGAAAATTTTATAGATATTAAGTCAATGCAAAAGATTTCAATTGCTATACACGGAGGAGCAGGAACGATTTTAAAAGAAGATTTGACTGCGGAGTTGGAAGAAGCTTATAGAACAGGCCTGCAACAGGCACTGGATGCGGGCCTCGCCGTGTTAGAACAAGGCGGAACAGCTGTTAAAGCCGTAAAGGCAGCAGTGATTTATTTAGAAGACAATGATCTTTTTAACGCTGGCAAAGGTTCTGTATTTACTAAAAAAGGATTGAATGAATTGGATGCCGCAATTATGAATGGCCAGAATCTTAAGGCCGGGGCTGTTGCGGGCGTTCGCAACATTAGAAATCCTGTTGAACTGGCCGAAGAAGTAATGTTATACAGCGGCCATGTTTTTTTAAGCGGGAAAGGAGCAAATGATTTCGCTATCAAACGCGGAATTAAATTAGAACCTGATGAATATTTTTATTCTCAGTACAGGTATGATCAATGGAGAGAAGTAAGGGATAGTGATTTGTACCAGCTTGATCACAAAAGTGATAAGCTTGTTGGGTTGATGAAAGATAAAACCTTTGGAACTGTGGGAGCGGTGGCTTGTGATAATGAAGGGAATGTAGCCGCCGCTACTTCTACCGGTGGTATGACAAACAAACAATATGGCCGCATAGGCGATAGCCCCATGATAGGTGCAGGCACTTATGCCAATAACAAAACGTGTGCAATTTCATGTACTGGTCATGGTGAAATATTCATAAGAGCAGTTGCGGCATACGATGTAAGTTGTTTAATGGAATATAAAAATATGAGCCTTAAAGAGGCCTGCGAAGAAGTTGTAATGAAAAAGTTATTGGCAATGGAAGGCGAAGGTGGCTTAATTGGTATGGACGCAAAGGGTAATGCTGCATTAGTATTTAACAGCGCTGGCATGTACCGCGGTTTAAAAAGCAGTGATGGCACTAATGAAGTTGCGATATATAAGTAACATTACACATTACAATACCATGTCTTAATTCTTTCTACAAAAAAAAGACAATATTCAAATTTACTTTTTTGAGTTTAAAAGAGCCTGCTGTATAAACTATAATTTGCCTGAAGAGTTTTGTGTTTGCTGTAATATAACGCTTCCTTTAATCTTTGATAAAACTTATTTTGAGGTAGATTTATGGTATCAAAAAATACATCTTATGGGTACTGACAACGTTTTATCTGCCGAGGAAATAAATCCTCTTCAAAGTATTGAGCAATGGGAAGATGATGTGTTAACCCGTTATCCTGTCGCTGGCGAAAAAGCCAAGGCCAAAGAAGAATTTCGCAATTATGAAGATTCTAAAAAAGATGCAACAGTAAGAGAATTTTATCGTCTCAACCACACCTACCAGACTTATGATTTTGTAAAAGAAAAGCAAAGAGAATTTTTGCAATTTAACCGCAAAGAAATGAAGGTATGGGAGGCAATGGAATTTTTAAATACACTCGTAGATGACAGCGACCCTGATACTGATCTTGATCAATTGCAACATCTTCTGCAAACCGGTGAAGCTATAAGAGCTGATGGACATCCTGATTGGTTTATCCTGACCGGTTTCATACATGATATGGGTAAAGTACTCTGTCTTTTTGGTGAACCTCAATGGGCAGTTGTTGGCGATACTTTTCCCGTGGGCTGCAAGTTCTCTGATAAGATAGTATACCCTGAATTTTTTGAAGCCAACCCCAATAGCAAAGACGAACGCTATAATACCAGGTATGGCATCTATTCACCGAATTGTGGGTTACGTAATGTAGATATGTCGTGGGGGCACGACGAATATTTATACCAGATAGTTAAAGACTATTTGCCCGAACCGGCTTTATACATGATACGTTATCATTCTTTTTACTCACAACATCGGGAACATGCTTATGAGCATTTGATGAATGATCATGACAAGGAGATGTTTGCGTGGGTAGATAAATTTAATCCTTACGATCTTTATTCAAAAAGCCCCAAGCCACCGGTAGCATCTGAACTTCGGCCTTATTATGAAGGCTTAATAGCTAAGTATCTTCCAGAAAAAATTCGTGTATAATTTTTGATTTCTTAACCTTCTGTGCCCCGTACACTGTAAGCACAAAAGCAATAGGCTGTGTGCCCGCACCATTCTTATTAATTTACAAAACTAACTTTGGTATAATTCTTATTATAAGTTTGTCAAAAAAATTTAATGAAAAAGTATGCAATAATTGTTGCCGGCGGAATTGGGAAGCGAATGAAAAATGACACCCCAAAACAGTTCTTATTACTTAAAAAAAAGCCGGTCTTATATTATCCTATTAAAGCTTTTTTAAAAGCCTACAATGATATTCACATAATTTTAGTTTTGCCCGAAGAACATATCGCCAAAGGACAGGAAATAATTGATGGATATTTTGATGATAGCCGCATACAATTGGTAAACGGCGGAAGAACAAGATTTCATTCAGTGAAAAGCGGTCTGTCACTGGTGACAGAAGAGAGCATCATATTTGTTCATGATGGAGTAAGATGCTTATTAACGCCACACCTTATTCACAGATGTTATGAAGCCGCAGAAAAATTTGGAACTGCTATACCGGTTATTAGTTGCAGCGACAGTGTGAGGATGATCACTGAAAATGACAATGAAGCTTTAGATAGAAACACGATAAAGCTTGTTCAAACGCCACAAACGTTTCACAGCAAAATATTGTTGGAAGCTTTTAAGATAGATTATAAAGAAAAGTTTACCGATGAGGCTGGAGTGGTTGAAGCTTACGGGTTAAAAGTTCATTTGGTAGACGGTGAAGAAAATAATATTAAGATAACTACATCCCGGGATTTAATGGTTGCTGAATATTTATTGACACGGAATTAAAAGTATGCGAGAAATTTACAAACAAAAAAAATGGTTGTATAAGATAAGGTTTTCAACTTTCATGATTAACTGCTGGCTGCTTTTTCATCCTGCAATAAGAAGGCAGCTAAATCGTAAAAAGAATTTTTACCTGTTCGTTTTAAAAGGTATCGAATCAAACAATAAGCTGGTTTTCGATGTGGGCGCCAATGAGGGATTTGTAACAGATATTTTTCTAAAACTTCAATATAAGGTTGTTGCGATAGAGCCCGATGAGGACAATCTTAATATTTTAAGGAGCAGATTTAAAAATAACAAAAACCTTACCATTGAGCCATTTGCTTTAGGTAAACAAGATGGTGCTGAGAGAATATATACTCCATTAAAGCAACATGCTTTAACAACGCTTAGCAAAAAATGGAAGACTATTGTTGAAAGTAAACAGCATGAAGATTGTGATGAATTTACAAAGGAGGAAAAATATATACAAACAACAACTTTAAATAAATTGATTGAAAAATATGGTCACCCGGGTTACGTGAAAGTTGACGCTGAGGGATATGAATCCGAAATTCTAAAAGGCTTATCTTATTCTATTCCGCTTTTATCTTTCGAATGTATACTGCCTGAGTTTTACCAGGAAACTTTAGATTGTATGCGGTGTTTAATTCTTATCAACCATGCCTGTACTTTTAATATTTCTGTAAACAATGAATTTATTTTTAATGAATTTGTGAGCCACGAAATAATTCAGGAAAAAATTTCTTATCTGTCAAATATTACTGCGGAAGTATTTGCAAAAAATGATGTGTCAACTTAGGGGGTCCTAGCATATATTATTTCTTCAATCTTCGTATGATCGGAGGCAGGGCATTATATTTTATACCGGGATATTCTTCCACCTGTGCTCCAAAACCTTTAAAGAAAAAGGCAATTCCCGGAATGTCAGAACCTACAAAGTCTAAGGTTAGATTTTTTCCTGCATGATGTTGAATAAATGTATTTATAACCAAATGCGAAGCGCCCAAAGATCTCCCTTTTGCTTTGTTGCCTGCGATGACGTAGTATGCCCGGTCATTTGAAAATAAAAATATTCCAGAGGCGAGTAATTCATCATTTAAATAGGCACCATAGTTAGTGGCTTTTGATTTTGCAAATAACATTTTATATAGTTGAGCGAAATTTTGCCAATCGGTATTTTTTATCTTTGAAGCTGTTCCTAGTAAAATTTTTTCAAGGCTTATTATTTCTTCCACATTAATATTTTGTTTTACCTGTAGATTATATGTTGTTGTTTTTTTTATCAATTGTTTATAACTATTTCTAAAATTATTTGATATAGTAGTGTAGGGCTTGTTCATCCGGAGAGTGTAATTTATTCTTTTATACAAATCGTATTTTTCAATCGGGAAATTGTTTCCGGCGTTAAGATAGATATCCCAGTATTTAAAACGCGTTGGAATTTTACCCAAAAAACATGAAAGGATATCAGCGGTTATATTGTTTCCAAATACTCCCAATGAAACACATAAAAATGGCTGGAACAAATAATAAATCCCATATTTTTTATTCCACGTAATAGGCATCACTGCTTCATAATCGTTCATCACTAAGGCGTCCCAGTGTTTTGCCATTGTATCCAGATAAAATGAGTAAGCATAGATTAATCCATTGGGAGCGGTGTCAATACATTTGTCCCATTTGTTCTTATCAATATTTGCATTTTGTAAATAGGAAACAGATGAAGTATCGAAAATTCCGTTCATGGTTGAACACTTTAAAATGGATATTGCTTCACTATATTTTTTAGAGAGAAATCCTGGATATCAATGCTGAAGGTTATATTTTTAAAAAATCTGTCTTTTGTAATTGTTGATTTAAAATAATCTGAATATACTTTGCTATATAGTACCGGTACATAAATATTTATCACGTGTAATAAAGGTATTTGGAGACCGGCATCATAAATAAATTTTCCGGAGGCGGCATTATCTTTCCAGGCTTCGGCGTAAGTACCAACATCAAAAAATATTTTTAGTGGAATTTTTATAGGAAGAATCTGCAATGGATTTGCATTATCGGGTATATCGGTTTTAAAATTTAAAGCAGCAAGCCAATTATCAGTTTTACCGACTTTCGAGGCCAACAGATCGGTACGAACTTTAAAGCCTCCATCACGAATCATTATCTGTTGCGAAGGCAAACCTTCAAATTCATTTCTGCCAATAAAATAGTTGCTGTAGGTATAATCTTCATAGCCGTTAGCCCCAGTCATATTTAAATGATAACGGTCAGTCGCAAATTGTTTCGTGAACGTTTTATCTCCGAGGTAAAAGAATTTTCCTGCAAAAAACCTGACATTCATTCCACCATTTTTTTTATAATTAAAAAAATAATTACCGGTAAGAGTTGTTCTTGCAAAACCCTCTCCCTGTTCTGCCTGTAATTCGGTTTTAAAAGGATAGAGTACACGATTATTTTCAATAGTAAATTTTAGTTGGTTAAGATACCGGGTGGTTTTAGGATATGTTATGATATCTGTTTGATTAGTATCTCTTGTAAATAATAAACCATCTTCCTGAATAATAAATGTTTTCCACTGCAGCCATTTTATAAAAGTACTTCTGGCATTTTTTTCTCTAAAAACAATTTTTAAAGAAGGAGTAATTTTATTGAACTCAAGATATTTTGTACTGCCGCTTGAATCGGTAAAATTGTTCATACTGAATGATGCTGCTGCAATTGATACTTCTCCTTTTTGTATAATGCCGTATGACGACCAATTGTATCCCGCTCTTGCGAGGCCCGTTAATTTTTTACTTTGTATGCCATACATCGGCGATACAAAAAATTGAAGATGGGTTGCCGGTAAGGTATAGTTATGGAGTAGGCCGCCAACCATTAATTTATCATAATAATTAAATCCAACAGCTGGAGCGATGAATATGTAATTGTATTTTTTAGCGTCCTTAAAACTAAAAAAGGATGTCACCTTTAACTCTTTTTTATTGGGGCGTTGAATGCCTCCGGGGGTATTTAGCAAAGAAAAAATACTATCAACATTTTTTCCGCTTACATCTTCTACAACATTTTTAAAATCCTCAGGATAAGGATGCTTAAATTTCCAGCGGTTGTAATATTCATGAAGACAGCTATCAAACATTTGTTTGCCGACGAAATTTTCAAGCAGCTCCATCCACTGGCCTGTTTTAAAATAGGCTATCAGGTCGCTGTTTACCAGCGAAAATTTTTCCGAAGATGTTTCAATCGGCTGATCTTTTTTTATTGATATAAGAACACGAAAAGCCCACTCTTCAACATCTTCCGGGATACGGTTGTTAAGAAAATTTGATTTTGTTTTTATTTCTGACTGCGAACTTGCCGGATATTTTTTTCTCGTGTAACGATTGTCAAAAAACGTATTCATGCCTTCATCCATCCATGAATGCTCCCTTTCATTAGTGGCTAAAATTCCATAGTTCCAATTGTGCCCCACTTCATGCTCCATAATCAGGTCAAGTTCTTTTTCAGAAGTTATTCCGGAGATACTGGTAATAGTTGGATATTCCATACCACCACCAAATCCCATTTTTGCTTCTACTGCTGTAACTATGTCGTAGGGATATTCTCCGAGCCATTCACTTCTTGTTCTTACAGCATCTTTGATAAATTGAATGCTGTTTTTCCATACAGGATATCCGGTTGGCGTAAAGAAAGAATATGCATTAATAATTCTGCCGGAAGCCAATTGCAAAGTATCTGTTCTTACTAAAAAATTTTTATCAGCAAACCATGCAAAATCATGTGCATTGGTTTGAATGTAGTGAAGGCTCTTGGTTTCAACAGACCGGCCCTTGTTAGCAATAAATAATTTAGGTTGAACTGTAGGGTGAGGCAGTTTTCCCTTCACTGTTTTTTGCAGAGGCTTTCGGGAAGGTGGATTTTTTTTTACCGTGGGTCTTTTAATTTTTTCGGGAGGTTGTTCATAGTTTTTTTCAGGAGAAATAAAACGCTCCTTTGATTTTTCTATCAGCCATTTTTTTTCTTCTTCATTTTGTAAATCACCTGTGGCCGCCACCACATAATTTTTTGGAAGAGTTATCTGGACATCAAAATTTCCGAACTCACTGTAAAATTCTCCCTGGTCCAAATAAGGCATCGGATGCCAGCCTTTCCTATCATACACTGCCGGCTTGGGATACCATTGAGTAACATGATACGATTTACCCACGTAACCGCTCCGTGAAAAATTATAGGGAAGCTTTACATGAAATGGGGAGGTAATATTTATCGTTTGCGACGGTAAAAGTAACACAGGTAAAACCAGCTTTGCTATATCGATATATTGTGGATGATCATCAAGCCGGGCTGTTAAGCCATTCACCTTAAAATTTAAACGGTTGATGTAACCCCGTTTATCATTGTCGCTAAAATAAAAATCTGTTCTGCCGTTTTCTAATAATTGATCACTGAAAGCAGTTTTGTCATTTTTGTAAGCGTTGGGCCACAAATGAAACCAGATATACTGTAAAGTATCAGGAGAATTATTAGTGTAATCAATATTTATAAAGCCATCTAAAGTGTTGTCAGCATCATTAAGTGTTACACTAATCTTATAATTTACCCGCTGTTGAAAGTAGTTCTGAGTTTTGTTGAAGGATTGACAATAAGCAAAAGGCAGCTGGCAATAAAACAAAAAGCTCAGAAAAGTTTTTTTCACAAATAATGGTTTGAATTCAAAAATAGCGAATAAAGCATTATCAGTTTTTAGCGGTTTAGCGTCACTTGCCCTTACCTAAAAAAATAATTCTAACAGTGTGTATCATGATTTTAAAATCTAATGCGAGAGAGATATTTTCAATGTATATAAGATCATATTGCATGCGCTGTATCATCTCCTCAAGGTTTTCCGCATAGCCATGTTTAACCATTCCCCAGCTTGTGAGGCCGGGTACTACTTTTAGCAGGTATTTGTATTCAGGATATTGCTGAACTATTGTATCAATGTAAAATTTTCTTTCAGGCCTTGGGCCTACAAGGCTCATGTCACCCTTCATAACATTCCACAGTTGCGGCAGCTCATCAATTCTCCAGCGCCTTATTATTTTGCCCCACGGTGTAATTCTTTTATCGGAAACACTGCTAAGCAAAGGGCCATTTTTCTCCGCGTCCAAATACATCGACCTGAATTTGTGTATCATAAAACGCCTGCCCTTATAACCAATTCTTTCCTGTGAAAAAAAAATTGGCCCCGGCGATGATACCTTTACTTTTAATGCGGTGAATAATAATAGCGGTGATAAAACTATCAGCGACATTGCTGAGAAAGTAACATCTATAAGCCGTTTTATATTTTGTTGCCACGGCTTCATGAGGCCGGTATTTAGCTCAATAAGCGGCACACCCATTACATTAGTTGTTCTTACAGCTCCGCTTAAGATATCTACTTTGTCAGGTATTATTTTTACGTTCACTTCTTTTTCGCTTAGCCTTTGTAAGATTCTTTCCAAATCTCTTCTTTCATTTTTTTCTATTGCGATAATTACTTCCTCTATTCTATTTTCATCAATTATTCTTTCTAACGTATCAATGTTTCCAAGGTTAGCAATGTATTTGTCAAGGTCATTAATAGAATGGGTACTGCCATTTGCAAATCCGATTAAACGATATCCCGTTTTTTCAGTATTTGAAATAATAGTTTCATAGAGGTCTATTGCTTTTTTATTGGCGCCTATTATCAACGTATTGAACGATACTTTTTGGGATTGTAATTGATTGCGTGCTATGGTTAAAAAAATTAATCTTATAAAGAATGTAATTAAAAATTGAAGTGTAAGAAGAGCAAGAAATTCTTTAAAATAAATTAAGCGACGTGCCGGGTTATCATGCAGCAAAAAAATAAAAAAAATTATAAGAGTGCCAACAAGACCACTGATCAGTGTTTCAAACAATTCCGATAGCCTGGATTTATAATAGAGATTTTTGTACGTTCCGGATAAATGATATAAGATTAGCCAACCACAGGGAATAATAATTATTCCTCTCCAAAAATCACTTTCAGCATCAACATTACTATGTAAATAAATCCGGCGAAAATAAAAAAAGACAAACCATACAAGTATTGCAGAAAAAAAATCGCCGATTGCATATAGGCGTGTATGTAAGCGTGAGGTCAAAATTTAAACTATTTGGTTCCTGGTGATTTTTTCTAAGATCTGGTGCGCAATTTCCATAGCTATAAAGCCATCTACTTCACTTACCAGGGTATTTGTATTGTTAATTATAGCATCCCTAAAGCTTTCTAATTCTATTTTTAGTGCGTTGCTTCCGGGTATTGTTGGCGAAGAAATGGCGATTGTTTTTTTGCCTTTGTTGGTTTCTATGTCGAAACTAAAAACGTTTTTGTCTCCTGCGGATTTAAGCTTGATAATTTCAGTTTTTTTCTCCAAAAAATCTATGCTTATGTAAGAGTCTTTTTGAAACAATCTCATTTTGCGCATTTTCTTCATGCTTATTCTTGAAGAAGTAAGATTAGCAACGCAGCCATTATCAAATTCCATTCTTACGTTAGCGATATCCGGTGTATCGCTCATAACACTAACACCATTGGCTGATATGGATTTAACCGTGCTTTTTACCAAACTTAAAATAATATCAATATCATGAATCATCAGGTCTAAAATCACACTAACATCTGTGCCTCTTGGATTAAACTGGGCTAGGCGATGAACTTCAATAAACATCGGACTTAAGTCATAATCTTTCGCCACTAAAAATGCAGGATTGAATCTCTCTATATGCCCAACCTGGAATTTGATATTGGCTTCTTTGGAAAGCTTCAAAATTTCTTTCGCCTGATCCATTGTGTCGGCCAAAGGCTTCTCAACAAAAACATGTTTACTTTTTAGAATAGCCTTTTTTGATAATTCGAAATGGGCGGTAGTTGGCGCTACAATATCTATGGCATCACATTCATTTATCAGTTCATCAGCACTACTATATCTTTTTATTTTATGCTCCTTAACTGCCGCTAAAGCGTTGTCGTTTGAAGGATCATAAAAGCCTGAGATAGTTACTCCCTGTATTTCTTTCCAATTTGTGAGATGAAATTTGCCCAGATGACCAACACCAAAAACCCCAATTTTAAGCATAGCAATAAATTAGGCATTAAAGATAACGATGAGTAACAACGTACAAGCTAATTATTGAAAGTTTTAATGCAACACATTCACCACAAGTGGGGTAGACGTTTCTTTAAATTATGCAGATTTATTTTCATCATCAGAAAAATATTGTTCCAAAATATCGTTAAGCATTTCCTTTGTCATCGGCTTTGATTTAAAACTGGTGATTTCAGACATTGAATCTGCCTTTTCCTTATCAGCAGGGCTTATTGAAGTGGTAAGCATAACAATTATTACTGTTTCTTTTTCCCTTGCGCTTAATTTTTTATATTCATCCAGGAAATCCCAGCCGCTCATCCCAGGCATATTAATATCTAAAAATATGATGTCAGGAATTTGGTTTTCTTTTTTCAAATAATCCAACGCTTCGGGACCACTTTCTGCAACCTCAATATGGTCTGTTATGTTCATTTTTTTGAGAATGACCTGGTGATAATAGTTGTCGTCCGCATCGTCATCGATGAGCATTACACAATTCAATCGTTTTCTCATACAACAATATTTTTGGGGATGATAAAATAAAAAGTACTTCCTTTTTCAAGTTCTGATTCAACCCATATTTTTCCGCCATGTAATTCGACTATTTTTTTGCAATGTGCCAGCCCTATTCCTGTGCCCTTATATTTTGTTTGAGCATGTAATTTTTGAAATATTGTAAAGATCCGGTCGTAATGCATTTTGTCAATTCCAATTCCATTGTCTGCTATGGCAAAAAGCCACTCATTATTTTTATCCTGTGCAGTGATATTGATAATCGCCTGGGAATCCTTTTTCCTAAACTTAATGGCATTACTGATAAGGTTTTGAAAAAGATAACTTAAGTCAGAGTAGCCATTGATAACCGGCAAATTTCCAAAATTAATTTTAGCATTGCTCTCTTTAATAGATATTCTCATATCACTCAAAACATCCTGTAGTAATTGATTGCAATTCACTTTTGAGGTATTTTTATTATCCCCTATATGTGAATAATCCAGGATATCTTTTATGAGTACCTGCATTCGGTTTGTTGCCCTGATGATAGTCTCAAGGTACTTATCCGCAGTTTCATCAAACTTCCCTTTATATTCTTCCTGGAATAACCCGGCATAGTTAGTAATAGTTTTTAAAGGCTCCTGTAAATCGTGAGAGGCTATATAAGCAAACTGTCCAAGCTCATTGTTGGAAATTATCAATTGCTCTGTCATTTGGTTAATGGCGGTTGCCACCTGGCCAATTTCATCTTTCGAAAACACTCGTGCCCTTTCCCTCAAATCGCCCTTGGCAATTTTTTTTGATACCCTGTTAATTTCATTTAATCCCTTTGCAATTCCCCGGCTTACAGATATGGTAAGAACAAGACCAGTTATTTCTACGGTTAGAGCGACAAGAAATAATAATTTCAGAATAAGATTTTCCAACCAACGTGAGCCCTCACCCAACGTGTATGAAAACTCGTCCTCAACCGCTGTTAGGCGCTGGTTAAGGGGGTCAATGGCTTTAATAGCGCCGTCTAATTTTTCTTTAGATGGAGCAGGTGATATTATCTCAGCATGCAATGTTTCACCGATAGGCAATAGCCGGGCTATAAGAGAATCTCCTTTCGTCCAGGCGCTGATGGCTTTTTTAATGTAATGGATTTTATAAAATCTTCTCACCAGTTTTATCATTCCATCTATATCATCAGCGTGGATACGGCCTTCCAAAAATCCTTGACGGGCAATGCCCATGTCAGGATTTTCTTTTAATAATTCTAACCTCGT
>Ga0268264_10003217_pt1 | contig 14146 bp, 11 predicted proteins | sample KBSSwiS32_FD_190357 | JGI IMG/M metagenome (GOLD analysis project Ga0268264, IMG submission 190357) | Switchgrass rhizosphere microbial communities from Kellogg Biological Station, Michigan, USA - KBS Switchgrass S3-2 (SPAdes) (version 2) | ecosystem: Host-associated > Plants > Roots >...
GTCCGCCTCGTCCTCTCCGCGCGGATGGCGGAGATGACGCACCCCCAGAAGGAGCGCCGCGCCGGCCACGTCTTCGTCGGCACCATCGACGACGCGCGCGGCCTCGACCTGGACGTGGTCTTCGTCCCCGGCCTGGCGGAGCGCGTCTTCCCCCAGCGCCTGATCGAAGACCCCATCCTCCTCGACGCCGGCCGCGAAGCCGTCTCGGAGGAGCTGGAGACCAACCGCGAGCGCGCCGCCGCCGAGCGCCTCCAGCTCCGGCTCGCCGCCGGCGCGGCCAGCCGCCGCATCCACTTCAGCTACCCGCGGGTGGACGCGGAGCAGTCGCGCCCGCGCGTCCCCTCCTTCTACGGGCTGGAGGTGCTCCGCGCCTCCGAGGGCACCCTCCCCGACTTCACCGCGCTCCAGCGCAAGGCGGAGCGCGCCTCCCCCGCCCGCATCGGCTGGCCGGCGCCCGAGGACCCGTCCCTGGCCATCGACGCCGCCGAGCGCGACCTCTCCGTCCTCGACGGCTACTTCCGCAGCGAGGCGCCGCCGCCGCCGGGGTCGGCGCGCTACCTGCTGGAGGTGAACGAGTCCCTGGCCCGCGCGCTCCGCCGCCACGGCCGCCGCCGCCTCAAGCGCTGGACGCCCGCGGACGGCCTGGTCAAGCCGGGCCCGGAGGCGATGGCCGCGCTGCAGCCCCACGCCCTCTCCCAGCGCTCCTTCTCGCCCACCTCGCTCCAGCACTTCGCCGCCTGCCCCTACCGCTTCTTCCTCAAGGAGATGCACCGCCTCTCCCCGCGCAAGGAGCCAGAGCCCATCGAGCAGCTCGACCCGCTCCAGCGCGGCGGCCTGGTCCACGAGGTGCAGTACCGGATGCTCTCCGATCTGCGCGACCAGGGGCGCCTCCCGCTCTCCGCCGCGGACCTCCCCCAGGCCCTGCTCCGCCTCGACGAGGTGCTGGCCGAGGTCGCCGAGGAGCACCGCGAGACGCTCGCCCCTGCCATCGAGCGCATCTGGAAGGACGGGCTGGACGCCATCAAGGCCGACGTGCGCGAGTGGCTCCGCCAGGTGCAGCGCGCCTCCGCCGACTGGACGCCGTGGAAGTTCGAGCTGGCGTTCGGCCTGCGCAACCGCGAGGCGGCGGACCCGGACAGCCGGCCGGAGCCGGCGGAGCTGGAGACCGGCCTCAAGCTGCGCGGGTCCATCGACCTGGTGGAGCGCAACGCCCGCGGGACGCTCCGCGCCACCGACTACAAGACCGGCCGCCCGCGCGCCGTCCAGGGCACGGTGGTGGGCGGCGGCGAGACCCTCCAGCCGGTGCTCTACGCGCTCACCCTGGAGCGGATGTTCCCCGGCTCGAAGGTGGAGGGCGGCCGGCTCTACTACTGCACCCAGGCCGGCAGCTTCAGCGACGTCACCATCCCGCTCGACGGGCGCGCGCGGGAGCTGGCCCGCGAGGTGAGCCGCGTCATCGGCGGCGCCATCACCGAGGGCTTCTTCCCCGCCGCGCCCGCCCGGGGCGCCTGCGACTACTGCGACTTCCTCCCGGTGTGCGGGCCGGGCGAGGAGCAGCGCTGGAAGCGGAAGCCGAAGGCGGACGTGAAGGACCTCACCGCGCTGCGGGAGCTGGAATGAGCGCCTCCGACGCCGAGGCCCGCCGCCGCATCCGCGAGGACCTGGACGCCACCTTCGTGGTGGAGGCCGCCGCCGGCACCGGGAAGACCACCGTGCTGGTGGACCGGGTGGTGGCCCTGGTCCGCTCCGGCCGCGGCCGCCTGGCGCAGATCATCGCCGTCACCTTCACCGAGAAGGCCGCGGGCGAGATGAAGCTCCGCCTGCGCGCCGCGCTGGAGGACGCCCGGCTCCACGCCGCCACCACCGAACAGGAGCGCGCGCACCTCGACGCCTCGCTGGAGGAGCTGGAGGCCGCCCGCATCGGCACCATCCACTCGCTCTGCGCGGACCTGCTCCGGGAGCGGCCGGTGGAGGCCGGGGTGGACCCGCTGTTCCAGGTGGCGGCGCAGGACGAGGCGGACAAGCTGCTGGACCAGGCCTTCATCACCTGGTTCGAGGAGGCGCTCCGCGACCCTAAGGAGGGGACGCGCCGGCTCTTGCGCCGCAGGCCCCTGCGCCGCGACGGGCCCACCCCGCGCAAGCTGATGCGCGACGCGTCGCTGCGGCTGGTGGAGCGCCGCGACTTCGACGCGCCCTGGCGCCGCGAGCCCAACTTCCACCGCGCGGAGGAGATCGACGCCGCGGTGGAGCAGCTGCGCGACCTGGGCGCGCTGGCGGCGAAGTCCAGGCGCCCGGGGAAGCTCAAGGACGCGCTCGCGGAGGTGCAGCGCTTCATCGAGGACCTGGACCACCGCGAGCGCGTGGCCGAGCGCGACCACGACGGGCTGGAGGCTTCCCTGCGCGACCTCTCCCGCGCGCGCTGGTGGCGCTGGAGCGGCTACGGCGACGACTTCGCGGAGGGCCTCCCGCGCGCCAAGGTGCTGGAGCGCCGCGACGAGGCGAAGGCCATGCTGGACCGGCTGGTGGAGCGCTGCGACGCCGACGTCGCCTCGCGGCTGCGCCAGGAGCTGTGGCCGGTGGTGCAGCGCTACGAGGCGCAGAAGTCCGCCGCCGGCCGCCTGGACTTCACCGACCTGCTGATCAAGACGCGCGACCTGGTGCGCGACCAGCGCCCGGTGCGCGAGGCGCTGCAGAAGCGCTTCACCCACCTCTTCGTCGACGAGTTCCAGGACACCGACCCGCTCCAGGCGGAGCTGTTGCTCCTGCTCTCCGCGGACGACCCGTCCGTCTCCGCGATGGACCAGGTCCGCCCGGTGCCCGGGAAGCTGTTCATCGTCGGCGACCCCAAGCAGTCCATCTACAGCTTCCGCCGCGCGGACGTGGCGCTCTACCAGCGGATCAAGGTGCAGCTGCAGAGGAACGGCGCGGAGCTGCTCTACCTGTCCAGGAGCTTCCGCGCGCTCCGCCCCATCCAGGAGCTGGTCAACGCCGCCTTCGCGCCCGCCATGGGCGAAGGCTCGCCCACCCAGGCGCGCTACGTGCCGCTGGAGACGGGCCGGGCCGACCCGGAGACCGCGCGGCAGCCGCCCATCGTCGTCCTCCCGGTGCCGCGGCCGTACGGCGACTTCGGCACGGTGGTGGACTTCAAGATCGAGGAGTCCTTCCCGGACGCCGCCGCCTCCTTCGTGGAGTGGCTCCTGCAGAAGAGCGGGTGGACGGTGATGGAGGACGGCGCGCGCGTGCCCATCCAGCCGCGCCACGTCTGCATCCTCTTCCGCCGCTTCCAATCCTGGGGGGACGACCTCACCAAGGGCTACGCCACCGCGCTGGAGGTGCGGCGCATCCCGCACGTGCTGGTGGGCGGCCGCTCCTTCCACGCCCGCGAGGAGGTGCTGGCGCTGCGCAACGCGCTCACCGCCATCGAGTGGCCGGACGACGAGCTGTCCGTGTTCGCCACCCTGCGCGGCCCGCTGTTCGCGCTGAGCGACGACCAGCTCCTCGGGTTCCGCGGGATGGTGGGCCGGATGCACCCGCTGCGCCCGAAGGCGGAGCAGGAGCTGCCGCCGTCCGTGGCCGAGGTGCAGCGCGCGCTGGAGGTGCTCAGGGAGCTCCACTACCGGCGCAACCGGCGGCCCATCCCGGAGACGCTGTCGCGGCTGCTGGGCGCCACCCGCGCGCACGCGGGCCTGGCGTTCTGGTCCGGCGGCGAGCAGGCCCTGGCCAACGTCCTCCACCTCTCCGAGCTGGCCCGCCGCTTCGAGACGCGCGGCGCCACCTCCTTCCGCGGCTTCGTCGAGCAGCTGTGGGACGAGGCGGAGGGCGGCGAGGCCGAAGAGGCGCGCGTCGTCGAGGAGGGCACCGAGGGCGTCCGGCTGATGACGGTGCACCGCGCGAAGGGGCTGGAGTTCCCGGTGGTGCTGCTGGCGGACCCCACCGCGCGGGCGGTGAGCCTGCAGCCGTCCCGGCACGTGGACACCGGGAAGCGGCTGTGGGCGGAGCCGCTCGCCGGCTGCGTGCCGTGGGACCTCCTGGACCACCGCGCCGAGGCCACCGAGCGCGACCGCGAGGAGGCGCACCGGCTGGCCTACGTCGCCGCCACCCGCGCGCGCGACCTGCTGGTCGTCCCCGGCGTGGGCGACGGGCCGCGGCCCGGGTGGCTGGAGGTCCTCAACCCGGTGATCACCCCGCGGGCGGGCACCCAGCGACAACCCTCCACCGCGCCCGGCACCCCGCCGTTCGGCAAGGAGACGGTGCTGGACCGGCCGGAGGAGGCCCAGGGCCGGTTCAGCTTCGAGACCGTCGTCTCGCCGGGCCTCCACGTCCCGCAGGTCGGGGACCACCCGGTGACCTGGTGGGACCCGGCCACGCTCGCCCTCTTGAAGGAGACGGACGCGACGCTGCGGCGGGAGGAGATCCTGGTCGAGGACAAGGGGGGCCTGGTCTCGCGCGCCAGCGCCGAGGCCCACGCCGCCTGGGAGCGCGAAAGGTCCGAGCGCATCGCGGCCGCGTCGAAGCCCGCGCTCGAGGTCTCGCCCGTCCGCGCCGCCGCCGCCGACGACTCCAGGCCGCCGGCCCGCATCTTCCCGGTGGAGATCAGCGCCGCGCCGCGCGCCGGGCGCCCGGGCGGCAAGCGCTTCGGCGCGCTCGTCCACGGCGTCCTCTCCCGCGCCCCGCTGGACGCGGACGCCGCGGCCCTCCAGCCGCTGATCCGCTACTACGCGCGGCTCTTCGGCTGCCCCGAGGAGGAGCGCCGCGCCGCCGAGGCGGCCGCGCTGGCCGCGCTGGGGCACCCCCTGCTCGCCCGCGCCCGCGCCGCCGCCCAGGTCCGCCGCGAGGACTCCATCGCGCTCCGGACCGCGCCGGGAACCATGGTGGAGGGCAACATCGACATGGCCTTCCGCGACGCCGCGGGGTGGACGGTGGTGGAGCTGAAGACGGACCAGGTGGAGGCGGTCCCCGCCGCCTACCACCGCCAGCTGGGCCTCTACGTGGAGGCCATCTCCCAGGCCACGGGCGCCGCGGCGGACGGCGTCATCTTCCTGGTTTGACCGTGGCGCAGAGCAGCTCCAGCACCCGCTCGAGCGACGCGTCTTCGCTGAAGTCGCCGTTGAGCCACGCGAACGGCACCGACCCGTCCGGGTAGATGACGTGCGTCGCGCCCAGGACGCTGATGTGCTTCCCCGGCCGCCCGTGCCGGGCGCCGGTCTCGACCGCCGCCGCCTGCCCCGCCCGCATCACGCCCGGGAGAATCCAGTCCGTCAGGTGCCCGCGCCCGGCCTCCACCGCGCCGTAGCTCTGCAGCCCCTCGTCGAGGAGCAGCGGGAAGCTGAAGCGCAGCTCCGCCTGGATCTGCCGCCCGTACTCGCGGTCCCCGGTGCCGATGGCGACCACCTTCGCGCCCTGCCCGTCGATCCGCCGGTGGTGCTCGCGCAGCCGCGTGAGGTGGGCGCGGCAGAACAGGCACCCGAAGTGCCGCAGGTGCACCAGCAACACCGGCCGCTCCGTCCAGAGCCCTCCAAGGCGCGTCGGCGCCGCGGAGATCGACTCCGGCAGGCGCACCTCCGCCAACTGCGAGGCGAGCCCGTTCTTCGCCTGGACCTGGGGCACTGGGGAAACCGCCGTTCAATTGTACTCAGCGTCAAGGGAGGTAGGGCAAGGTCAGCCTGGCGAGAACGGGGAATATTGGTTTTGGTGAGGGGTACATCCGGCAACGCCCCGGGGACTCCCCATGCTCGCCGCCACCTTCCTCCTCGCCGCCCAGGTCCTGGCGCAGGCCCCACGGGCCGCCGCGCCGCCGCCGCTCAACGCCCAGCCCAAGCCGGACCGGACCCCGACGGCGTGGGCGTGCACGGTCGACACGCTGATGTCGGGCAAGGACTGCCTGTTCGAGGCGTCGTCCGACGAGGTGACCGACCACGCCGCCCAGCGCGCCCAGAACGTGAAGTTCGCGCGCGAGCTGGCGAAGGCGGCGTGCGCCAGGGCGGCGAAGCCGGCGCCGGGCACCACGCCGGACAAGGCGCTTTTGGACCTGTGCGAGAAGGACTTCACCGCCGCGTCCGACAGCTGCACGCTGGACGGCAAGGCGGTGCTGGTGGACGGCCAGGGCCGCTTCTCCGCCACCGCCCAGTCTTGCTACCGCGGCCTTTCGGACGTGCTGCAGAAGGCCGCGCTGATGGGCTCCCTGGCCTCCGGCTGCTGCCGGTGCATGGCCAGCCGCGGCTGCAAGGTGAACGCCGCCGCCTGCTACGCCAACGTGAGCCGGGGGACGCCCGGCGCGGCGGAGCGCGCGTGCATGGCGAACACGTGCTCGGACGAGTGCGGCGAGGCGCCTGCCTCCGGGGGCAAGCCGGTGGAGGCCGCCGTGCCGACCAAGAAGATCGAGAGGAGGCTGCCCGCCCATGCGCTGTGAGATCAAGGCCGCGCTGGTGGTGCTGGGGGCGCTCGGCGCCGGATGCGCCACCGGGAGCAACAAGGAGAGCTGGGACGCCGCGTGGCACCCGAAGCAGGCCCCGTCCGCCGCGCCCGCGGGCGGTGGGCGCAAGCTGGCCGCGCAGGAGTACATCCCGCCTCTGGACTGCGAGCGGAAGGCGCGCGCGCTCCGCCAGAACGACCGCGAGGCGGCGTGGACCGCGCTCAAGCAGTGCGCGGCCAGGGGGCACTTCACCCAGCTCCACGCGGTGGTGGACAACTGGGGCGACGACCTGCGCGACCGCCAGGACGCGCCGGCGTTGCTGGCCCAGGTGGTGGCGGCGCGCGGCGGGAACGTGAAGCAGGACGTGCGGGTGATGCGGGACGCGAAGATCCCGGTGTTCTCGCTGCGCGACTGCGTCACCCAGCCCAAGCTGTACGAGGGCCGCTACGTGATGATCCGCGGCACGCTGGAGGAGGTGCGCACCTCGGGCGACGCGGTGGCGGCCCGCCTCACCGAACACGCGCTCCAGGCGGAGGAGTGGGAGGTCCCCATCGGCCGGATCCGGCGCAAGCTGGCCACCACGCGCTACGGCGGCTCGGCCTCCGGGGTCGCCGCGCTGGGGCCCGGCACCGCCAGCGGGCAGCTCAACGTGAGCGACGACGACTACGAGATGGACGTGGCGCGCCGGTTCGACAACGTCACCGTCGACACCGGGCGCGACGCGGTGGTCCGCATCAACCAGCCCGACCCGTACCTGGAGAACGGGCGGGAGCTGGTGATCCTCGCCCGCTTCGACGGCGTGCGCCCCAGCTCCTCCAGCGCGGACGACGAGGAGGCCGACCTGGTGCCGGTGCTCACGCTGGTCGACTACGCGGTGCCCGACGCGCTGGTCGTGGACCAGTAGCCGGAGGGGCTACTCCTCCGCGAAGGGCTGGATCGCCTGGGCCACCGCCAGCTCCTGGCGGGCCTCGGACAGCTCGGAGTTGGTGGCGCGCAGCCGGTCCGAGAGCACCTGCACGAAGCTCCAGAGCATCTTCACCGCCAGGATGCTCTCGCGCTTCATCAGGTTCATCAGGTCCGACCGGGCGATGACCATCACGCGCGTCGGCTCGCTGGCGCGCACGGTGGCGGAGCGGGGCGCGTTGTCGATCAGCCCCATCTCGCCGAAGTGGCCGCCGGCGCGCAATTCGGCGATCTCCACCCCGTTCTTCTCGATGGAGACCCGCCCGCGGATGACCACGAACAGCTCCTCGCCCGGCTGGCCCTCCACCACGATCTCCCGCCCGCCCGGGAACGTCCGGGTGGTGGCGATGGAGAGGACGGCGGTCTGCTCCTTGTAGGTGAGGTGGCGGAAGAGCGGGATCTTCCGCAGCGCCTCCATGCGGGACTGCGCCTCGGCGGTCTCCTCGGAGACCACGGCGCCGTCGCCGCCCACCTGGATCACCACCGCGGTGATGTTGTCCTTGCCGCCGCGCTCGTTGGCCAGGGTGATGAACTTCTTGGGCAGGTCCTTGCCCGGCACCGCCGCCACCAGCGGGGCCACCTCGTCGTCGTTGAGGTAGCCGTGCAGGCCGTCCGAACAGAGCAGGAACGTGTCGCCGGGCACCGCCTCGACGATCAGCGTGTCCACCTGCACCGACTCCTGGATGCCCACCGCGCGGGTGATCACGTTGCGGTACTGCGAGGACGCCGCCTGCTCCTTGCTGATCGTCCCCGCCTTGAGCTGCGCCGCCACCAGGGTGTGGTCTTCGGTGAGGCGGTGGCACTGGCCGTTGCGCACCAGGTACACGCGCGAATCGCCCACGTGGCCGATGACGCCCTTGTTCCCGGAGAGCACCAGGCACACCAGCGTGGTGCCCATGCCGCGCTTGGTGGGGTCCGCGACGGCTTGCTTGTAGATCTCCGCGCAGGCCTTCTGCACCGCCAGCTCCACCAGCGCCGCCGCGTTGCTGCGGTTCTGCTGGGTGGCGTTCTGCGCCAGGTCCTTGAGCACCTGCCGGTTGGCCGAGATGTGCTGCTTGACGACCTCGGTCGCCTTCGCGGAGGCGACCTCTCCCGCCGCGTGCCCGCCCATCCCGTCCGCCACGACGTAGAGGCCCAGGGATGGGTCCACCAGCATCGAGTCTTCGTTGTGCTGGCGCTTCCGCCCGACGTCCGTCAGGCCGTACGCTTCCATCGTCAAGCCGCACCGCCCCCGTTCAGGAACAAGCTGGTGGAGCCAGAACGTTACGGTGCAGCGCGTAACGGGCGCAAGCATCTCCGACGGGGTGCTTGTGAGGGGGCGGTGAAGCGGCTATGAGGCGCGGCCGGAGGGGAAACCCGGTGGCCACGTCTCTGAGGACCTTCGTTTTCCTGGACTCGCTCCAGCCCCAGCTGGCGGCGCATATCTGCACCACCTGCCGCGGATATTTCCCCGTTCCCTACGTGGCCTCGCTCTTCGTGGAGATCGCGCCCGGCATGGCGATCCACGGGATCATCGACACCGCGCTCAAGGGCACCAAGGTGCAGCCCGCCACGCTGGTGGTGGAGCGCGCCTACGGGATGCTGGAGGTGCACAGCGAGGACAAGGGCGAGGTCCGCTCCGCCGGCGAGGCGATCCTCAAGCACATCGGCGTGACGGAGGAGGAGCGGCTGAAGCCGAAGCTGGTGTCGAACACCATCATCCGCGCCATCGAGCCGATGCACGCGATGATCCTCGACAAGATCCGCTTCGGGTCGATGATCGAGCCCGGCCAGTCGCTCTTCATCCTGGAGTGCGAGCCGGCGGCCTACGCCGCGCTGGCCGCCAACGAGGCGGAGAAGGCGGCGAACGTGCGGCTGGTGGACGTGACGCCCTTCGGCGCCTTCGGCCGGTTGTACATGTGCGGGAGCGAGGCGGAGATCGACTCCGCCTCCGAGGCGGCGGTGGCGGCGCTGAAGTCGATCGCCGGCAAGGAAAACGCTCCGTTCAAGGACAAGTAAGGAGAGGCAACCGAAATGGCTGACGCGCTGGGGATGATCGAGACCAAGGGCTTCGTGGGGATGGTGGAGGCCGCGGACGCGATGGTGAAGGCGGCCAAGGTGGACCTGGTCGGCTACGAGAAGATCGGCGGCGGGTACGTGACCGCGGTGGTGCGCGGGGACGTGGCGGCGGTGAAGGCGGCCACCGAGGCGGGCGCGCGCGCGGCGGAGCGCGTGGGCGAGCTGGTGTCGGTGCACGTGATCCCGCGGCCGCACTCGAACATCGACCTGGCCCTCCCGCTGGGCCGGCAGGACAAGGCCAAGGCGGAGCTGGGCGAGACCTAGCCCATGCTGCTCGGCAAGGTGGTGGGGACCGTGGTCGCCACCCGCAAGGAGGAGGAGATCGAAGGGCTCCGACTCCTGGTGGTGCGCGGGCTGGACCTGGAGGGCAAGCCGACGTCGACCGTGGTGGTGGCGGTCGACGCGGTGGGCGCGGGCGTGGGCGAGGTGGTGCTCTACGCCTCCGGGTCGTCGGCGCGGCAGACCAAGGTCACCAAGGACCGCCCGGTGGACGCGACGATCATGGCGATCGTCGACGAGATCGAGGTGGGCGGAGCGCTGAAGTACGTCAAGAGCTAGGGCCGTGATGCTCACCGAGAAGCAGATCAACGCCATCGTGGATCAGGTCGTCCGCAAGCTCTCCCCCGAGCTGTCGGACCTCCCGCGCCCCGAGAACCGGCCCGCGCAGCCGCCGCAGGGCCACGCCGACGACCGGCGCGGCTCCGAGCGGCGCTACGGCGTGGACGGGGTGGTGGCGGGGACGCCGGGCCGGCCGGGCCGCGCGCCCGCCGTCATCCGCGGCCGCCGAGGCATCTTCGACGACCTGGACTCCGCCACCTCCGCCGCGCGCGCCGCCTACGAGCAGTGGGCGGAGACGCCGCTGGAGACGCGGAACGTGGTCGTCGAGGCGATGCGGGAGACCACGCGGAGGTTGGCGGAGGAGCTCTCGCGCCGGGCGGTGGAGGAGACCGGGCTCGGCAACGTCAAGGACAAGATCCAGAAGAACCTGCTGTGCGCCAACAAGACGCCGGGGACGGAGATCCTCCGGCCCCTGGCCTTCTCCGGCGACCACGGGATCTCGATCATCGAGCGCGCGGCGTTCGGGGTGATCGGCTCCATCACCCCCACCACCAACCCCACCGAGACCATCATCAACAACGGGATCGGGATGGTGGCGGGCGGCAACGCGGTGGTGTTCAACGTCCACCCCGGCGCGAAGAAGACCTCCGCCTTCCACATCGAGCAGCTCAACGAGGCGATCGTCGCCGCCGGCGGCCCGGAGGGCCTGCTCTGCGCCATCGCGGAGCCGACCATCGACTCCGCCCAGGCGCTGATGAAGCACCAGAACGTGCGCCTGCTGGTGGTCACCGGCGGCCCGGCGGTGGTGAAGGCGGCCATGAATTCCGGCAAGCGCGCCATCGCGGCCGGGCCGGGGAACCCGCCGGCGGTGGTGGACGAGACCGCGCACCTGGAGAAGGCGGCGGCGGACATCGTCAACGGGGCCTCGTTCGACAACAACATCGTCTGCATCGTGGAGAAGGAGGTCTTCGCCGTCTCGGAGATCGCCGACCGCCTGAAGAAGCTGATGGTGGAGAACGGCGCCTTCGAGGTGACGGGGGCGGCGATCAACCGGCTGGAGAAGCTGGTGGTCCACGAGGCGCACGCGGCCAAGGAGTGGGTGGGCAAGGACGCGGCGAAGATCGCGGAGGCGGCGGGGATCCGCGTCCCGTCCAGCACCCGGCTGCTGTTCGCCGAGGTGGACCCGACGCACCCGTTCGTGCAGCTGGAGCTGCTGATGCCGGTGATCGGCTTCTGCCGGCTGCGGTCGGTGGAGGACTGCATCGCGGCGGCGGTGCAGGCGGAGCACGGGTTCGGCCACACCGCCACCATGCACTCCACCAGCCTGGACAACCTCCACGCGATGGCGCGGGTGATCAACACGTCCATCTTCGTGAAGAACGGCCCGTCGTTCGCGGGGCTGGGCTTCACCGGCGAGGGCTACACGTCCTTCACCATCGCCTCGCCCACCGGCGAGGGGCTGACCACCGCGCTCTCCTTCACCCGCGAGCGGCGCTGCACGCTCAAGGACTACTTCCGCATTGTCTGACCCTGTGGCGAGCGTGGTCCTCCCGGATCTCGGCGGCCCGGCGCTGGCGGTGGTGGAGCTGGACTCGATCGCCCGCGGCTTCGTGGTGGCCGACGCGCTGCTCAAGCGCGCGCGGTCGAGGATCGGGATGGCGGAGCCGGTCACGCCCGGCAAGTACGTGCTGATGTTCGGCGGGGAGGTGGGCGAGGTGGAGGAGTCGTTCCGCGCCGCGGTGGAGGCGGCGGGAAGCTCGCTCATCGACCAGCTTTTGCTGCCGCAGGCGGCGGCGCCGCTGGTGGCGGGGCTGCAGGGGAGGTTCCACCACGGGCTGGAGGAGAGCCTGGGGTTCGTGGAGACGCAGACCGTGGCGTCGGCGGTGCGGTCGGCGGACGCGGCGCTCAAGCGGGCGGAGGTGTTCCTCACCCGGCTCCACCTGGCCCGCGGGATCGGCGGCAAGGGGTACTACGGGCTGGCCGGGAGCCTGCACATGGTCCAGGCCGCGCTGGAGGCGGCGGCCTCGGCCATCGACGCGGGGATGCTGGTGACGACGGAGATCATCCAGCGGCCCCACCCGGAGCTCAAAGGGCCGGTGACGTAAGTCGGGAGGCTACGGTGCATCAGTTCTGGCTGGTGGCTCCGGTGCTGAAGGCCAAAGCCGGGGCCGAAGACATCCAGAAGGCCATCCTGGAGGCGCGCACCAAACCGGAGAGCCTCCTGGTCTCCGACCGACAGTACGATGACTTCGCGACGCGGCTGGAGGGCCACTGGGGAGCGCTCCACCAGGCGGTGCCGACCTTCCATTCGGCGCTGATGGCCGGTGGGTGGGACGGCGCCGCGCACCAGGCGGTACCGTCTTCCCTGTTGGGCGACTTCGGTGAATTCCTCGCCACGGAGGCATTCAAGCTCGCAGTCGCCGGGGACGTGAGGATCGCCAGGGTCATCCGCTCCCCGGGGCTCCCTCGGCCGGACTTCATCATCCTGGACCGGCGGCGGAACAGGCTCATCGCGCTCGAGTCGAAGGCGGCGACGATGAACGCGGCGCGCCTGCGTCAGCGAATCCAGAGGACGGGCAAGGCCTACCTGAACGTCTGCAGCACCCTGCGAGGCCGCAGGGAGAACGCCAGGCCTCAGATCGCGTCGTCAGTGGTGGCGAGCAGTGTCGGCGCTGAACGGCTCGTCCTCACGCCGCAGGTGAACTTCGGGCGAGCGCGAGTGCCTGCCCATGATCTGGCCATCGCGACCCCGTACCTGGTGGACGGCCGTGCTCTCGGGGGGAAGCTTCCCTTCGAGCGAAAAAACCGGCCACGCCAGTGCTGGAAGCTCTCCGGGCGCAAGGGGTGCTGCGATTGCCTCGCGCAAGACGAACGCCCGCTGCTCCTCTGCCCGATCTTCACCAGCAGCCCGGACGAGGACGAAGGGTTACCCCTGCCCGAGCGTCCAGATGGGTTCTTCGATGCGTACCTCTCGCTGAACCGCGCCGTATGGGTCGACTCACCGGAGCTCTATGGGGACGGCTTCGCGCGAGTGCTGAACCAGTGGAACCTGGAAGGCCACTCGCGCGGACAGCGCATCTCCGCGCTGCTGCCGATCCTCGACCTCATCCGATTCGGGGTGGAGCGAGACCTCGCGTCCGACCCGGAGAGGTACATCGACGACGTCCGCGAGCGCCTGGGCCCATCAGGCGGGGACGAACTCACGGAGGCCATGTCGTTCCAGGAATATGAGCCGGAGCCTGAGGTGGCGGGGGTCGTGGTGGACGAGGGAGCAACTACCTCGCCGCGCGAAGGCAGGCGAGCCCCTCGAGCCGTTTCGGTCGAGCGCCTGGAGGAGTCGATCTGGGTCGAGCGCCGCGAGGAGTCCCGGGTACAGACCCGACGGCCCCAGCGGAATGCATCCCTGGATATGGGCTGGTCCGGGGTCGCCGACTTCCTGCGCGCAGACGCGCGCGATCCACTCCTACTGCGCGTTCAGCTCTCCAACCAGCGGCGCGGATGGATCCGGCGGCCACCACTCCAGCACGGTCCCTCAGTCCTGCACGTCAGCGCGGACGAAGCGGACACCGCGAGGGAGCTCCTCCTCTGGCTGTTCCTGCGAGAGGAGGAGTCACGGGCTCCAGGCGCCGGGGCGAAGGAGCGGGCTTCCTTCCGCATCCGGCACGTCCGCGATCAGGAGCCGGCGCCGCCGGAGAGCGCCCGGTCATTCGGGAATGCGTACTTCGATGACGATGGGTTCGGCTGGATCGCCTGGAATCCAGAGCGCCTCCCCTAGCGGGTTTCGCCCTCAATCCCGCAGCGGCCGGCCCTGGGCGTCGTTGATCCTCCCCGCGAGCATCAGGATCCCGTCGACGATCGGCCACAGCCAGCCGAAGCCGCAGGTCAACCACACCGCGGCGATCTGCGCGATCGCCAGGCCGGTGTGCCCCGTGTAGAAGCGCCCCGCCCCGAACGCGCCGAGGAAGATCTGGAGGAGCCCGGCGGCCATCTTGCTCTTGTCGGAGACGCCCCCCGGCGGAGGCGGCGGCATCATCGCCTGCGGCCCGCCCGTGACCATCGCGGAGCCGGGCGGCGGAGGCGGAGGAGGCGGCGGCATCTGCGACAGGTGCGCGGACAGGTTGGTGCCGCACGTCGTGCAGACCGTCACGCCCTCGG
>Ga0268264_10003220_pt1 | contig 14139 bp, 11 predicted proteins | sample KBSSwiS32_FD_190357 | JGI IMG/M metagenome (GOLD analysis project Ga0268264, IMG submission 190357) | Switchgrass rhizosphere microbial communities from Kellogg Biological Station, Michigan, USA - KBS Switchgrass S3-2 (SPAdes) (version 2) | ecosystem: Host-associated > Plants > Roots >...
GACTGGCGGGCCGTAGCCCCGAGCCCCAGGATTCGCAACGGCACCCACGGCTCGGCGGTGGGGATGGTGAGCATGATCGGCGTGCCGTCACCGCGGCGTTGACCGAGCTGCTGCGCCCGCGCCGCGTCGAACCGCGCCGCCATGAAGATGGGACTGCGCTTGGCGTAGTACTCCAGCACCTCCGGCGCGTCGGGGGTGAGGAAGAACTTGTGATCGAGGGCCCACCGCCCCACCTCCTGGGCGCCGCCCTTGAGCACCGTGATGTCGAGGGCATCGATCTTGGCCTCGAGGATCACCTGCGCGCTGGAGGGTGCGGCGGCCGCGCTGGCATCGCCGGCCGCCAACTCGCGACGCGGCGGGGCCACCTCCCTGGCCAGCCGTTGCAGCGTCCAATCACCCCCTCGTTCCACGCTGGTGGGAATGTCCGGGAGGGGAATGATCGAGCCCACCTCCTGGCCTTCGCCGCTGAACTCGAACGAGGTCACGTAGCGCTCGACACCATCGTGGTACGCCGCCAAGGTGGTGGTCCGGGTGAGTTGAATGGTGCCGTTTTCGCCTACCAGCCCCCCGCACGCCAGCGCCGGCGAGGCGGTTGCTACAACGGCTACGAGCGCGAGCAACGCGCCCAACGTGATACGTCGGCCCATGACCAATCCCCCGGTTCGGATCCACACTGTTGTGGTGCGGACTGTGACGAACCGGCATTCCGATCTGGTTCCCGGCGAACTCTCAGGTTCTCGCGCGGGTTACGCCGGGTTTTCCCGGCGTAACCCGCGTCAGTACGCCTGGGGTGGGTCAGCCGCCTGAGGCGTCGGACACTTTCTGACGCCCGGCCGAGATCCACGGCATCATCGCTCGCAATTCCGAACCGACGTGCTCGATGGGGTGCTGGGCGCCCTGCTCACGCAAACGATTGAAGTTGGACCGACCGGACTCCGACTCGTTGATCCACTCGTCGGCGAACTTTCCGCTGGTGATCTCGTCGAGGATCCGCTTCATCTCGGCCTTGGTTTCACCAGTGATAATGCGGGGCCCGCGGCTCACGTCGCCGTACTCGGCCGTGTCGGAGATCGAGTAGCGCATGCCGGCGATTCCCTCTTCGTACATGAGGTCGACGATGAGCTTCACCTCGTGCAGGCATTCGAAGTACGCCATCTCGGGCTGGTAGCCCGCTTCTACCAGTGTCTCGAAGCCGGCCTGCACCAACGAGGTGAGACCGCCGCACAGCACCACTTGCTCGCCGAACAGATCGGTCTCGGTCTCCTCGGCGAACGTGGTCTCGATCACACCGGCCCGGGTGCCGCCGATGGCGTCGGCGTACGACAGCGCCAACTCGCGAGCGTGGCCGCTGGCGTCTTGCGCCACCGCGATCAGGCACGGCACTCCGCCGCCTTCGGTGAACGTACGGCGCACCAGATGGCCAGGCCCCTTGGGGGCGGCCATGATCACGTCGACTCCGGCCGGCGGGGTGATCCGGCCGAACCGGATATTGAACCCGTGGGCGAAGGCCAGGGCGTCGCCCTCCTTCAGGTGAGGGGCGATGTCGGCGTCGTAGATCTTCTTCTGCTCGGTATCGGGGGCCAGGATCATGATCACATCGGCCCATTGCGAGGCATCGGCAATGCTCTTGACGGTGAGCCCAGCCGCGGAGGCCTTCGCGCCCGAGTTTGACCCCTCACGCAGGGCGACACACACCTCCACCCCGGAGTCCTTCAGGTTGAGCGCATGGGCGTGGCCCTGCGAGCCGTAGCCGACGATGGCCACCTTGCGGCCCTGGATGATCGAACGATCGGCGTCTTTTTCGTAGTACACGGTCGCGGCCATCTCAGCTCGCCTTTCCCTTGACGGCACGAAGCGCCGTACGGTCCAACTTGGGTAGTGCCACCCGCCCGGTGCGGGCGAGCTCAACAATGCCATAGCCCCGTAGCAGCTCTTCAAAGTCGTCCAGCTTGGACGGGTGTCCATCGAGCGACACCGTGATGGCTTCGGCGCCCACATTGAGGATCTTCCCCTCGAACACACTCACCAGATCGAGCACTTCGCCCCGGGTATGGGACGCCACCCGCAAGGTGGCGATCATGAGCTCGCGCTCCACCGAGGTACGAGGGTCCAGCTCGGTTACCTTCACCACGTTGATGAGCTTGTAGAGCTGCTTGGTGACCTGCTCGAGGGGGGCCGAGTCGGCGTCGACCACGATGGTGATGCGGCTCAGGTTGGCGTCGTCGGTAGGGGCCACGGCCAGGCTGATGATGTTGAAGCCCCGGCGCGCGAACAGGCTGGAGATACGAGCCAACACTCCGAACTTGTTCTCGACCAGCGCGGACACGATGTGATGACTGGGTTGCTGTTCGCTAGTCATGCTCATCACTTCCTCAGAGCGGAGGGATCTTGGCCGGGCGAGAGCACGATGGCGTCGTTGGCCATGCCGGCCGGCACCATCGGGAACACCTTTTCGCGGCTATCGGTGCGGAAGTCGACCACCACGGGACGATCGTCGATCTCGTTGGCCTTGTCGATGGCCGGCTGCACTTCCTCCGGCGAATCCACGCGGATGCCCACGCATCCCATCGCCTCGGCCCACTTCACGAAGTCGGGCACCTCGGGCGAGAGGTACACCTCGGAGTAGCGCTCGTCGTAGAACATCTCCTGCCACTGGCGAACCATGCCGAGGTAGGAGTTGTTCAAGATCCCGATCTTCACGGGGATCTTCTCGATCGACGCCGTCACCAACTCTTGCGCCGTCATCTGGAAGCAACCGTCGCCGTCGACCGCCCACACCACCTTGTCGGGCTGGCCCACCTTGGCGCCGATAGCCGCCGGCACCGCAAAGCCCATGGTCCCGAGGCCACCCGAGTTGACCCAGGTATAGGGATTGTCGAACCGCCAATACTGCGAGGCCCACATCTGATGCTGGCCCACCCCCGACACCAAAATGGTGTCGGTCGGACACGAATCGCGCAGCGTCTCCAAGCAGTACTGGGGCTTCAGCGCCTCACCCGGTTCCGACTGCTCGTACGTATAGGGGTAGAGCTCCTGCCACCCCGAGATCCGCTGATGCCAGGCGCTGGTATCGGCCGGCTTCATGTCGGCCAACAGGTTCCGGATCTCCCGGACGATCTCCTCGATCACTTGGCGACAGTCGCCCACGATCGGCACATCGGGACGGCGCACCTTTCCTTGCTCGGCCGGATCGATGTCGACATGGATGATCTTGGCATCGGGCGCGAAGGCCGACACCTTGCCGGTGACCCGATCGTCAAAACGCGATCCGAGGGCGATCAACAGATCGGCCTTCTGCATCGATGTAACCGCCACCGCATTGCCGTGCATGCCCGGCATTCCGAGCGCCAGACGATGACTGTCCGGGAACGCCCCTCGAGCCATCAGCGTGGTGACCACATGAATGTTGGTGAGCTCGGCTAACTCCCGCAGTGCCTCCGCCGCCCGCGCTTTCAAAATGCCACCGCCGGCGTACAGCACCGGGCGCTCGGCGGCCAAGATCATGCGGGCCGCCTCACGAATCATGCGGGGATGGCCCTTCGTGTTGGGCCGGTAGCCCGGGATGCCCTCGAGCATCTCGCTGTCGCTCGGCCAATACCACTCCATCGTGTTCTGCAAGACGTCCTTGGGCACGTCGATCAACACGGGGCCCGGACGGCCGGTAGTGGCGATGTGGAAGGCCTCCCGCACGATGCGGGGAAGGTCTTGGGCGTCCATCACCAGTTCGTTGTGCTTGGTGACCGAACGGGTGATGCCCACCGTGTCGCATTCCTGGAAGGCGTCGGTGCCGATGGCGGTGGTGGGCACCTGACCGGTGATGGCCACCATCGGGATCGAGTCCATGTAGGCATCGCACAGCGGGGTGACCAGATTGGTGGCCGCCGGCCCGCTGGTCACGATCGCCACACCGGGGCGGCCGGTGACGTGGGCGTAACCCTCGGCCATGTGGCCGGCCCCCTGCTCGTGCCGTACCAGGATGTGGCGGATCGGAGAATCCAGGAGCGGGTCGTACAGCGGCAGGATGCAACCGCCGGGAAGCCCGAAGGCCACTTCCACGCTCTCCATCTCGAGGCATTTGATGAGGGCCTGGGCCCCGGTCAACTTCATTGCTGCTCCTTGCCTCGGCAGACAATCTCCGCCGAAAACTGAAACGACCTCCCGGCTGGGAGGTCGAAAGCGCACGCGTCTGGGGGGCGTGCGCTACATAACTACGAGTACCAGGTCGGCGGCGGTGCGGATCACGGCGTTGATCATACGCACGAATGGTCGGCCGTTGGCAACCATTCCTGAGGGCGGCCGCCGGGGACACTGGCTCCGTGGCGTCTATAAGGTGCGTTGATCCGAGGGTTCCAGGGGCTGGAACCGTCGCGAGACCTGGGGGAATCATGGACTTCAAAGGCCGAGTCGTATTCGTAACCGGGGCGAGCCGGGGCATCGGCGAGTACATCGCCTACGAGTTCGCCAACCTCGGGGCCAACCTGGCGCTCATGGCCAAGAGCAGTGCGGACTCGCCCCACCGGGTGTTCGAGGGAACCGTCGAATCCACCGCCGAAAACTGCGGCAAGTACGGGGTCGAGGTGCTGGCGGTGAAGGGCGACGTCTCCCACGAAGACGATGTGCAAGCCGCCTATGAGGCCACCATGGCCCGGTTCGGGCGGTGCGACATCCTGGTGAACAACGCCGCCGTGTCCTATATCGGGCCGTTCCTCGAGCTGTCGGCCAAGCGTTGGGCCATCCTGATGGGCGTCAACGTTTTGGGTCCGGCGATGCTCAGCCGGGCCTTCATCCCGCAGATGATCGAGCGCGGGGAGGGCCGGGTGATCAACATCAGCTCGGGAGCCGGCCGACTCGAGCAGGACCTTTCTCGCCTCGACAGCGCGGGTGACACTCCCAACCCGTTCACCGGTACCGCATCGTTCGGCGAGGCCGGGCAAAGTCTCGGCGACAGCCAGACGGCCTACGGCACGTCGAAGGCGGCCCTCAACCGGCTCACGGTGGGACTGGCGAACGAGATGCGGGGCCGAGGGGTAGCAGTGAACGCCCTCGCGGTGAGTGCGGTGACCCCGGCGTTTCGTTACAACCTGCCCGACGCCGACTACTCCGTGAGCGAACTCCCGGAGGCGCCGGCCCAGGTAACCACCTGGTTGGCGGGACAGCCCATCGACTACACCGGCCACATCTTGGACCAGGACGAGCTCATCGGCGACCTGCGGGCCAAGGGCCTCGTGCGACCGAAGGTCGATCCCACGTAGGCACGGCGGCTGTGCCAGCATGCCGGCCGTGTTCTTTGACCGTGGCAAGGCAATCGAGCGGGCGCGCCCGTTCCTCAATCCCGGTGAGGCAGTGGCCCACGTCATCCGGGCCCTCGAGGGTCCCAACCGCTTCATCGGCATGGGCCTCGCCCTCCTCGTGGGTTTCGGACTCAGCCTCCTGCTGCGGCTGCCCTACCTGGCGTTGCCAATCTTCTTGCTGGTGTACACCCGGATCTACGCCCGCCGGCTGATCCTGGCCACCGACGAAGGAGTGGTGGTGCTGGCCGGTGGCCGGGGGCCCAAGTTCTTCAGCTTCATGCCGACCGCGGTGCTCGACCGGCTGCCCTTGGAGACCTCGATCGGGCCGCTCAAGGGCCTCTGGCTCGAGACCACGCTGAACGATCGCCGCCTGTTCGTGGTGGCCCGGTCGGCCAAGGACGTGCTGGCGGCCGACGCCGACCTAGGCGACTAACCCGCCGCACCTCGATCTGAGGCCTACAGCAGGAGCCAGTCGGTGGTGAGTCGAGTGCCGGCGCGGTCGGTGATGAGAAGCCGGAACGGTCCCGGGCGCAGACCGTTGAGCTCGAACATGCCGAATTGGTTGGTGCCGACCGCCACCTCGGGTTGGCCCGGACCGTCGGCCGCCAGGGTCATGGAGTCGGCCGGCACCACCTGGCCGATCACCGAACGACCTCCGCCGTTGATACGCAGCTCGATCTCGATCATCAGTTCACCGGCGGCAAAGGTGATGGAAGAGGTCGGCGGCGCCGAACGCACACCCACCAATCCCGCCTCCTCGGAGAGCGTCGCCAACTCGTCGTCGACCCGGCGCCACGTGTACGCGCCGATGCCTTGCTCGATCACTGCGTCCGGCGCGGCATTCAACATCGCGTTCAGTTCGGACAACAACGCACGATCTTCATCGGTGAGGTCGTCGGCATCCATCACAGTTCCTCCAAGTCGCCGCCGAGCACCGCGGCGAGCTCACGTCGCAGGTGCTCGAGGCATCGACCGCGGGTGGGGCCGATGCTTCCGATCGGCATGTCGAGTTTCTTCGAGATTTCTTCATAGGGCAGGCGGTCGTCGGCCGACAGCAGGCTCAGCAGCCGCTGGCAGTGTTCCGGGATGCGAACGAAGGCGGCCGCTACGGCCGCTTGGCGCTCGGCGCGTATCAACCCGTCGTCAGACGACGATGCGACCGGAGTGATGCGATCGGCAACGTCTTCGGTGGGCATCATGCGAGACGACGTACGTACCACGCGCAGGCACTCCCGGCGCGTGGTGGTGGCCAACCACGCCGGAGCCCGTTCGGGATCGGTGAGGCGATCGAGGTGCTCGGCAAACCGAAGCCACACGGTTTGTGACACGTCGGCCGAATCGGCCGCCGACAGCCGAAACCCGCGAGCGATCGAGTACACCAAACCGCCGAAGCGACGCACCATCTCGCTCCACGCGTCGCTGTCGCCGTCGGACGCTCGGCGAACCAAAGTCGACGTCAACTCTGCGGTCACGAGCGGCACACTACGCGGCGCCGCCCGTACGGAGAGGGCTACCGGGGTCATGGGTTCCTCACCAGTCCAGGATCCGAAGGGCGGAGCCAAAGTTCGGTCGCGGTTGGCCCACTGCTAGCAGTGCAGGCACCGCGCTCAGCGGTTCGATGCCGTCGGCCAGCAGCACGGCGAGCAAGCCGGCCACCTGTGGCGCGGCAAACGACGTACCAGACCACACGGCACACGGCGAGTCGCCGGCGAAGACCTCACCGTCGGCCTCGGTGCCACTGACGAACGTGCTCACCGCGCCCGACCCGACGGTGGAGACGTCGACCCACGGGCCTCGGTTGGAGTAGGGCGACGGTGTCATCTCGTACTCGAGCGCGCCCACTGATACCACTCGTTTGAACGCGGCCGGCCAGGTGGGAGTGAAGCTTCCGTCGTTACCGGCCGCCGCTACTACCTGAACGCGCTGAGGAATGTTGGCCAGCGCGTCCTCGATGGCCAAAGGCGGGTCGCCGAACAGGGTGGAGCCCCCGAGCGACAGGTTGATCACATCGGCCCCGTCGGCGGCCGCCTTCAAGATGGCTTGGGCCACTTGCACCTCGCCACCCACGCCGTCGGCATCGAGGGCGCGGTACACCTTCACCGTGCAGCCCGGCGCGACCTGGCGGATGATGCCGGCCACGAACGTGCCATGACCGCCCGCCGCCCCCAGGTTCGGAGTGGGACCGAGGGAGCCTGGGTCGGCGTCGCCCACGATGTCGGCCAACCATTGATCCGTGCGCACCGATGCTTGGTCGTCGAGGCCGGTGTCGATGACGGCCACGTTGACGCCGGCCCCCTTGGCGCTGTCGAACGGGCGAGGCGCCAGAATGAGCGGGCTGGGCTCGGGCGACGCGTCGGCCTTGAACCACCAGGGGCTGAAGGGCAACACATGGTTGGCGCTGACGCGCAGCCCCGCATTGCGCACAACTTCGGCCGCAGCCCGAAGCTGCGAGCCGGACTGCGCGTTCGAGGTGTCGACTTTGACCACCAAACGACGCACTCTCGGAGTGACCAGGTCCGCCACCGCGACCTCGACGGCGGCGCTCTCAAGGGCGGAGCGCGCCGCCATCACGTCTTCGTCCCAAACCAGCAGCTCCCCGCGAACAATCAGGACGGGGCCGGCCATGTTGTCGGCATGGTCGGCGACCGCGTCGATCACTACGCGGATCGGATCGTCGTGCGTGGTCTCGTTGTGCCGACGCAGGAGCCCGTCCAACGCCTCTTCGCCGTAGCCGCGCTTGAGCCGAGACTCGGTGAACACTTTCGCCTGCGCGGCACCGATGGCGCGCGTGCGGGTGCGAGCATCGAGGTCTCGAGCCCCGTTGTCCGCTCCCCTTTTCTCCGACGACATGCGGTCCTCCTTGATTCCTGGTGCTCGACTAGTGTCCTGGGAATGCTTGACGGCCGCCAGGGGGCGGTTACGGCTCCTACAGAGAGCGATCAAGCACTCCTGATACGTGCCAATGCTGCATCCGAAACAGCTATTCATAGTCCGACTCGCGCCCTCGAGGAGGCCACCGCGCTGGCGGACGCCTCTCAACAGTCGGGATGCCACGAAGCGCGAGTAGTTGCACTGAGAGTGGCCGGATGGGCGGCCCGTGAGCTTCATCAGCACGACGCGGCCGAAGCCTTCCTTCAAGAGGCGGCGACGGTGGCCACGCAGAGAAAGCTGGCGGACCGCCTCGGCGAGGTCCGGCTCGTGCAAGCGATGCTTTACCTCGAGTTGGGAGATCTCCGTACCGCCCGGCGCCATCTGCGCGCGGCGCGACCCGCCACCGGTGTGCAGTTCGATGCCGAGTGGCACCTGGCCGACGGCATGATCGCCCTTCGGTCGGGCGACGTGTTGGCCGCCATCGCCGCTTGGCAACGAGCGGTCGATCTGTCGGCCGAGTTGGCCGATGCGATCCGCTTCAAGGCGATGAGCAATCTGGGCTCGGCATTGACCGAAGTGGGTCGTCTGCGCGACGCGCACACCTACCTTCAGCGAGCGGCCGAGATCTCGGTGTCGCTCGGCGAGCTGTGTCAGGCGGGCGCCACACACAACCTCGGTTGGATCCTGATGCGCCAGGGACGGCTGGCGGCGGCGCTGGAGCGATTCCAAGAGGCCGAAGCGATCGCGGTGCGGGCCCGCATCCCACTGGCCCAAGCACGCGTCGATCAGATGCACGCGTTGGAGATGGCCGGTTTGTGGGACGAAGCCGGCCAGCGTCTGGACGCGCTGCTGTCGATGTTGGCGTCACCGGGTACCGCGCTGCTGCGGGCCGAGGTGCTGCTCCATCGCGCCACCATCGATTGCCGTCAGGGCGAGTGGGCGCAGGCGTTGTCGCACAGCGCGCAAGCCGAGGAACTGTTTCGGGCCCAACACCAGCCGCTGCGGCGGGCGGCCGCGTTGGTCCGACGAGGACAGGCGGCCGTGGGCGGCGATTGCCTCGACGAGACCATCGTGTCGGAGATCCGGCATGCCGCGACGCTTCTGACCCGCCGGGGCGAAGTCTCGACCGCGGTCGAGGGGCAACTGGTATTGGGCCTGGCGTTGGCCCAGATCGGGCGACGGTCGTCCGCTCAGAAGGCGTGGCGAAGCTGCGCCTCACTCGCCCGCTCGGGGCCGGTGCTCATGAGAGTTCAAGGGCACCTCGCCGACGCGCTGGCATCCGACGAGCGGGCCGCTCGCCTGCGCGCCTGCCGCCGAGGCCTCGACGAACTCGACCGCTATCGGGCCGCCCTTTCCTCGGCCGAACTCCGGGCCTATGCCGTTGCCCACGGCCTCGACCTGGTGGAGATCGGGATGGGCCTGGCCCGATCCGGACGACAGACCTTCGAGTGGCTCGAGCGGGCCCGGGCCACGACCGCCATCGGCCTCGGATCGGTGTCCGACGATCCAAGGTTGAACGCCGACCTCTCCGAACTGCGGACCATGACGACCACCGTTCTCGAGCGCACGGAGGCCAGCGAAGCGGCAGAGGTCGCGCTCCTGCGCCAGCAGCGGACGCTGGAGGAGCGGATCCGCCGCCAGGCCTGGTCGGTGGCCGACGGTCACCGAACGACCGTGCGCACCGGTGCCGGTGAAGTGTTGAAGCACCTCGGTGAGCACTGCCTGGTGAGCTACGGCGTGCTCGCCGGGCGAGCCGTCGCCGTGAAGCTCTATCGCGGTCGCGTGACCCGTCACGATCTTGGTCCGGCGGACTCGATCCTGAACTCCGTGGCCGCGCTTCAATATTCGGCGCGACGGCTGGCCTCGCCCGGCCGCGCCGGGGCGGCCCGAGCCGTCATCGAGTCGTGCCTGAGGGAGCTCGACACCGCCCTCGTGTCGCACGCGCCGGACGCGCCCATCGTGATCGTGCCGCCCGGGCAACTGCACGCCGTCCCGTGGGGTTCGCTGCCGTCGCTCGTCGACCGACCGGTGGCCGTCAGCCCTTCCGCTGCCCTCTGGGTCCGCAGTCTGGCGGCGCCCGCGGCCGACGGCGCCCCCGTGCTGGTGGCGGGTCCCCGCCTCCCCCACGCGCTCGACGAAGTGGCCATGCTCGGCGAGCTCTACCAACACTGCACTTCCTTTTCTCCGAGCGACGCGTCATGCCAGAAGGTCTGCGCCGCACTCGACGGCGCGCCGCTCGGCCATCTGGCTTGCCACGGTCACCTCCGGTCCGACTCCCCGATGTTCTGCTCGCTCGAGCTGGCCGACGGCAGCCTGAACCTCTATGACATCGACCGCCTTCGCAACACGCCCCGCCGCGTGGTGCTGTCCGCTTGTGATGTAGGCCTCATGGCGCTTCGACCTGGCCAGGACGCGCTCGGGTTCGCGTCCGCCTTCCTGGCCCGGGAGACCGCCGGGATCGTGGCGGCCACGATCCCCGTACCCGACGTCGAGACCGCGCCGCTGATGCTGAGCCTCCACCGTCGCCTTCTGAAGGGCGATTCCCTCCCCGAGGCGCTGCAACAAGCGCGGTCCTCGGTGGACACCAGCTCTCCCGAAGGACTGGCGGCGTCGTTGGCCTTCACATGCTTCGGGGCTGGCTGAGGGGCCCCGGGTTGAACGGTCAGCTCGCCAGCTTGGATCGGCGCGTGAGCTCCTCGGTCCACGAGGCAAAGGCCGGCACGGATGGGTGCATGCACATCCGGTAGGTCTCGCGCCGCAGTTGAGCCAACCGGGTCGCGCCTTCCTGTCGCCAGCGGCGGGCCAACGTGGTGAGTGCGCCGTCACGCAGCGAACCGAGTCGGTAGCGATCATCGAGATCGGCGGCCAAGGGCACTACCGCCCCGTCGGCGAGGATCAGCAGGGGGTCGATGATCCTCGCCAACGACAGCGTCTCCAGGTCGTCCGGACCGAGAAACCATTGCGAGTGCTCTTGTAAACGAAGCGGCATGAGGGCATCCACATCGAGAGCGATGCCACTGCCGGTCTGCTCGGCCATCACTTGCTGGAATGTCGTCGATGAGACCTTGCGGGGTTGGAGACGGATCGAGCGAATGCCCTGCTCGTTGGCCCAGCTCACCACGGTGCCGAGATCGCCCACGTTGTAGCCCGTGAGGGTGACCTCCAGATTCACCAGCAGGCCCGCCTCGGTAAGCATGGCGACGCGGCGACCGAGTTCGCTCAATACCGCCGAGAACTCGGTGCCGGGCGTCGACACCGACAACGTCACCACGTCGCACCGGCCGGCCAACACCTTGACCGTCGCCGGGCACACCACCAGACCGTTGGTGGTTACTCCGGTCAACATCCCCGACTGCTTGGCCACATCGAGGAGGCGGCCCAACGGTCGGTACAGCAGCGGCTCCCGTCCGGCCACCTGGAGCATCTGGTAGCCCAACAGGGCGCCATGGCTCACCGCCGGAGCCAACTCGGAGAAATCAATGGCGTCGGTGCCGGCGGCACCGTTGGCCGACGATCGGCTTCGGGCCATCGCCCGGCCCGTGGGATGAACCCGGAGCGTGGCCATCCGACCCGCGGACTGAGCCCGATCGAGGGTCATCACCCGCGGTGCCTCGGCGCATTGAGATTGGGCCATCTCGATTCCTCTCTCGCTGGTGCTGGTGAGCATCAGTGGGACCAGAGGATCGATGGCCCTTGAGTGATACGTGCGACCTAGCTCATGAGATTAGTGATGGCGCCAGTTTCTGCGCCCTGTACCAGCTTGGCGAACTTGGCCAGTACACCGCTGGTGTAGCGGGCGGGCAACGGCGCCCAGCCCTCCCGCCGACTCGCCAGTTCGGCCGGCTCCACCAACAGCTCGAGCGCCTTGCCGTGCACGTCGACCCGGATGATGTCGCCGTCGTTGACGAAGGCGATCGGACCACCGTCGACCGCCTCCGGTGCGACGTGCCCGATGCAGAATCCCCAGGTGCCGCCGGAGAAGCGGCCATCGGTGATGAGCGCACAGTCGGACCCCCGACCGGCCCCCTTCAAGGCACCGGTGATGGCCAGCATCTCCCGCATCCCGGGCCCACCCTTCGGGCCCTCGTAGCGGATGACCAACACGGTGCCGGGCTCGATGGAGCCCTCCAGGATGGCCTGCATCGCGCCGTCCTCACCGTCGAACACGCGGGCGGGCCCCTCAAAGAGCATCTGCTCCTTGGTGAGCCCGGCCACCTTCACCACGGAGCCCCGGGGCGCCAGCGATCCCGTGAGCACCATGATGCCGCCGTCCACATGGATCGGGGCGTCCAGCGAGTGCACCACCACACCGTCGGGAGCCGGCGGATCGAGCGCCGCCAGATTCTCGGCCACGGTGAGGCCGGTGACGGTGACGCAGTCACCGTGCAGCAATCCGGCCTCGAGGAGATGCTTCATGACCACCGGGACACCGCCGATGCGATCCAGGTCGCTCATGTGGAACTTGCCGCCCGGTTTCATGTCGGCAATATGGGGCACCCGAGCGGCGATCCGGTTGAAGTCTTCCAGCTCCAGTTCCACCCCGGCCTCATTCGCCATGGCCAGCAGATGCAGCACGGCGTTGGTCGAGCCACCCAAGGCATTGGTCACGGCGATCGCGTTCTCGAAGGCCTGCTTCGTCATGATCATGCGAGGCGTGATCCCCAGGCGGAGCAGGTTCACCACCGCCTCGCCGGCCAGGCGAGCGTCGTCGTCGCGCCGTCGATCCACCGAGGGCGGCGAGGCGCTTCCCGGCAACGACAGGCCAATGGCCTCTCCCACCGCCGCCATGGTGTTGGCGGTGAACATTCCCGCGCACGCCCCTTCGCCCGGGCAGGCCTTGCGCTCGATCTGGAACAACTCGTCGTCGGAGATGGCACCGCGGGCCCGAGCCCCGACCGCCTCGAACACGCTGGTGATGTCGAGCGGCGTGCCGTTGTGATTGCCCGGCATGATCGACCCGGCGTACACGAACACGGTGGGGAGATCGAGACGGGCCGCCGCCATCATCATGCCGGGCAGGCTCTTGTCGCAGCCCGCCAGCGCCACCAACCCGTCGAGCCGCTCGGCATGCACCACCGTCTCCACGGAATCGCAGATGATCTCGCGGCTCACCAGCGATGCCCGCATCCCTTCGTGGCCCATCGAGATCCCGTCGGACACGCTGATGGTGCCGAACTCGAGCGGAAAACCGCCGGCAACGTGGACTCCCTCTTTGGCCCGATCGGCCAGGCGCCGCAGTGAGAGGTTGCACGGCGTCAGCTCGTTCCACGATGACGCCACCCCGATCTGGGGCTTGTCCCAGTCGTCTTCTCCCATGCCGACGGCCCGCAGCATCGCCCGCATGGGCGCCTTCTGCATCCCGTCGGTCACGTCACCCGAACGAAGCTTCAGTTTCCGCTCTGCCATGACCGGGCACGCTACTGGCCGGACGCGGCGGGACACGGGCCGAAAGGCGGGTCGGCCTGCTGCTGCGAGGGCCGGTCAGCCCACGGCCTCCTCGAGCTCCGCGTTGGCTAGGTAGGTGCTTTCGATCTCGTCGATCCGATCCATCATCTCGGCCGCAGTCGCCGACAGCGCCACCTTGCCCCGGTTGAGCACGTAGGCCCGGTCGGCCATCTCCAAAGCCTGGCGGACGTGCTGCTCGACCAGCAGGATTCCGGTCCCGCGGTCGGCGGCGGCCCGCACGGCGATCAGCAGGCGTTCGAACACCATCGGTGCCAGACCGAGCGACAACTCATCAACCAGGAGGATCGACGGATCACCGCCGAGGGCGCGGGCGAGCGTGAGCATCTGCTGCTCGCCACCGGAGAGCAGCCCCGCCTTGCGCCCCATCAAGCGCTCCAGTTCCGGGAACAACTCGAGGCAGCGAGCCACGGGCTGACCACCGAGGCGCAGGTTGTCGCTCACCGAGAGCCCCATGAACACCGAACGCTCCTCGGTGATGAAGCGCAAACCTTGACGGGCCCGCACATGTAGT
>Ga0268264_10003221_pt1 | contig 14136 bp, 5 predicted proteins | sample KBSSwiS32_FD_190357 | JGI IMG/M metagenome (GOLD analysis project Ga0268264, IMG submission 190357) | Switchgrass rhizosphere microbial communities from Kellogg Biological Station, Michigan, USA - KBS Switchgrass S3-2 (SPAdes) (version 2) | ecosystem: Host-associated > Plants > Roots >...
TGCGATCAGCCCGCTGTTGAAATAGCCATAGGTCGCGACCTCGCCCGCGTCGCTGGTCCGGCCGGTCAGCCGGCCCGCCACGTCGAAGGTAAAGCTGTAGTCGTGCCCGCCATAATCGACCCGGTCGCCAGCCCTTGTCGTCGCTGTTGTTCCTGCCGCATCCCGTTCGCGCCTTTGGCAGCGACGCCGCTGAGCCGAGTTTTGGGGATTATTGCACGCGGCATGGTAACTCCAGTCAGGGTTTTGCCTGAACCATTTTAAATTCGCCCGGTTTCAAAATTCCAACCAACGACAAAATTTGCTCATATCGGGGCTGGCCGGGCCTAACAACCTCCGCTCCACCGTCGACTTGGGCGCCATCGGTGGCCGTCCCTAGCTCTGTGTAGGTGATCGTGCCATCCAAAGCCATATCCACTCTTCCCACGAATCGCGGTATATCTTTGCGCTCCCCAGGCGAGATGCCCCCGACGATGGTCCTTGCTGCCTCGTAGTTAGGATTGTCAGGCGTATATGTTTCGACAATGTCGCCTCCTTGAGTGGCAAACATATGAACCGTCAGCGTTCCATCTGCCGACATTTCGGCGAGGCCGGCCGGCCTACCAATACCAGTTACCATATGACCCTCGGTGCAACCCGTTCCAAGAAATAGAAACAGCGCGGCTACGTAGCCTATTTGGGCCATTTGAACGTCCTCCAATAATCAGTCAAGGTTGGACGGGTCGGTGTGTTCAGCGTTGAGACACCTGAGTTATACCAAATCGGCGATGTCGGAGCACTCCCAGCAAGGCCACGGTAGTAACCCGCAAAGCTCTCTGCGAAAGTTTCGCTAAGATATCCCGTCGGGTTTATAATTGGAGTGAAATAAGCCTCTCTCTTGTCGCTCAAATTATAAGTACCGCTTGTAGATGTATATGCATCCTTAAATAATTTCTTAGTCGATAGATTGTGCAATAACGCATCAAGGGCATGCCCCGTCTCGTGTAATACCAAGTCGAACGCCCCATGACGATTTAATCCACTCGTAGCTATGACGACAGTTTTTTTGGCACCGACATACTGCCCCGGTATGGTGTCCCATGTCTCAGTTCCATGCCCCCTCGCGACCAATCCCGCAAGCGAAGGATTGTAATCGACCATACTATCTTTTACCGCGACATATTGGACGTTCCCCTTGGCAAGCAGGTCCAAGACGTTTGTCGGAAGCAGCTTAAGAATATCTGCCACAGCTTGTGGATCGCCGCCTGGCAGACTGCGCACTGTGATCGGTCCTACATTAACCGTTGTCGCAGGCGGAGCCGTAGCAGAAATTCCCAAAGATGCAAGAAATAGTGAAGTTGGGTCTGTACCTGCGAGAATATCGTTTAACTTTGACGCATCAAGATTGCCAGGTAAGTTAGTACTTGAGCCGCCAGGCGGCGGAGCCTCGTTCGCATTTGACTGCCCAAGTCTGAATGTATCCTCGGATGCTGCAAGCGAGAAGATGCCCTCGCCAATCAGATTTCCGATGGTTGAACCAATTACGGTCGGCAGTGCGGCCATGATGTTGTCGCCGAAGTCCGACCCTTCGATGACCGAGCGCGTTGCAGCATTGGCGATGGCGCTCGCCATGCCGGTCAGCGTGCTGGTCGCAAAGGGGCCGAGATGCGCTTTGCCAATGCCGGGACCTGCCCAACTCGCCACTCCCGCACCCACGCCAGCCCCGGCGACCCCTGCCCAGTCAAACTTCTTCTGCAGGCCCGTCGCCACCGCGAGACCCTGAACCGCCGCATTGCTGAGCGCTCCACCTACCACATTGCCCAGAAACGCGCTGCCTGCAACCTTGCCGACCGGAACCGGACCCAGGAACGCCGTCAGCGCCGAAATGCCAACGGCCTTCCAGCTGAACTTGTCCTGGATCCCCGTCGCGACCCCGACGCCCTGGCTGACGATCGACCCCACCGCAGCACCGACAACGCCTGCGGCAACGAAGGCTGCGCTCGAAATGCCGGTGCCGGCGATCGCAGCCGCACCTCCGATTGCCAACCCACCCGATGTTCCCAAGACGGTGGCGATACCTGTTCCAAGCGTCGTCCCCGCAGGCCCGAGCGCGGCGACTGCCGCTCCCGCCGTGACAACCGACACCGCTACTGCGATCGCCACCAGCAGGATCAACCCCAACGCCCCGCACTTCGGCTTCTTCGGCGGCTTGACCGCCGTCGGCGAGGTATCCCCGATCGCCTCGTTGGGGTCATAGACGCGGTAGGTGTCCGCCCCGTTGTGGATGTTGTGGATCTTGTTCGGCACGATCAAGGTCGTGCCCGCCACGAGCGTCTCGGTCCCGTCGAGCCCGTTGCTGTCGGCCAGCATGTACCACAGCGACGAATCGCCCCACACCGTCTGCGCGATCGACGCCAGCGTATCGCCTTCGGTCACCGTGTAGCGGCTCGCCGACGTCTCGTAGGTCAGCCCGTTGATCGGGTCGTAGCTCTGGTCGAAATCCGCATAGGGGATCGGCTCGTAGCTGCCGTCGCGGAACTGCCCGGTGCCCGTTGCCATGTGCGCCGCGATCGATTCGGCATAATCGACGTCCGACGTGCCGTTGTTGGTCACGTCGCCGGTCTTGATGCCGTTGAAGTAGAAATGCAGCTCGCGCGGATCGCCCAAGGTCGTGCTGTTCCCGTCCAGTTCGTCGCGCTGCAGGATCAAACCTTCGACCGAGTTGACGAACGACACCGTGCGATTGCGTCCGTCGGCGATGTGCAGCACCTGGAGATGCCCCGAATCGTCATACTGGAAATCGGTGACGTTGATCGCGTTGCCCGAATCGCCGGTGTCCTTGTCGAACGTCGTCTTCGTCTGCACCGCGCTGTCCCACCAGCCGAGCTGGTTGATCGTGCTCGTCCCCGGCTGCGACGATGTCGTATTCTTGACGTTGACCGTCTCGGTGCGCGTCACCGCGCCGCCCATATAGATGCCGCCGCTGGTGACACCGTTCCACAGGTTCGAACCCGCATAGCTCTCCACCGCATTGTAATAATAGGTCGTCGTGGCCGTGTACAGATCCAGGTCGCGCACCGTCGTCACCACGTCCTGCGTGACCTGGCTCTTCGCATTATAGGTCGCCGCCCGGCTATAGGCCAGGTTCACCCCGTCGCCCTTATATTCGGTATAGGTCGTCACCCGCCCCAGCGCGTCGCGCACATAGGTCGCGCGCTTCGTCGGCGTGCCCTCGTTGACATAGCCTTCGAGGTCCAGCTTGTCCTGCGCGACGTCGACCTGCTGCAGATAGCCATCGGTGGTGTAGGTGAAGGTCTCCACCTCCTTGAGGTCCTGCTTGCCAATCTGGGTGGTGCTCAGCCGCTGGCCCGCGGCGTTGTAGGTGATGTCGATGCCGTCGCCATAATCGCCGCGCACCACCGCGCCGATGCCGCGCGCCGCGTTGCCCGTCACCGTCGCGCCGCTGCTGTTGACACCCTTCAATATGCCCTTGGTCGTCGTGAACCGGTTCATCTTGTCATAGGCATACCAGTAATCCTGTGGCGAAGAGCCGCTCGACACCACGCCGTCCCGGTCGAGCATCCGGTAAGTTGCCGCCATATGCCGGATATTGCCGTTCAGATCATATTCCCACACGATGGTGACCGGTTCGGTGCCCGTGCCCGTGGTTCCGTTGAGCGAGATCATCCGGCCCAGCGCATCGCGGGTCACGTTCGTGTCCTGCGCCACCGCATAGGTGATGAGGCCGCCCGTCGTGTTCTGCGTATAGGCCCCGCTGATGCTGTACCCCTCGAATGTCCGCAAGCCCGCGGCATCATAGCCGTAGGTCGTCGTGTTCGACGCACGGTAGCTCGTATTGTCATAGCTCGTTGCCGACGATGCGATCAGCCCGCTGTTGAAATAGCCATAGGTCGCGACCTCGCCCGCGTCGCTGGTCCGGCCGGTCAGCCGGCCCGCCACGTCGAAGGTAAAGCTGTAGTCGTGCCCGCCATAATCGACCCGGTCGATCGTCCGCCCGAAATAGTCGATCTTCTCGACCTGCGCCTTGCCCGCGGTGTTGGTCGTCGTCTTCACCCATGCCCCGAACGTCCCGAGGCTGCCGGTGGCCAGGCCGGTATCGAAGCTGTAGCCATAGCTCGTGGCGTTGCCGCCCGCATCGATCATGCTGACCACCCGGCCCTGCATATCGTAATCGGTTTTGTCGACATAGGACGCGATGTCCGTGATCGTAGAGCTGAGTTCTTCGATGCGGTGCTTCGTGCGCTGCCCCAGCCCGTCATACTCGTAGAAATCCTTGAGCTGGACGCTGCCGCGAAGCTGATGGTCCTGCTCGATCAGACGGCCCATGCCGTCATAGACATAATTCTCGGTCTTCCCGATCTCGTTGGAGGTGTAGCGCATGTCGCCGAAAATATTGTACTTCCGCTCGAAGATGCCGTCATCGGCGTGGAACTCCTTGAGCACCAGCGCTTCGGCATCGCCGTGGCCGGACCCGGCCAGCAAGGTGCGCGTGCTCAGCCTGCCATTGGCGTCGCGCACGCCGATCAGCCGGCCCGCCAGATCATAATAGTTGAGGCGGGTCGGCCGGGCGATGCCGATCGCGCCGCTGTCGCTCGTCCAGTTCACATAGGGCGATTCGCTCATCACGAGCTTGCCGAGCGTGTTGTAGGTGTAGGTCGTCATGGCGGCGTTGCCGTTGGCGTCCAGAATCTGGAGCGGCGCCACTTCGGTGGTGATCTCGCCGAACGCATTATAGGTGCGCGAATTGATCGCAGTGATCGTCGTCGACGACGAGGTCTGCCGGAACAAAGCGCGCGTCTGGCTGGACTGGTTGCGCTTGTCGTAGACGTTGACCGTCACCGTCAACCCGGCATTGGCGCTCGTCGTCGCCGAGGCGACGAGCGCCAGCGCCGTCGCTTCGGTCTTGCCGCTGAGGTCGGTTCCCGACGAAGCGATGCCGAGCGTCTGATTGCCGTTGGCGTCGTAGAAATACAGCTTGGCGACGCCGTCGCCGTCATTGGCCTTCCACACGCGGCCGGCCTTGTCATAATTATATTGCTCCTGCCACAGGCCGTTGACCCCGCGCTTCGCAACCTCGCCATAGGCATTGTATTCGACCTTGGTCTGGTCTCCCAGCACCCATGACGTCCCGTTCAGCCTGCCGACCGTCTGCATCGTCACGCGGCCGGCCGCGTCATATTGATAGAGTTTCGCCTCGGTGACGGCGCTGCCGTCCGACCGGAGCAGCTGCCACTGTTCGCGCAACACGCGTCCGGCGGCGTCGTAGCCGTAAGTGCGCGTGAAATTGCCGGCATCCTTCATCGATGCGAGCCGCCCGCCTGCACCATAAATGTAAGTGGTGACGCGGTCGGCCGTTACGGGCGTGGCCGCGTCGCTGTTGACCTGCGAGCGCACCAGATTGCCGAGTCCATCATAGCTATATTCGGTGAGCTGCTTGACCGAGCCGTCGATGGTCGCGACGGCCGACGTTCTCACCCAGTCCTGCCGTCCGGCATCGTCATAATGATATTCGGTAAAGTCCGCCGTCGCCTCGGTCTTTTTCGTGACCTCGCCGAGCGCGTTGTAGGTGTAGGTGATCGTGGCGGCGGCCGCGCTACCCGTCAGCACTCCGGTCGCGCTGACGACCCAGGCGCCGCTGTCGTTGGCAATGTCTGCCTTGTGGCTTAGAGCACCTGCATCGGCCGCCAGCGCCGTCTTGTTGATCTGACGGCTTTCGGTCAGGCGGCGCCCGTTCTTGTCGTAGGTGAAGGTCGTCACCCGGTCCTGCGACGTGTCGGCCGTATCGATCACGTCGGCCCGCATCGCCGATGGATTGCTCGCGGCATCGGGCACCACGCTCAGCGCCCTCGCGAAACGCTCCTCCTTCGTGACGTTGCCGTCCGGATCGAGCGTGTAGAATGTGAGATAATTGCTCTGGTCGACCTCAGCGACCTTCCGGTTGAGCTTGTCATAATAATAGAAGCGGCTGTTGTTGCGTCCGTCGATCTGCTGGACGATATTGCCCGCACTATCATAGACGGTTTGTGTTACAATCGACGCCGGCGACGTCGTGGTGTAGCTCGTCCCGTTGAAGGCGCCCAAAGTCACGCCGCTGATTGTCGCGGTCCGTAACCGATTCATCTTGTCGTAGGTAAAGCCGGTTTCGCGATATGCGCCGGAGCCGACTGGCGCAGCGCCTCCCGCCCCCGACGGGAGCGTCATCGCGGTTTCATAGACGCGTGCCGTCATGACATTGCCATTGACATAATAGGACCAGGTCGAAAGCGTGCCGACCGGGCTGATCTCGGCGATCTTGCGATCAAGCGCGTCATAATAGAACAAGGTGCGCGCGCCGGCTGCGTCCTTGCTCTCGATGACGTTGCCGCGCCGGTCATATTTGAGGGTCTCGACCACGGCGACGTCGGTCGTTCCCTCGATGAAGTTGGTCGCGTTCACCACCTTGACCGGGTCATGGGTCGTGGTCGTCAGCCGGTCGAGCAGGTCATAGTCATAAACAGTCGTGCGCTGGGTGGTGGCCGCCATCCCCGTCACGACATCGGCCTCGATCATCTGCGTGCGGTTGCCGCGCTTGTCATAGCTGTAGCTGGTCTTGATCGTCGCCGTCGCACCGGCCGTGCCGTCGGGGTTGACCGTTGTGATCGTGCGCGTCTCGGACAGGAGATTGCCCAACTCGTCGAAGACATTGTTGGTGATGCCGCCGAGCTTGTTGCGCACGATGATGCGATTGCCGAACGCGTCGAGCGTATAGTTCTCATAATTCAGCAGTGCATCCGTGACGCGCGTCAGCCGCTCGAGCTTGTCGTAGGTGAAACTGGTGGTTGCATCCTCGGCCGAGCTTGCGGTGACGGTGGGCGCCACGCCGGGCGTGATCGCCGCCGTGACCGGCGTGAAGTAGCGGATCACCGAGGCGATCGAACCGCCCAGCGTATAGGTCGTCTTGGTCGCATAGCCCTCGGCATCGACCTGCAGCTTCACGCGGCCCAATTTGTCATAGAAGCTGTACGTGATGTTCGTGCGCGGGTCGGTCGTGGTCAGCACATCGCCGAACGCGTTATAGCTGTAGCTGGTCGTTTCATAATTGGCGGCAGCATCGCCGCGCTTCATGCTCGTCACACGGTCGTTTAAGTCGTATTCATATTGCGTCGTTCGCGCGTCGTCGGTGCCCGAGGCCACGACCTCCTTGATCACCCGGCCGAAGGCGTCGTAGAAATAAGCCGTCTTCGATGCCTCCGGGGCGCCATATCCGCGGGTTACGGCCTCCACGCGGCCGGCGGCGTCATAGTCGGTGTGCGTTTTCGATTCGTCCGTACTGCCGGCCGCCGCGATCACGTCGGTCACCCGGCCGAAGCCGTCATAGACATAACTGATCGTCGTCTGCTCGGGTTTGGCAGGATAGGCGTAAGCCCGGATCACGCTCGCGACACGGCCTGCCAGATCATAAGTGGTGCGCGTGGTCGACGCGTCATCCGTGCCATATCCGGCGATCACGTCCATGACACGGCCCTGGCCGTCATAGACATAGGCGGTCGTGGTCGTTTCGGCCGGGAGGGTAGAGCCGTTGGCCTGGTCAGCGAGCGTCGCGCCATAAGCCTCGGTCATCGTCGCCAGTCGGCCGATCGGATCGTAGGTATAGTAGGTCCGCACCGCGCTCGCCGGCACGGTCGCGGTCGGGATATAGGTTGCCACCAGGCTGCCATAGTCATGGGCGCTGCCGGTATAAGGGTCCGCATAGCGGATCTCGTCGGTCTTCAGGTCCGACTTGTCGTAGCGATATTCGGTGACATAGTTCTCCGGGTCGACGACGAAGCGCAGATGCCCGGCCTGGTCATAGGCCATATGGCCGACGCGATTGCCCGCATCGGCGGCATGCGCCGTCGCCCAGCCGGTCATCGTCGTCGCGCTGTGCGTCGCATCGTCGAATATGGGATCACTCGTCGTGCTGCGCACGGTCGCATAGCACACCTGCTGGACGACCCGCCCGAAAGCGTCATAAGCATAGCCCGTCACCGCGCCGGTGCCATCGATCGCGTAAGCGAGCTGACCGGTCGCGGCATCAAAGACCGAGAAGCTCTTGCGCGTGTCCAGGTGGGTGGCGAGGCTCTTGGTCGTCACGGGATCGACGAGGGCGATCTGGTCTTTCACATAGGTCAGCGACCAATCACCTGTCGGTGCCGGAACGGTGCCGGCATAATCATAGCTGTGCACCAGATGCCCGGCAGTATCATAACCATATTCGACCGGGTGGAGCGTCGCGTCGACCACGTAGCGCAGCAGGCCGCGGCCGTCGTAGAAATAGCGGATATGCTGGTCTTTGGCGGGATCCTTGGTAATCGAGCCGCGCAGATCGATCAGGCTGCCGTCTTTGCGATATGTGCCGCTGGTCGGATTATAATAGGCGATCGTCTCGATCTTCTCGCCGGCGCCGTTGAAGACGACCTCGGTCAGATAGCCCGCGCCGTCGAGCGTCCCGACCAGTCGGCCGTCGGCATCGTAGAAGCTGCGCGTGACCACGTCGTCCGGGGCCGATGTCGGCACCGCGCTGAACGTCGGCATCGCGGTATAGGCGTCACCCGCTCCAGTCACCATCGGCTGGATCAGGCTGAACGTGCCATCCCCTGCACCCGAGCTGCTCATGTAAAGCTCAAGTCGAAGATCGACCATGTCTGCGGGCACATCGATGAAGCCGGACATTTTTGTATTGAAAGTCTGTGCCTGCGATCCGTTCAACGTCGCGACGTTGATGACTACCGAAGTGCCGTTGGCGCGCCTCATCAGCGCGTTCAGATAAAGCACACCCACGACCCCGGTCGCTTCGACACCGGCCTGGATCGCCAGCCGCTCACCACCGGTGACGGTTGCCCAGTGTACGTTGTCCGTCGATATTGAGGTGAGCTGACCGAGTGTCGTCGCGGTGAAGCTGTTCTTCAAATAGCTTTTGCCGCTGGTGACGCCACTCGAGAGCGAACCTATCTGTGCGCCGAAAATGCTCCACCCGTCGCCCTGACCATCGAGAATGGTGGAAGAAAATTCACTGTTGTAGATTCTGTTCAGCGTTTTCGGCGGGGTCGCCCTGAAAGCCGCGATGGTCGTCGCCGTGAGTTTGCTGACATAGCTCTTCGTGCTGACCAGGCGCGATTGACCGTCATATTCGTAGGTGGTGACGGCGCCGCTGCCGTCGATCGTCTGGACGAGCCGATCGGCCAGATCATAGATCCGCCATTCGATCTGGTCCTTGGTGGTGCTCGCGAGCGGACGGACACCCACACTCGCGAGCGTCAACCCTTCTTTCGGATCGCCGTTCGTCTCCACCAGGAGCGCGGTATCGACCTTGTTCTCGTAATGGGTCGTCTCGACGAGGCGATTGCTCTTGTCATAGACATATTCGACCAGCGTGCCGTCGTGCGCGATGTCGGCCACCTTGCGGCCGATCGCATCGTAGAGCCAGTAGGTCTTGCGCAGGAGCGGATCGATCGCGATCCGCTGACGGCCCAGGCTGTCATATTTGTACAATGTCGTGACCAACGGCGACGTAGGCGGCGGCGTATCCGCACGGGTTTCCACAAAGCTGGTCAGCTCCCCCGCCCAGTTGTAGGTCGACGTCCGGATCAGGCCGTTCGCCAGCGTGACGATCGTCTTGTTGAGAGAGTCCTGAAAGTCGATCGACGTCGTGCCGGTCGCCAGATCGGTCGAACTCGTCAGGCGGCCCAGGCCGTCATAATGGAACAGCTCGGTGCCCGAGATGCCCGAGGTCTGGCGGCTGAGCAGGCTGCCATATTGATCGTAGACATAGGTCAGCGTTGTCGCGCCGGTCGCTGATCCGACGCCCGCGCTTGTGGTCGTAGCATAGCTCTTCACGGTCGCGATATTGCCGCGGAAATCATAGGTCGTGTCGACCCGCTGCACCGTGCTGCGGTTGAGGCCAAGGCGCCAATTCCCAATCTGGGTCGCCCATGTCGTGGGCGCATCCGGGTCGAGCGCCCCCAATTCATCTTCCAGGCCGGCGGTATCGATAGTGTCGCGATAGACGATCGACGAGGTCTGCCGGCCATAGGAGTCGTAACCATATTCGGTGACTTCACCCAGCGGGCTGACGACATAGAGCAGCCGGCTTTTGCCATCGGTCGAATAGGCGAACCAGGTCGTCGAACCCGCCGTCGCCGGCAGCGATCCGTCCCCGTCGGGATCGGCGCCCGCATAGCGCGTTTCGCGCAGCAGCCGGTTGTTGGCGGGGTCGTAAACGCGAGTCACCGTATTGCCGGCAGCGTCGCGCTGCAGCTTCAGGTTGCCGTTCTCATCATATTGATAAGTGACCATATTGTTGCTGCCGTCGGTCGCGGTCGCGACATGGCCCGTGACGGTATCATAGGTATATTTGAGCGTCTGGGGCGACGTACTACCAGCATCCAGGTCGACCTGCTTCAACTGCCCGATGAACTGCCCGGAGGTGTACCAGGTCAGCTTCGAAACCTTGTCGTCGGGATCGGTAATCGTCGTCACCCCGGTGGCCGTGTTGTAAGCCAGATTCGTCGTCCGCGTGTCGCCGCTCGCGGTCGTCAAGCTATAGGATGTGACACGGTTGCTGGTGTCGTAGCCGAATCCGAGTACGATGGTGTTGCTCGCGCCGGTCTGGCGAATGCCGGTCACCCGCTTGCTGGTCGAATCCGCATAGATATAGGTCGTCTCGACGACATCCCCGTCCTGGATGTCCGCACCGATCGGCGTGAGGTCGGTGATCACCTTCGACAGACGGTTCTGGCCATCATAGGTGTAACTGACTCGACTGGATGTCAGTTGCGCTGGCGGGATGCGGCCAAGATTTTGCGCAACGGTGACATGCTCGGCGGATTCGGAGAACTCGACGAGCATATCCCATCGAGCCATCCCGGCATTGAGCTGGCTGATCCGGTAGCTTCGCGTCGGCGCGTCCGCCGTACGCCGCAACACGGACTCGAACAGGAAGTCGACATACTGCGCATTGCTCATCGCCGAAACGCCGCGGCTTTGATACTCGCTGCCTTCGTAAGTCTGCTGAGCGAAGTCACTCAACGTCGCGCCATTCAGCATCGCGTTGACAAACGAACTGTAGCCTGCGCTGTCAGGCAACCTGTCGTGCGCGGCATCATACCGGCGATAGATCTGCGCCGCGATGGCCGCTTCCTGCGCGCCGGGCGTGTAACTGTTGACGACCTTGGTCAGGTTGTTTCCGCTCCAGGTCAGGTCGGTAAACTCGCCGCTTGCCGTGGCGATGCGGGTGAGCAGGCTGCCTGTGTAGCTGTAGGTCAGCGCGTTGCCGTCGAGATCCTTGCTCTCCTTGAGCAGGCCACTGCCGTCGAACTTCTCGGCGATCCGGCTGTCGCCGTCGGTCCAGGTCCACGGGTTCGTCCCGCTGACATAGCTCAGCGTGTCGTACGCGCCGACGCCCTCGCGATTGATATAGGCGCCCTTGGCAGCGTCATAGGTGTAGACGAGGTCCGAGCCGTCCCAATCGATCAGAGTCACCGTGCTCCCGGCCGTGTTGACTGCCTCCGGGGCTGGGATGTTCACCAGCCGCCGCTGCGCGTTCAACTGCCAGTTGTCGCTGTCGTTGGGTATCTGGCCGAGGCTGTTGTAGTTGCGCGAGATGACGCTGTCCGGGCCACGCCCGATCAGGACCTCATCGGTGCGGTTGATGACCAGATTGCCGGTCGCGGCATTGATCGTGACGTTCTCGCCATAGCGGCCGAACCCCGCGCTGCCCAGGCTCCCGCCCGAACCCAGCACGAAACCCGAACTCCGCTCCAGGCCCAGCCCGGTCCCCGTCACGATCGCAACCATCGACGCCCCCAATGTCCCCGACGGCGCAACACGCACATTGACCGTCCATGAGTGTAAGTCGGGAAATTTCGGATTTTGTTGCCCTCTTTTTTCACTCCCAGACGAACTTTTTTATAAATCGTTGAAATGCATCGGATATTTATGCGGCCGCGCGGATGGCGTTGCGCGGGCAATCGGTGGCCGGCGGAAGAGAGCGCCAAAACCGGCAGCACGCCACATCCGGCACGGTTGCCGGCCGATCTGAACGTGGACCCGGACGATCGGGGGCCGATCGCGGCCTACCGCGAGGCGGCGCGCAGTTCCCCGACCATGCGGTCCAGCAGACGGGCGCCCTGCTCGTTCTCCCTGAGCGTCTCGATCACCTGGTCGATCACATGCTGGAACTTCGCGTCGTTGAGCAGGTCCGTGCCGAACTGATCGGTCAGGATGCCCTGGATCAATGATCGGCGCATCTGGCGATCGTCGATGTCGGCAACCGCGGCGAGCGGCTGCACGCCGCCGGATCGCGACGATGTCGCCGGTGGCGCCGATAACGCGCCGCGTCCGGACGCGCGACTGCGCTGATCGAGCCGGTGGCGCAGGATCCGGACGAGACGGTCGGCATTGGAAACGGGGTCCATCGTCATCACATGCCTCAATGGCGCGTCTGGCGCGAGGAAAAGCTTTGCAGCAGCTGTTGCGTCGACGACATCGGCGCGTCGCCGTCGGCCGCGCGGAGCGCCGCGCGCGCCTCGTCGATCAGCAGCCCCATGTCGCGGTTGAGTATCGGGTGCCCGGTGTTGCGCGCGATCTCATATCCCGGCGCGATCAGCACGGCACGGGCGATCGCCACCTCGCCCGCCTCATATTGCGCAAGCGCGGCGAGCAGCGATCCTTTGAGGAAATGCAGGTGCGGATCGCCGGGCCAGGTCCGGATCAGCCGATCGGCCTCGTCGATACCGGCCTGGTCGTCGCCGGCCGCGATCCCGACCGGCCCGGCGATGGCGTCGTCCGGGCAAAGGCCGGCCTGTCGTTCTCCCATCATTCCAATACCCTCGCTATCCCTCGAAACTGAACCGCTGTCGGGCCGACAGCCGCTTCAGCAATGTCGTCAGCGCCGCCCGGTGGATCCGCGAGGTGCGCGCCTTGCTGAGTCCGAGCAAGGCCGTGATCACGTCGAGATTGAGTCCCTCGCCATAATGATGGTGGATGATGCTGCGCTCGCGACCGTCCAGCGCCGCGACTTCGCCGACGAGACGGGCTGCGGTCTCCTTCCATGCGGTGCTCTCATAGGGATTGGCGCGCATGTCCCGCGTGGTGGCGTCGCCAAACATTCCGGTGCCTTCGAGGATGAAGCCAAGCGCCAGCCCGATGGTCATATCGGCCAGCGCCGCCGTCGCCTCGGGGGTCGACAGCCGTTCCACATCCGCGTCCACTGCGAACGCGCGGAAGCGCTCGCCGCGGATGCGTCGGCGGAACGACATCTGTTCCTGCACTTCGCTGCCATGGGCGATACCGTCCAGCACCGTGCCTGAAATCCGCCGCGCGGCATATCCCTCGAACGGCACGCCGCGTGCCGGATCGAAGCGGTCGATCGCCTCCAGCAGGCCGGCGCAGGCGAGCTGGAGCAGGTCGGCGATCTCGATGGTGCCGCCCGACAGGTCCTGGAATTGGCGGCGCGCGATCCGCCGCGCGAAGGCGAGGTGAAGATCGAACAGTGCCTCGCGCGCGGCCGGCGCGCCATGCTGCCTCAGTTCGGCCCATAGTGCCGACTCGCGTGCCGCTTCACGCGCCGCCAGCAGCTCGGCGGCATTCATCCGAAGCTGCCGATCAGGCTCGGGATCACCGGCCCCCAGCCGTCGATCAGAACGAACACGGTTTCATCGCCCGCTTCAGCCAGTCGCTCGATGGCGGCATCGAACCGTTCGTAGGGTCAAGGTCAAACCGACGCCCGAATTCGGCGATCCGCACCTTCAAGATCGCGTGCCCGGCAGCCTGCGACTGGACGACCGCGATCAGCTTTGACCTCGTCGCTTTCGGCGCGGCTGCCTCGTGGTTCATCCCGCCTTGAAACGTCAATCCATTCGCATGTCCAGCACAATCTCACGCCATCGAGCTGCACCGCGCCGGCCGAGGACTTGGACCGTCATGGATCTTGTTTGGAGATTTTTACGATCTTCTCGATTTTTCTATCCTTTCGACATCGCTGGAAGGATTTTCGCCTAGTGACTTGCGTCCTTGATTTCGAGTTGTGTTTCTGATTCTCTGTGATCCTGACGTGGGCGACGGAGGGGATCATGGCCGGACGGGGCAATTTGACGAGGAAATATGTTGTGAAGCTGAGCG
>Ga0268264_10003227_pt1 | contig 14120 bp, 21 predicted proteins | sample KBSSwiS32_FD_190357 | JGI IMG/M metagenome (GOLD analysis project Ga0268264, IMG submission 190357) | Switchgrass rhizosphere microbial communities from Kellogg Biological Station, Michigan, USA - KBS Switchgrass S3-2 (SPAdes) (version 2) | ecosystem: Host-associated > Plants > Roots >...
AGCAGCAGCAGCAGCAGCAGCAGCGCCGAAGCCCGCACCACAGCAACCGGGAGGAATTCCGATGGCCGCCTACTATCCACCGCCGCAGCCGGGCTACTACCCGCCGCCAGCCTACGGGCCGCCACGTCGCGGGCCCGGCGGGCTGCCGACGAACGAGGCGTCGCTGGACGTGAAGGCGTTCATCCCGGCGCAGTACGAACACATCCAGCTGCACCCGGGTGGGGTGATCGCGGGGCTCGCCGTGCTCGGGCTCGCGGTGATGTACCTCAAGGAGCGCGACAAGAAGAAGTGATGGCGTCGCGTCGGCGGAAGATCACCGGCCGCTTCTGCGAACGGGCGCTCGCCGCGAAGCGAGTGTTCGACCGCAAGAGCTTCCGGTGGAAGAAGAGCGGGCGGGCATGGGTGCTTGTTGGTTGCCCGAAGCGGCACTGGCGCCGCGGGCGGTGTTCGGTCGGGACGAAGGCGCACGCGGTCTTGGTGCCGTCGCGTGGCCGGTGCAGCGTCGGTCGAAACGTGAGAAAGGGATGAAGATGAAAAAGGGCATGTTCGACGTGTATCAGACGCGCGAGGGAATCCGCAGGCTGCCGCTGGCGCTGCCCATCACGAAGATCAGCTTCGAGGCGCAGGTCGGTGGCGTGACGGTCACCGTGCAGCTCAACGGCGGAGACGCCGAGCGCATGCGTGACATTCAAGATCAGGTCGGCTGCGCGCTGGCGGAAGTGGCGCAAGGATTCGAGGACGAGACGGTCATGTTGCCGGTCGAGGGCGTCGAGGACGTGCACGGCGTGCATGCCGAGAACGGCGGGCTCGGTGCAGCTTTCGGATCGTCGTTCGACAACGTGTGATGCTCCTGCAGCAGCCCCAGCTGGGCGACTTCGCCGCCGACGCACGCGTGGCCATCACGCAGGCGCCGGACTACTTCGTGCGATGGTACACGCTGAAGTCGATCGGGCTCGGCGTGGCCGTGGGTCTGATCGGGTTCCTGATCGGTCGCGCGACGGTGAAGAGGTGAATGCAATGGCCAAGCGACGACGGCGTACACATCTTCGCGGTCCGCGAGCGAAAGAACCCGCGTGTTCTGCGTGGGGAGTGCGCTTTAGCATGCCAGGAAGCCGCGAGGTGTGGGCGGCACGGGACGGCGGGACGCTCGCATCTGAAAACGCCCAGCGTTTCGCGTCTCGCGAGGATGCCGATGAGGCTGCACGACGGATTTCTGGACCACGCAGTTCGGTGCATGCACGCGTCGCGTGTATCCCGGAAAGCAAGCCGTACCCGAAGTATGACTGGTCGAAGACCGGCCGCGCGACGATGAAGCGCTAGCGCCCCATCGAGTGGTGGAACGTCAGCTCGAAGCTGAGCAGCCCCGACGTCACGATGGTGGTCGTCATGTCGTCGGTGTGAAACAAGACCTGCGCCGCGTCGGGCGTCTGCTCGCTCACGATGACCACGGACACGTTCTTGTCCGTGATACCGATGCCTGACCAGTCGAGAACCCGTGCGAGGTACGCCTTGAGCGGCCCTGCGGCGCAGTCGGCCAGCAGCGCCGTCCGTGACTTCGCTGCCGAGCCGTCCCCGGAGGCGTCGTAGCGCAGCCGGTAGGGGGTGGCGAAGTTCTTCGTGTACGTGATGGCCATGGCGTCGAGTATCCGGCGCCGCCGCAGCAGGCGTCAAGCGCTGTGATGCGCCCGGCGCTGCCGGAGCACGAACACGAGCCCGCCGACGAGCCAGAACGCCGCCGCATGCGTGATCGTGAAGATCGCCGCCTGCGTCTTCGGCCGCTCGTCACGCATGAACCGGCGTGCGACGGTGCCCGCGCCAGCGCCGGCCAGCGAGCCGAGCATCACCGGAAGCGCGAAGTCCCACACGGAGACGTCGCACATCATCGGGCCGGAGAGGCGTCGGGGGTGGGGCATCACACTGCTGTTCGGCACGCCTGGAAGCGCTTCGCGGCGTTCCCGAGCAGCACGCGGCTCACGCCGAAGAGCAGCGCCGCGCCGATCAGCGACGTGACGCCTAGCGCGCGGTTCCCCGCCCGCAGCGTCTTGTACGTGCCGAAGAGCCCCACGCCTACGGAACCCACCGTGGTGGCGATGCCGGTGAGGAACACGGTCTTCACCCGCTGCGCGCACAGCTGATCGCGCGGCGTTGGTCCGGTCGGACCGGTCATGCGCTGGCGCAGCCGATCGAACAGCTGGTTGGGCGTATCACCGAGCACCTCGACGCCATCGGCTGGCGCACCGCTGATCGTGAAGATCTCCATCCGTTGCCTCCGCTTCAATCCTCTCCGATTTGACTTCCGCGCACAAGTCAAGGCACACTGACCGCTCGACATAGGTCCGGCCAAAAGCCCGACCACCTCTGCGCGACCAGAGTAACTGGCGCTCCTCGAAGGGACATCCCCTTCGGCGAGCGCCTTTTTTTATTTCCGGGTCGCGCTTCCACCACCAGCACGAGGCGCGAACCGATGCACGCACAACAGGGACCCGGAGGCCGCGGCAGCATCCCCGCGCTCGTGATGCGCTCGGGGCTCATCCAGCCGGTCAGCCCGCGCGACGCCCGGCGTGATCTGACGCTGCAGCACGTGCTCGACGTGACGACGATGCCGGGGCACGTGCCCTACATGCCGGCGGGTGGCGCGATCACGTCGGTCACACCCGTGACGCAGGCGCCGCCGAACGCCGTCACCACGTCGGTGGCCGAGACAATGGTGGCGCCGCCCCCAACTGCCATCCAGACGGCGCCCACCGCGCCGCCGGCGAACACGCACTCGTCGCGCTACCACTGGCAGCAACAGCACCGGCGTGTGCACCCGGCGATCTCGGACATCCGCCGCCTGCACCCGAGCGCGAACCTGCACGACGCCGAGGCGTCCGCGGTGGTGCTCGGGGAGCACAACGGGCGCCCGCTCGCCAAGTTCGCGATCGCCGCGTCGCCGTCCGATCAAGGCGCGCAGGCCGCCGCCAGCGCGCTCCGTCGTGCAGCACAGACGCTCCGGATGACCGGGCTCGCGGCGCTGCCGCCCGAGATCATCGGCGGTCCGCTCGCGGCGCTCATGCGCGGTGGTGCCGTCGAGCTGCACTTCACCAACGGCGCCACCGTCCGCACCGCGATCTGATCGCCTTCGCCCAGCTTTCCCGCACACCCGAAACGAAGACCCGAAAGGAGAGAGAACGCCATGGCTCGACGCAAGACCTGCAAGTACGGCCTCAAGAAGGGCACCAAGCGGTGCCGCAAGACGCCCCGGCGCCGCCGTCGCCGCGCGCACCTGTTCGGCTCGCACCGCCGTCGCCGCCGGCACCGTCGGTAGTCGGTCGTCCGACCACACCAACACCACATCGGACGAAAGGAGAAAACCAACATGGCACTCGGACGACGCCGCCGGAGCTTCTTCGGAGATTCCGGCGATCACTCGCACATCGCAGGCCCGCTCATCGGAGGCGGCGCCACGCAGATCGGCGTGATGCTCGCGCACCTGCACGCCAAGAGGAACCCGAAGGCGCTGCGCCACGCGGGGCTTCACGGCGCGATCCTCGGCGGCCTGGTGAGCCTCGGGCTCATCATGTCCTCGAAGCACCGCACCACGGGCATCAGCGCCCTCGCCACCGTCGGCATCATGACCGTGCCCCGCATCCTCGAAGGCTTCATGGGCCTCGGGCACCGCGAGGAGACGGCCGCGATGAACGGTCTCGGGATCATCACGCCGGAGCAGTACCAGGCTCTCGGCGACGGTGACCCGGCCGTGCAGCTGCTCGACTCGGGCAGCGGCTCGACTGGCGTTCTCGGCACCACCGTGGCGGAGGAAGTTCATCCGCTCGCGGGCCCGGCCGCCGATGGCGTCGAGGTTCTCGGCAACGGCTTCGGCACGAACTTCCTCAGCGCCGCCTGATTCGCACACGAGCGCACCGGTGTCGTTCCGCGCCGGTGCGGGTGATCTAGCGGGACGCGCACAGCTCCAAGGCGTCACGAGCTGAGCGAAGGCAAAGACGTCGATCTCGTTTCCCTGCGCGGGACCACACCGGCTACGCCGACCCCGCGCGGAGAAGGACAAGCAGAACATGGCCAGCACCGGCACACTCACCGTTCGGGTCAGGGGCGTCCCCTTCCCGATCGAGTTCGCAGACTGGACGCACGATCGGCTCTACCACACGGTGGAGTTCGAGGGCACGGACAGCCAGGTGGTCCAGGTCTTCATCGGGGCGGCGGGCTCGCCGATCCCCGGCGGGCAGCGCGTGCTGACCGCCGTCGACACCAACATCCCGCGGTCCGGCGACACCGGTCTGCAGGAGGGTTGGGAGATGCTGGTGTACTCGATCCAGCTCAACGTCACGCGCGAGATGGCGCGCAACGCGGCCCAGCAGGCGTTCGCTCTGCAGGACCAGACCAACAGCGGCGGCGCGATCCAGATGTCGCGCAACACGCACCTCGGCGGGTACGATCCGGCGAACGTCGCCGGCGGCGTGCTCTTCGACTTCATGCGGAAGACGTTCCACCGCTTCCAGGTGAACCAGAAGGTGCAGTCGGAAGGCCCCGTGGAGAAGTACCCGCAGGGCTCGGGCGCGTCGGTGTTCGGCACCACCACGTCGCTGGAGGTCGCGAACAACGGCATCCCGTCGCCGCGGGACCAGTCGGCCTTCGTGCTGCCGATCTGGATCAAGCCGAACATCGCCTACGTGGGGCTCCTGGCTCCGCAGGCGGCGCTCGGCATCGGCGGCGCCTCGGCGTCGTCGGGCCCGCCGTTCGCCACCGTCGAGGGCTTCTTCGACTGGTCGAACATCCCGGCGACGAACCTCGGGTTCGACGTGCGGGAGACGCTCGAAGGGCTCCTGAAGCGCCCCGTCGTCTGATCGCTTCGACGTGAGGGAGGACAGGGCGCGGCGGCTCTTCGGAGCTTCCGCGCCCTTTCTTTTTGTGCGAGCATCCGGTGATGGCACGCAAGGCGAAGCGGTACAACGCGATGGCCCAAGTGGTGTGCGTTCTGCGCGGCGGATCTCGCGCTTCCGGGACATCACGTTCACGGACGTCGATCGGCCTCTCAACCATCTACGACATCAAGGCGACGACGAAGCTCGGCGCAGAGCGCGCCGCACGCCGCACCTGGCGATCGCGTGGTGAGCTGCCCGTGCCGGGCATGAAGCGCAAAGCCGCGTGCAAGCTCCACGCATCCGTCGAAGAAGCCTACTGATCTCGCACCGCTTGCCTTCCGCGCCGGACCCGCTCTATCATCCGAAAGCGAAGGCGCTGCACAAGCCGCGCCGGCTGACATAACCCACCCGGCGACCAGAGCAACTGGCGTCCACCGACGGAAGGTCCCGCGCCTCCTGTTCGGCGGACGCCTTTTCGCGTTTCAGGCCGCCAACCCCGCGCGCAGGAGCCCGCCACATGATGACCCCCGGCCTCGAAGCGATGATCGCCCAGCTCGGCCCCGTGGTGCAGCGCATTCTCCAGAGCGTCGCGCCGCTGGTCGAGCAGCCGGTCGTGCGCGTGCCGTACTCGATGTCCCTTTCGGAGACGCAGGTGATCCCGGCAGGTGAAAGCGTGCTGCTCACGCCCACTGACTTCCAGTACAGCTTCGAGTGGCCCCTGGAGGTGCACGAGGTCGGCTTCTCGCAGGACCCCAGCCACACGTATCGCGACTGGCGCATCCTCTTCAGCGATCAGATCTTCAACCGGCCGCTGGAGAAGGCGCAGACGGGCAGCTCGCCGGCCACGCTCGTCGATCTCAACACCGGCAAGTGGTGCTGGAAGTTCCCGTGGGTGGTGCGGCCGAAAGGCGGCGCCTTCTCCTGCCTCGTGACGAACCTCGACCAGATCAACCCGATCAGCGTCGACATCTCGTTCATCGGCTACCAGCTGATTCCACGCGGACCGTGAAGACGTGGTGGACCGCGCACTAGGACAAGGGTTCTCCCCCGGCTTCCGGCCGACGCCGGGGTATCATCCCACGCCGAACGGAGAGCCGACCGGCTACAAGACCGGCGCGCCGGTCTACACGAAATTCTTCAGCCTGCAGATCCCTCCAGGCAAGGCGACGGAGATCGTGCCGGGCACGGCGGAGAACCGGATCGTGACGATCACGGCGCCGGCACTCAGCTTCAAGGTGTTCATCGGGACCACAGGCGTGACCGTGAACCGAGGGCTTCAGCTCCCAGCGGGGCTTGCGTACCAGGCCCTGCTACCAGGGCTCCAGGCGCTCTACGCGGCGACGGACGCACCCGTGGTGCTGACGCTGCAGATCCAGGTGGCGACCATCCTGGCGTCGGATCAGCAGCGCGAAGTGGGGTAACAGGCGGTGCTCCCGCTGGCGCTCGTCGGGCTCGCTGGGCTTCTCGCGGCGGCTATCCAGCTCACGAAGGGGCCCAACATCATCAAGGCCGCTGTCGGACTCGGGCTGCCCGTCACGTACGTGCAGAGCGCTGCGAAGTGGGCGCGTAAGCGCAGCCTGCCGCTTGAATGGGTGCTCGCCACCATCCTGGTGGAGTCGCAGGGCAACCCAATGGCGGCAGGAGATGCAGGCGGCAAGAGCGTGGGTCTCATGCAGGTGAATACGGCAGCGCACGCCGCCGAGATGGCTGCGGCAGGCGTCACGCGCGACGACCTGTTCGGCGTCGACAAGAACATCGAGTGGGGAACGAAATACCTCGCCGAGTTTCGTGGCCAGGTGCAAGCGGCACTCCGGGGGCGCCGGCCGCCAGCACCGCTCGACGAGATCGTGCGGCTCGCCTACAAGGGCCCGGCGACCGTGCTGAGCGCGCTCAAGAGCGGTCGAGATCCGACACAGCTGGCATGGGCGCCAGATGCTCTGGCGAACTGGCGGCACCGCATGGCGCAGGTGACTGCTTTGACCCGCAGCCCGCTCCGCGTGTAAGCTGGACGACGTGATGGCACAGCCGCGAGGTGCTCGATGATCAGCCGGACGTACGTGGTGCAGATGCCGGAGGGCTCCGAGTTCGGGAACACGCTCGACATTCTCGTGCGTGACGATCCTGGTGCACCGGACGCACCCGTGCTCGGCGGCGCGAACGCGAGCAGCGGCGCCTACTACGAGTGGCGAGGGCGTCCACTGCGCTTCGAGACCATCGCGGCAGACGGCGCCAGCGGCGGCTTCGTGCCGCGGCTGGCGCTCGGCTTCTCCCTCTCGATCGTGCCGGTGGACGACACGAGCGAAGCCATCACCATCCCTAGCGTGCAGCTGTCGGAGTCGCTGGTGGGCACGCTGGCGAGCACCGACACGGGCCCGACGATCAACATCCCGTCGTTCGCTGACCCGAACGACCTGCCGGCGATCCAGCTCGTCAACAGCGAGACGAGCGCGGGGCTGTTCTTCCTCGTCAGCCTGCAGGTGATGGAGCAGAAGGACGAAGACCGGAACGCCGCGGGGGTGTGAACATGACGTTCGGCTCAGGCTACGCGCTCGTTCACGTGGGTCCGGACGACAACCCGGACCACGGCGGCGGCCCCATCCGTCGCGCGCCGGGCTCGAACGTGGTGCGTGCCCACGCTGGCGACATCGTGCACCGGGCGCCGTACAACGTCGTGAACGAGGCGGAGGCGGGCTCCGTGTACCCCGGGCTGGAGCACATGATGTTCTTGCCCGACGGCCGCCTCGTGCCGGCGAACGCGTCGGTCACGGACATGTTCAGCGGTGCGGAGGGCGGAGGAGCAGCGTCGACGATTCGCACGCTGGTGCCCGCCGTCGCGATGTTCAGCGGCGCAGCGCTCGGCTTCAAGCTGGCGTCGAAGCACCAGGCGTGGGGCGCCATCGGCGGCGCCGTCGCGGGCGGCATCCTTGGCTTGATCTTTCGGTAGGGAGGGCGACGTGGCCATCAAGATGACACGCAAGCAGACCGCAAGCCGCATCAAGGACGTGCGCTACGCCGTGCGTTCTGGCGCTTGCGTCGTCGCGGGCAACTTCTTGCGCGAAGTCGTCGCGTACGCGCCCGACATCCGCCCACGCACGATCAAGGCGTTGGTGCGCATGGTGAACCGCTGCAAGACGGCACCTCACTTCAAACGCAGACGCCGCACTTTCGGCTAGAAAGGAACACCGTGGCAGCTTCGTGCACACCGTGGAAGAAAGAGCAGCGCGCTTCTGGCCGCACGGTTCACGTGCGGAGCTGCGCAAACGGAAACCGCGCCGAGATCGTGTCCGGAGACGGCTACTACACGTACAACTTGTACAAAGGTGGGCGCTGGGTGAAGCGGTCCAGCGGAAAGACGCTCAAGGCCACCAAGAGCGCAGCATCGCGCGCGCTGTAGCACCGTGCCTCTCGACTCTGCAAGCGTCCGGCTGATCAACGACCGCATCGCGCGGGCCCGTGGCGTCATGTCGCAGCAGCCTGCCGTGCAGCCGCCCGCCAGCGCGCACCCGCGTGACCTGCGCGCGCAGGCGCGGCACACGGACAACTTCATCGCGTCGATCCAGCAGCGCTTCGGCCGCCGCGTCCCCGGGCAGTGGCCGGCGTTCTACGGTGAGTGGCAGCGCTTCTACGCGAACAACTTCTCGTCGATCGCGAGCACCGGATCACACACGCAGGCCGTCGAGCAGCAGCTCCACCGCTTCGCGCAGTACGCCGGTGGCTGGGCGCACCCGCGGCCCCAGCAGATGGGCGCCGCGCTCGTGTACAGCCCCGGCCAGATCCAGGCCGAAGCCGACACGGTGAACAACATCATCACGCAGCTTGCGACCGACGTGGCGGCCTCACCGAAGATCAAGGCGCAGAGCCGCGCGGCCTTTGGCGCGTTCACCGCCGAATGGCAGACGTTCTATTCGCAGCACCTCGGGCTGGTCGACCGGCTGTGGTTCTCCACCATGGAGAAGATCAGCGAGTACCGCCACCGCGCGGCCGACTGGAAGAAGCAGCTCAAGAAGCAGGGGCTGAAGACGTCGACGCCGGACGACAACCCGACGAAGCCCGGGATCAGCTTCGGGATCCCGTGGTGGGCATGGCTCGCTGGCGCCGGAGGACTCGTCGGGCTCTACTTCATCGTGCGCATCGTGCGCGGCAGCGTGCTCGCCGGCGCAGCGCTCGAAGAGGCAGAAGCGGACGCGATCGCCGTGGCGACTGCGGTGCAGAAGCGGAAGGCTGCACGGAAGGTGGTCACGATCTCGTGAAGAAGCCTGTGCGCCGCCCAGCGAAGACGTTCAAGCCCGGCCAGTTTTTGTACTACGGCGGTATGGTCTTCGAGGTGGACTGCCCGCGGGAAACAGCGACCACGCCCGGACATCGGGCCGGACACCAAGAGCCCCTTCAAACGGAAGTTCACGAAGCGCTGTCCAACTTGACCGTGCTGCTGGACGTGTAGCACACTTCTCGGATGCAGCCTCAGCAGCAGCCGTACCAGCCATCGCCCCCGCAGCCACGCTCGAACGCGGGCACGATCGCCGCCGTGCTCGGTGGCCTCGCAGCCATCGGGGGTGTTGCAGCGGTGGCGTTCGCCGGCGGCAGCAAGAAGCCGCAGCTCCGTGGCGCCGTGCGCAAGCGGCCTTGCGCCTGCAACGGCCGCTAGGGCGCCCGCTCGCGGCCCCGGTTGTTGACGTTCGGGACGATCCGTCCCACCACGTCGATGACAGCGCCGGCGTGCGTGGGGATCGCGATCAAGATGAAGGCGATCAGCGCGCTCCACGGCGGGATCGTGGTCGTCGCCGCGAGGAATGCCGTGCCGCCGCCGGCGACGATGATTCGCAGCGCGGCGATCCAGGGTGGCTCAGCGGAATAGGTGAACTGCGATCCACCGCCACTCGCTGGCAACGAAGGCTGCGACGATGAGTCCGATTGCTGCATAATCCCACGCTTTCGGGGGCACCCCATGGAAACGCCGCCTCTGGGGAGGCCGTCCGATCGGTGTCGAGGTGCCGATCCCGCGAGGATTATAGGTACGTGACGGCATCACCGTCCAGCATCTTGCGCCTTTCGCCAGCAACCTGGCAAGGGCTGGCGCGTCAGATCGAGGCGATGGCACGCTTCACTTCGGTGGCCGTGATGCCACCGATGTAGCGCCGGAGCTTCCCAGCACGCGTGAGCACGATCGTGGTGGGCGTGGCGGAGATGGCGAGTTTCTGCGCGAGGTACCTGGCATGCCGGTCACGGGCAAGATCGTAGATGCCGATGGGGACGCCTCGTGCGCGCGCCGGCGCCGCCGCGTTCTTGAAGCGCGGCAGGAACTCGTGACATGCGGGACAGCCTTCGGCGACGAACAGGAAGACGCCCGGATGCATCTCGGACACGCCTGCCGATGGTACCACCACGTGGCCGTCGCTTGACACCGTAGCTCACGGCCGGCGATCCTCGTGCTTGACATAGGAGGGCCCCTAGCCCCTCCACCCCTGGCGATCAGAGCAACTGGCGCCCCTCGCGTGGACTACCGCGCGGCGGGGCGCCGTTTGCTTTTTTCGCTCCTCCTGGAGGACTCGATGGTTGACGGCGTAATCGTTCCCGGCATACGCAACGCGACGCAGACCAACCTCGTGCAGGGCGAGGTGGTGCGGGCCGCGTCCACCACGAACTCCGCTGATCGAGCGCAGGCGAACCTCTCCGGCCCGCTCGGCGTCGTGTTCTCGAACTTCGCGACGCCGGGCGGCCCGATGAACGTGTGCATCGAGGGCACGACGCGCGTGCTGCTCGTCTCCGGCCTCACTCCAGCGGCCGGCGATCTCCTCTACGTGTCGATCACCGCCGGCCGCGCGACGACGGTTGCGCAGGGTGCCCTGTTCGCCGTCGTGACCGACGCATCCGACTACACGACGGACAACTCCGTCATCTGCGTGGTGACAGGCGGGGGCGGAACCAGCGCAGGTGCAGGAGCAACCGGTGCGACCGGCAGCTCGGGCGCGACGGGCGCCACCGGTCCGGCCGGTGCAACGGGATCGCCCGGCGGCGCGACTGGGGCGACTGGCACGGCTGGCGCGACGGGCGCAACTGGCACCGCAGGCACTGCAGGAGCAACAGGCGCCACGGGAACGGGTGCCACGGGCGCCACCGGAACACAAGGGGCGACGGGCTCGCCTGGCGGAGCCACCGGGGCGACCGGGGCAACGGGAACGGCTGGCGCCACCGGAGCTACCGGTGCGGGAGCGACCGGGGCAACAGGCGTGGGTGCGACTGGCGCGACAGGAACCGCCGGTGCGACCGGCGCTGCAGGCGGAGCCACCGGGGCCACAGGGCAGACGGGCGCGGCCGGTGCGACAGGAGCGACTGGCGTGGGCGCTACCGGTGCAACGGGCACCGCGGGGCTCACGGGCGCAACAGGAGCGACTGGCGTGGGCGCCACAGGTGCGACGGGATCGGGCGCGACCGGAGCCACGGGCCCTGGCGGAGCGACAGGTGCGACCGGCACTGCAGGATCACCTGGCGGAGCGACCGGAGCCACTGGTGCGACAGGTCCAGCGGGATCGCCTGGCGGTGCCACCGGCGCAACCGGAACTGCAGGCGCCACGGGAACAACCGGCGCTACCGGGGCCACAGGGCAGACAGGCGCGACCGGTGCCGGTGCGACAGGCGCAACCGGAACCGCCGGGCTGACTGGCGCCACGGGCGCCACGGGACCGGCCGGTGCGACGGGCGCAGCGCCAGCGTTCGGATCCGTGCAGCAGGACTGGGTGCAGCCCGACGACGGCGTGGCGACCACCGCGGCGCGCTCTGACCACCAGCACGACGCGTTTCCATCGGCCGACACCTTCGTGGTCTACGCCGTGGACTACGACGGGATCGTGGTTCTCGGCAACGACACCACGGCGAACCCGGGCTACGGCACCACGATGGCGGCGGCGCTCGCGCTCGCGTTGGCGACGCCGTTCAAGACGCTGGAACGTGTCGGGCAGCTGCTGCCGCGGAGCGGAAACGAGGCGACGCTTGTGATCCTGACGCGACCGCGCACCGGCGGCGCCAACTACTTGAGCATGAGCGGCGGTCGGCAAGACGCCGGCTGGATGAACCAGATCACCGGATGGAAGCAGGTGCTCATCCGCCCCACGTTGGACTTCTCGAACAGCGCTTCGGACAAGGTCATTTGCGGCTTCATGGCCGCCACCGGCACCAGTGCTGGCGGCTACAACGCCACCTCCGCCACGGCGTCCGTGCTCACCTGCCAGTTGAACGGCGGTGGCGCGCCCGGATTCCCGGCAGAGTCTGGCGGGTCAAGCACGATCTCGGGCAAGCGCATCCGCTTCGACGCCGCGACCGCGACTGTTGCGCTCCGCAACGCCACGTCGATGATCTGGAAGAACACCACCACGGTGCTCACGCTCTCCGATGATCTTCCAGCGACGCCTGCTGCCGGTGACGTGTTCTACATCGAGCAACCTGGCATGGCCATTCCGGACATGACGCATACCCTGGGAGACAACACCAACGCGTCGTTCGTTGGGTACCGAGAGACAGACGGCAGCGCCCGAATGACAGGGCAAGGCCATGTGTTCTATGCGGGGCTGGAGACCGACGGCAATCCGTCGGTCCAGAATTGCGTGAACGTTTCAGTAGCACGAACGTACCAGGATGAAGACAATCAACAGATTGTGGTAGGGGTAGGTATCCGTGGCGGGTTTCTGACCGTAAATAACACGCTGTCCGCAAGTGTGTCGACGTGCGCGTCGCTGGACGGAGGAGTGCCAGCGCAATTCAACAACAATCAGCTGTTGCGTGCCGGCTCAGCCTGTTTGTTCCGTGCCGGTATGGTGGACTACGACACACCTGGCGCAACCAACACAAACGCCGCGAGTCTCGTAGGTTCGCATTACATAGGTAATGGGCTGTCGACTACGCAGCGGCCTTTGCGCATATCTGCATCTCCCAGCTTGTCGCTGTACATCGGCGCGCTGTACCTGCTGGCGTCTGCGACGGTCAACGGTGTCGAGCTGTCGAATTCTACCAAGCCGTTGATCGCGCTCGGTGGCATCTGCACGCAGACATTCTTGACCAACATCGCGAGCACAGACGGCGGCAACACAGACGTGGTGCTCGAATTTGACGGGCAGAGCTGCACAGCCATCGTCGACACGAACGGGACCATCACGGCCACGGCGTCGGTCGCGGACATCCGTATGGCTGCCGGCGAGCTGAACAGCTTCGCCAACATAGATTTCGCCAGCTGCACGGACGATTCTGGCAACAGCATCGCCAGCTCAAGCTATGCGCCGACGATTCTCGGTTCAGAGCTGGGAACCAACGCGTCGGGTGGATCGATCGCTGCATTCCGTGTGGTGCGTAACACGGGGTCGAGCAACTCGATCACGCCAGCGCTAGCGACGAGCGCGGCGGGTATCAGCGCCGTGGCAGGCGTCTGCGTGACCACTCCGACCGTCAGCTCCACGGCCGCACGCGTGGTCACAGACGGTCCGTGCTGGATCCAGTTCGATGCCGCACCGACGGTCGGCGCCACCGCCTACGTGTCGTCGGCCACGGCGGGTAACGCCCAAGACTCGGCGCCGGCGTCTTTCGCGCGCGCGCTTGGGATCATCATCGGCGCGTCTGGCACGATGGGGCTCGTGAACCTGTGCATCGCGCCGAACTCCAACGGCAGTGATGTGTTTCCACAGCCGGACACCTTCGTGGTCTATGCAGTCGATTACGACGGCATCGTGCTGGCAGGAAACGACACGACAGGTGCGGCGGGGTACGGCACCACGATGGCGGCGGCGCTCGCGCTGGCCATTGCGACGCCGTTCAAGACGCTGGAGCGCGTAGGGCAGCTTCTGCCTCGCGCAGGCAACAACGCGACGCTCGTGGTGCTAACACGCCCCCGTACGGCGGGAGCCACGTATCGGAACATCGCGAACACCGCTGATCAAGATATGGGCTGGATGAGCCAGCTGGTGAGCTGGAAGCGTGTTCTCGTGCGCGCTACGCTCGACTTCTCGAACAGCGCCACCGACAAGATCGTTTGCGGATTCGCCGTCGCGTCCGGCACCAACACCAACGGCTACAACGCCACCTCCGCCACGGCGTCCGTGCTCACCTGCCAGCTCAGCGGCGGTGGCGCGCCGGGATTCCCGGCAGAGTCCGGGGGATCGAGCGCTATTAGCGGAAAGCGCATCCGCTTCGACGCCGCGACCGCGACTGTTGCGCTCCGCAACGCCACGTCGATGATCTGGAAGAACACGACGACCGTGCTGACATTGTCGGATG
>Ga0268264_10003231_pt1 | contig 14112 bp, 6 predicted proteins | sample KBSSwiS32_FD_190357 | JGI IMG/M metagenome (GOLD analysis project Ga0268264, IMG submission 190357) | Switchgrass rhizosphere microbial communities from Kellogg Biological Station, Michigan, USA - KBS Switchgrass S3-2 (SPAdes) (version 2) | ecosystem: Host-associated > Plants > Roots >...
TCCGACCGAGAGGCTGGATAGGCAGGGCTATGGGTCGCGCGCCGTTCTCGCTGGCGTTGACCCGCCTCTCCTAGTGGAACAAGCGGAAGCGCCGTTACGACAGCACAAGCCGATCTCATATCAAGAATCCCCTGCGGGACGCCAACCGGTTAGTAGTCGCTATGTGATCGTTGGCAAGCACCGGGTCGCAATTCGTGTCGGGACATACGATAAACAGCGCCCTCTGATTATTGACCCAACGCTTTCCTATTCGACCTTCATTGGCGGCACTGGTGGTGATGAAGCATTGGGCATCGCCTTGGATTCATCCAACAATATCTATGTCTCGGGTGGCACTACATCGTTGGACTTTCCCACCGCTAACGCCTATCAACCAACAAGCCAGGGAGGAAACACGGATGGGTACCCAGAAATTTTCATATTCAAACTGAACGCAGCCGGCACAGCACTAATTTACTCCACTTACCTCGGCGGTAGTGACAGCGACCACTGTTCAGCCCCGGCTATCGATTCTTCGGGTAACGTGTATTTAACCGGCAGGACTTATTCGCTTGACTTTCCCCTGGTCAACCCGCTGCAGCCCATACGTGGTGGTGGCAGTACGGACGCCTTCGTTACTAAAATAGGCTCTGCCGGTAATTCACTCATTTATTCGACGTACCTGGGCGGCTCGGCTCCAAACAACGTCGAACGCGGCAGAGTCATCAAGGCTGATCTCGCGGGTAATGCTTATGTCGCTGGCATAACAAACTCCTCGAACTTTCCAACTACGCCCAATTGCTATCAACCAAACCTCAGCGCACCAGGGGTTAATGACGACGTCTGGATTACGAAGATAAACCCCACCGGGACAGCGCTTATTTATTCGACTTATCTGGGTGGCAGTAGTTCAGAGGACCCCGTTTCGTTGGCGATTAACGACGCAGGGAATGTTTATGTCGGCGGCTCATCCGGTTCAGCGAACTTCCCAATACTCAACGGTGCGCAGACAACTTATGGAGGCGGATGGGACGGGTTCATTACTAAGCTCAACACGACCGGTACCGCGCTTGAATACTCCACGTTCATCGGCGGTAATGACTTTGATGTGGTTGCGGCGATCGCCCTCGATCCGGCAGGTAATGTCTACATCGCGGGTGCGACAATGTCGTCGAACTTTCCGACGGTCAATCCCTTTCAATCCGTTTTCAGCGGCGGATCGGACATCTTTGGCAACATCTATGCAGATGCGATCGCGGCAAAGTTAAATAGCACCGGTTCCGCGTTTCTTTATTCCACCTACATCGGCGGAAATCAATCCGATTCTGCGCGCGCAATCGCCGTTGACGCTTCAGGAAACGCCTACCTCGCCGGATTTAGCTCATCTACTAACTTTCCCAAGGTGTTCCCGCTCCAGTCGGCGGTCGGGGGCATGACAGATGTCATTCTGGTTAAGCTCAGACCCACCGGTTCGTCACTGGCATTCTCAACCTACCTTGGTGGCACTTCAAATGATTGGGCTAACGGTGTGGCGCTTGATTCCGATGGCAATGCCTTACTCGCGGGCTTATCGTGCTCAAGCAATTTTCCATTGGTCAACCCATTGTTCACGTCGAACGGAACCTGCGACGCCATAGTAACGAAGATCTCAGGCCTGGCTACTTACGTGATCAGCGGCCGCGTTACCGATGCAAATGGTCAGGGACTAAGTTCAGTGACCATGACACTCAGTGGGTCCAGCTCGTCCACTGTTCAAAGTGATTCTAGTGGTAATTACTCTTTTCCAAATCTGCCTGCCGGTGGCAACTTTACTATTACACCAACAAAGTCTCCTTACACGTTTGTCCCTACAAACCGCACTTTCAATAACTTAAGTGCTGACCAAACAGCGAACTTCACGGTCTCTACTTACACCGTAAGCGGCCGTGTCACCAATTCAGCGGCAACACCGATAAGTGGCGTAACGATTGCGCTCAGCGGCACGCAGTCGAACTCGACGCAGACCGACGCGAGCGGAAACTATTCCTTTTCGGCAGTGGCCGCCGGCGGTAACTACACCGTCACGCCTTCGAAGCCAGACGCCCTGTTGACTTACAGCTTCAATCCAACAAGTCGAAATATTACCAATCTCAGTGCTAATACAAGTCTGATTGATTTCACTGCCAGTGTCTCGATCGTCACTACCGTTAATCCCATCGCAGATGCTTACGTGCAGGACGGCTCGGCAGCCAATACCAATTTTGGAACCGCAACGACAATGTTGGTTAGAACAGACAATCAAACCAACAATGGACTCAATCGAGACGCGTACTTGATGTTCGACGTCGATGGCGTCAGCGGCAGTATCAGCAGCGTCAAGTTACGTTTCTTCGCTGCTGTTTCAACGGGTTCAAGTGTGACCACCGGCGCCTATCAAGTGACGAGCACAACCTGGAAAGAGAGCGGTAGCGGCAGCATCACCTGGAACAATAAACCTGCTCGCCAGAGCCTTTTGGCGTCCGTGGCCGTTAGTGGGACCACCTTCGCCACTTACGACATCGACGTAACGAATTACGTGCGCGGCGAGAAGCTCGCCGGAAGAAATAGAGTCAGTTTGGCGCTGCACGATCCTTCACCCGTTACTCCACACTTCACGGTGAACTCACGCGAGGCTGCAGCAAACAAACCACGTCTCATAGTCACAACCAGTGCTACCGGTAACTCAGCTCCCGCAGTAAGCATAAGCAACCCACAGGCGGGTGCGAACTTTACTGCTCCTGCTTCGATCCAAATCAGCTCCAACGCGACTGACAGCGATGGAACAATCAGCAGCGTCTCCTACTACGCGGGCACTCAGGCTATTGGAACTTCCACGACTAGCCCGTCTTATCAGATAACGTGGCCTGGTGTTGCCGCGGGAACGTATGCCCTATTTGCAGTTGCTACAGATAACGTTGGCGCTACCACCACCTCGAGTCCCATTACGGTTGACGTCAATCCAACAAACAACCCGCCCGCAGTCTCTATCGATTCCCCACTCGAGGGCACGATCTTTTCCGCAGGTTCGAACATTGCTCTCAGGGCGAAGCCGGCAGACACCGATGGCTCGATTAACAAGGTCGAGTTTTTTGCCGGCTCAACACTCGTAGGAACCGCTACGACACCTGATGGCGACAATCTTTACAGCGTCACCTGGAACAATGTTAATTCAGGCGCTTACGCACTTACGGCGAAGGCGACTGACAATGCCAACGGCGTAACGCCTTCGGCCATAGTAAACATCAGCGTCGTTTCTCAAACCGGGTTGGCTTCGGTGTTCGACGCCTACGTCCGTGATGGAGCTTCAGCGTCAACCAACTTTGGACCAGCCGCTGACTTGCAGGTGCAATCTTCAGCAACAGCTGGATCGAATCGCGAATCGCATTTTCGATTTGACTTAACGGCGGTTTCCGGTATTGCACGGGCCAAGCTGCGTCTCTACGGAAAGCTCAGCGATACACCCGGAGCCAACGTTCCGCTTGGGGCTTACGCAGTTAGCGATACCACGTGGACAGAAACCGGCATCACCTGGAACAACAAACCAGCTACAGGGACCTTACTTTCATCAACGACCATCACAGACAATGTTGCTCGCTGGTATGAGTTTGATGTGACCTCACACGTGAAGGGCGAGAAAGAACTCAACCACAACGCCGTATCGCTTGCGGTCAAGGCTCTCGCCAACAGTGGTCCGTTTGCAACGTTCAATTCGAAAGAGGCCAATCTCGCTACCGACATTCGCCCGCAGTTAATAATTTGGACCACTCAAGCACGCAATGCGTTGCTGGTGGTTGGCTCGAGCAATCTGGGTGCGGGCGACAATGCTGTCAAAACGCGCTTACAAAATCTGGGTTACACGGTGACCGTCAAGGTTGCCAACAACAGCCTGCTCTCGACTGACGCCGACGGAAAAACAGTAATCGTTGTCTCATCCACCGTTACCGCGAACAACGTGGGTAGCAAGTTCCGTCATACGTCGGTTCCGATAGTGAATTGGGAGTTCGACATCTTTGACGACATGGGAATGACCGGAACTGTTCTGAACACAGATTTCGGAACGACGGCTTCAACTCAAAACCTAAACATAATCAACTCATCGCATCCACTCGCGGCGGGACTGGCACTGGGCCAACAACAGGTGGTCACAACCGGAACTGCCTTGACCTGGGGGAATCCCACTTCAAATGCCGCGAAGATCGCATGGGTGACCGACACCAATAAGATCGTGATTTTCGGTTATGACGCCGGCGTGGCAATGACGAGCCTCAACGCACCTGGCCGACGCGTCGGTCTCTTTATGACGGACCTTACTGCAAACAGCTTCAACACGAACGGCGGGGCGTTATTTGATGCGGCCATCAAGTGGGCGACCGAACTAATCACAATGCCGGTCATAAATTCGGTAACGCCAACCATGGGACCGGTGGGAACCACCGTGACCGTAACCGGTATCAACTTCGGTACAACACAAGGGTCGAGCACTCTGAAGTTCAATGGTGTAGCGGCTAGTCCGACTAGTTGGACTGACAAGACTATTGTCAGCTCCGTTCCCCTGTTCGCGAGTACTGGTCCAATTGTCGTAACCATGAGCGGCGTTGCGAGCAACGGCCTCGTGTTTGCAGTCGGCGGGATCGACAGCGATGCTGATGGCTTGCCGGACACCTGGGAGATTCAGTACTTCGGCAATCTCAACCAAACTGCCACCGGCGACCCAGATGGTGACGGACTCACCAATCTCCAGGAATACCAGCAGGGACGTAACCCAACCAAGAGTGCGTTAAGTGATCCGGGCGACTTCGTAAACCTAAAAGTGCACACGCCACTGTCGCCTTAAGAGAGATTCAACATTTCATCTCTCGTTGTATTCGAATGATCGCTCGGCAAAGTTGCACCAAGGAGAAAGTTCGAGATGTTACTACGTAAAAGAGTATCGCCCTCAAGCTCGTCGTTGAATGTTTGCGTGCAATTGATCCTGGCGCTTCTCGTCCTGGCGACGGCAACCAATCCATTGCGGGCGCAATCCACTCCCTGCGCATCGTGTAGAACAAACAAAGCGTGGGTGACGATTGGCTTTTACGCAAAAGCGTGCGCGAGATATCCATATGAGATTCGGATCGAAGGTAGTCCCGTGGCTGTGGGCGATGGTGTTTGCGCGACCGATGGTTGGACCAGCGCAGACCGAATCCTGGTCGACTTACAGCCCAACGTCCCCTACCACTTTAGCGTGGCCGCTGGTGAAACCTGCTCGAGCCATTTTAATTTCTACGACATACCTGAGGGTTATAAGTTGGAGATTGATGGTGTTGAAACCACCACCATCGACAAAGTCAGTGAACGAGGATATGGCGGTAACGGAACCTGGACAGTTGTCGTCAGAGAGAAGTGTGATATCTGTGGCTCAGGTCCCTCCGGAACTCCATCCGGACCTGATGTTGGCAGCGTCCTCTGGGGCGTTGGATTGGGAAATCTTTCTGATGGTAGATCGGCAGGAGGTTTGTCGATCCGGCAAGATCAACTGACGGCTGCCAGTTACACCCCAGACGCGTTGGTCTATACGCCACCAAAACTCACCAATGAAGTGGACCTCACTCAAAATGGTAGTCACCGCCAGGTCAAGGTCCCTGAAAGTTTGGCTGACATTGTGGTAATCAGCGCCACTGAATACGAGATCCGTTTCTTCAAGGCTGCTGACGTGGGCAGTAAAGACGGAAGTGGTCTCTACACACTCACAGGCTCCCCATTCGTCACGTACAATATCAAGAACCCCGATCCGGCAACTACGACCAGATTTCAAATCTCGAAAACCGAAAACGGAGGGTCACCCGACGTTAGTGAGTACACGTGGGATCCTCTCATCGATTTGTGGACCCTGAGTCGAAGTAACGGTGCGAGATCGGAAACGCTACTGGTCACTTATCCGACAGACACGTCACGCACCGAAACAACCACGGTTAGAGAAGGCTCACAAGTTATATCGAAAGCAGCCAGGACATATCACACCTATTCGTTTGGCGAAGCATTGTTCCAGGAAGTAGTCGATCCGGACGGTGCGGCGCTCACAACGACCTACAATTATTACGAAGATCCAAATGAGATTCGCTGGCACAAAATCAAATCCATCAGCTATCCGGACGGTTCATGGATGAAGTATGACTATGACAACAATGGAAGTTTGGCTCTTGTTCTCCGTCCCTGGAAAGATCTAACGCTCGCCTCAGCATCGGATCAGAACGCCCGCGCCACGCTCTATACTTACTCAAACAGTGACGGCATCACCAACTCCGTCACGCCAAGATTCGTTTCAAGTATCACAGAAAAGATTGCCGGGATCATTATCGCGTCTACCACCATCAACCGGGTCGGCACGACATTAAATGGTAATCCGGCAGTTGTTGAGACAACCAAAATTTATTCTTCAGCCGGCATCAGCCAGGACACGGTTACAACCAGCTATCACTCCACCGCCAATTCAGCGCTCGCCAACCGAGTGGCATCCATTGATTATCCAAATGGAAGAAGAGAGACGTACGCCTATGAAAAGGGTAACTATGTACCGAACGCGAATCCATCTCTCAGCCAATTCATCGTTGATGCAAACGGCCAGGCCGAACGCAGAACTGTAACTCAGGGGACCACGGCTTCGCCCGATGGTGTGGCGTTTAAAACTGAGCGCAGGATTGTCGTAAGCGATAAAACGGGAAATCAAGTTTTGGAAGAAAAATATGTCTTTAACGGGACGAGCTATGAACGCGTGGGCTGGAGCGTGAACACCTACGATGGTAGAGGACACGTTACGCAAACTGTTCGGCATAACGGTCAGGTATCAACTGCTATCTGGAGTGGAGACCGGCAGACTTCTGCAATCGATGAATCGGGTATTGAGACAGTCTATGCATATGACGGCCTGGGAAGACTCCGAACCTCAACTAAGAAAGGGATTGCTGCCGGTGGAGGCTTCCCCGCACAGGTAGACATCATAAAAACCACCGTCTTTGACGCTGAAGGTAATCTTACTCAGGAAAGTATATCGAATGGGGGTCCCGGTCAAAGTAAGACTAACACGTACGATCTCGCGGGACGGATTCGTACACGCCAGGATGAAGCAGGCCTGGTTACCACTTACACATACGCCAACGGTGGCCGCACGCAGACCATTATTCGTCCAGGCGGCGCCACCGAGGTCAGTAATCACTACCTTGACGGACAGAGAAAAAGCATTACCGGAAGCGCGGTTGTAGCCGATTACTTCGACTATGGCGTAAACACCGATGGTACCCGGTACACTCAGGAAGCTGTAGGCGCCGGGGGTCTTAGTTCGGTACGTTGGACCAAGACAACGGTAGATTGGGTCGATCGAATTGTCGCTATCGAGCAGCCGAGTTTTACAGGGACGAATGTTGTTCGATCCTTTACCTATAACACTCTCGGACAGCTTCAGAAACAAACGGCCACGGTCAACAGCGCACGTGTGATCGCGGACACGCTCTACGAGTACGATGAATTAGGACGTCTTCTTCGCGCTGGTTCAGACATTGACAACAGCGGCACGCTCACGCTGCTATCAACAGACCGCGTGAATGAAACGGACACCACGTTTGAGAAGGCAGGTAGCGATTGGTTCCAGGTTACCGCCAGGAAAACGTATTTGACAGACAACAACGACACGCCAGTTATTAAGATCGAGCGGGAGCGCCTCACCAATTTCCCCCTGAACGGTTCCGAGCAGACGGTCGCAGCAGTGACAAGCACGGATGTGTCCGGCAATAACACAACCGTGACAGTCGTGATCGACCGCACAGCAAAGAAACAGATCACTACGACTGACACTCCGGATTCGAATATTAACGCCGTAAACATCACTATTAATGGTTTGCTTCAGTCATCGAGTCCAACCACTCCCGAAACCGCCACCACATACGGCTACGATTCCCTCGGCCGTCAGATCTCGAGAGTCGATCCACAAACAGGCACTTCGTCGCGCATCTATAATTCAACGACTGGACAGTTGCTGTCGGTAACCGTAGCTGAGGGGACAACGAATTACGAATACTACGATCCCAAGGACGCGAACGCCGGGCGGTTGAGGTCGCAAACAAACGCTGCGGGCAAGAAAGTCTATTTCAGTTATAGCAATCGCGGAGAATTGGTCCGAGCCTGGGGCGACACAACGTACCCAGTGGAATACGTCTACAACTCGTATGGCGAGCGCACAGAGTTGCGGACGTTCCGTGGCGGCCAAAATTGGACCTCTAACATTTGGCCTGCATCAATGACGGGGCCAGCGGACGCCACCACGTGGACTTTTCAGGAGTCAACCGGTTTAGTCCTACAAAAGCGAGATGCGGCCCTAAAAGGAGCAACCTATACCTACGATGAGCTGCGCCGGATGAAGATACGCACCTGGGCACGCGGCATTACATCTACCTATGGCTATGATGCAAATACCGGTGAACTACGAACCATCACTTACTCTGACAGTACGCCGGCGGTCTCCTATACCTACGATCGCGGTGGCCGTAAGAGTGGCGTGACCGATGCAGCGGGCGCTCACACGCGCACGTTTAATGTGGCCGGTGAACTGCAAAGTGAACAGATAACCGGTGGAGTGCTTGACGGTGTCACACTCACGGTTGGTTACGATGGTTTCTTACGTCGCAACTCGCTCGAGGCGGCCCAAGGTGTGAATACGTTAAGCAGTCAAACCTACGGTTATGACTCGACATCTCGTCTCGACACGATCACCAGCAGCAACCAAACAGTCACGTACGCTTATTATCCGAATAGTGGATTGCTGAATACAACGAATTTTTCCGGTGGAACAAACATCGCGAGAAGTTATGACGGCTTTGGCCGTTTACAAAACATAAGCACCAGCCCTGCCGCGGATCTCGCGCAGAGCTATGCGTACACCTACAACAATCTCGATCAGCGCACGCGCGTGACAAGAGAAGACGGCAGTTACTGGAGTTATGTCTACAACGATCGCGGTGAGCTGAAATCCGGCAAAAAATACTGGTCCGACAATTCGCTCGTTTGGGGCGCACAGTCGGAGTACACATTCGACAACATTGGAAATCGAAGTTCCAGTAAGAGCGGCGGCAATCAACTCAGTATTTTGCGGCAGTCGAATTTTACAAATAATTCGCTCAACCAAGCCTTACAGCGTACAGTTCCCGGCGCCCTTGACATTGTAGGCACCGCCGACACAGCAGCGACGGTAAGTGTCAACAATCTTAGTAGCCACCGCAGAGGTGATTATTTCTACAAGGAACTGGCGATTGACAACAGCACTGGTTCTGTCCACGCGCAAATAAACGTCATCGGCGCGAGAAACAACTTCGGCGCCGGTGGTCAGGATGTGGTTACAGAGGAGGGTGGAAGGATCTTCCTTCCGCAGGCAGTGGAATCATTCGCTTTCGATGACGATGGCAATGTTATCAGTGACGGGCACTGGACGTATGGCTGGGATGGTGAGAACCGCCTACGGAGCGTCGAAGCGCTGGCATCCGTTCCAAACTCAGCGAAACTACGACTCGAATTCTCCTATGATCACATGTGTCGCAGAACGGAGAAGAGGGTTTATACCTTCAACTCGGGACTAGGCACCTACCAGCTTCAATCGACGATTCGCTTTATCTACGATCAATGGAACCTGGTGGCGCAGTTTGATGGCGTTTCTTCGACCGGCTTTGTCTGGGGCGGTGATATTAACGGACATTTACATGCTGCGGGTGGAACCGGAGCCCTTCTTCTTACCAAGGCCGGACCGGAAACCTACTTGTCTTCATATGATGGCAACGGCAATGTCGTGGGATTGGTCAACTCCGGCACTGGAAAGCATGCCGCGTTGTATGAGTACGACGGTTTCGGTAATACCGTGAAGTCAACTGGTCCATACTCGCACGAAAACCGCTTTCGATTCAGCACGAAATATGCGGACCTCGAAACGGGTCTGATCTTTTACGGCCGCAGATATTATCGTCCTGAAACGGGGCAGTGGATCAGTCGTGATCCGCTCGAGGAAGCTGGTGGCGTCAATCTTTATTCTCATGCGAATAACGACTCCGTGAATCATTTCGACGCCATCGGTTTGCAAGACCAGCGGCCGAGCCGGGACGAAACCCGAAAGGTCATCGAATATGATGGATCATTAAGCTCCGATTGGGCCGGCATATCAATTCTCGACCATTGGCTGGGTGGTTCGGGAGAAGAGATGGACATCGATGGAGAGTCGATGTTTAAGGGACATTGGAAGGCGTATATGACGCAATTCAACGACCATACGATGGGCCCACGTACTAATTACATCGACCGTATTAAGCCAATGCTGGTAAACATGGCCTGGTCAATGGCAGATTCGCCCGACGGCACAAAACGGCCAATCAATCTTAACTTCCCGGCAGAACTGAGAAATGGCGAGGGTATAATCGGGTACGAATATCTCCATGACACCAATCAAGTCGACCTGACTCCTGGTGGTTTTCAAATGCAGGGAGAAGCAACGAAAGTCAAAGGCGGACGAACTGACTGTTTGCAAGTTGACTTTGATGTTGTCTATCGATGGAATGACCGGATGGATCCAAATCTTAGATTCACCTCCGACAACATAAAGGCACGACTGGCGAGAATGTTTGCGAATCCAAAAGACTACAACCTTCGGATCAGATGGAGATCGAGCTCGAGCTTCCTTATGATAAACGGCAAAGACGATTCCAGTGGATGGCCATTTGCGCCGCCCAAATACGGGTCACCGAATGAAGACATGAAATACGGTTACGTCCCATGAACCTTGGTATCGTTATGAAAACTAAATACCTTTTCTGTTTATTATCTTTGCTGGTCTTCACCGGTTGCTTTGATGGCCAGCAAAGACGCAACCAGGATCAGCCTTTAACGTCACCCAGCGGGAAATACATCCTGACGGTGCCCATTGAAACGGCGCAGGACAGCCATCGCTATTGGCGCGTGACTATTTCGGGCGCTAATGGGCGCGTTCTGTATAAAGACGATTCGTCCTTTGTGGGAAACCTTAACGTGTACTGGTCTTGGGACCAGCAGGATCGCGTTTGGCTAAGAAATTCGGATGATGGGGCGATTTATTACTGGGAGATCGACAGCAGCAACGTGTGGCACAAACATCGTTGGGAGAAGAATCAGAAAGATTCATTGTCACCGCCTGCGAGCCTGTCTCAAACTTGATAGGATTTCGAATTACATGAAAACGCAAAGCCGTTGAACTGCACTCTTGATTGAAACAAAAAGTAAGCCCGACGACGGCTCAAGGCTTAACGATGCGAATAAGGGGCGCAGCAGCCGCGCGGACCGCAAGGTACGCCGCTATCAAAATGCTTCGCCGCCGCAGCTAACTTTCCGATCATTTTTCAGGGGTGCGCTACACGGGCCACACTCTTCTTCAAGTTAGCCCTACGAGAGTGGGCTAACCCCAACCAAGAAGTTGAGCCTAAGATCGTGGCATTCTGAACGATTCATTTCTTTTAACTCACACTCTTGGTGGGCTGAGCACGATCGCGAGCAACACCGACACCATTTGGGCGGTGCTACCATTGGTCGCTCCTAACGATTTAGGATTCCAACTGGCCAATACGTGGCCAAAAATAACTGCACTTGACCTCTGTGCGATGGTAAGGAATGGGAAGGAATGTAAAAACCCCTGATTTCCTTCGGTGGCTGCAACTGTGGAAAGGCAAGCACTTACGTTTTTGCCGGGCGTCTAATTCGCAATGCGGAGGTCAGGGGTTCGACCCCCCTCTGCTCCACCATTTAGTTTCAACGATTTACGGCTGCCGGCACTGGCGGCCGTATTTCATTTGTGGCCAATTTGTGGACACTCTTCCGGGAACTCAGTTTGATCGCTTCAACAGCCGCGCGTTTTGTTTCTTCAACCGATCTCACATAACGCATAGTCACGCGAACATCGGAGTGGCCCAACAGTTGAGCAATCGTAAAAGCATCGCATCCGGCTTCGGCTAAGCGAGTGCCGAAAGTCGCTCTGAGATCCTTCCAGATTAGTCCTTCGATACCAGCGAGCCGGCAGGCAGTGTGAAATCCCTTCTTCACTTCCCGCAGACGTTCGTCGGAGTCTTTCGGACTAACGAAAACGTAATCGTCAGGTCGCTTGTCCTTGCACAACTCAGCCTGTGTTCGGGGTCTTCTGAGCGTCATATTTCCAATCCATGAGGGACTCGGGAGGCGAGGACACCATGGATGAAGTATTTTATCATTTCATCTGTTCGGTTGGAGCAGTCCTGCGCTCGCTTGGTCTAGTGCGTGATTTGTGCGCGAACCATCGGCAATCTTCCGCGCCGTGCTCGATCAGGGCGACAAATGCTCGGAACGGCCTTGTCGCGGAAAAAATACCCGAAAGATAGTCTTAGGTCGGAAAGTGGCTCAACCCTTCCCGCTGAACTTCATCATTACTTTATGTGAAATACTTATAGTGTCTCCTGCATATATAGTATGGAGCCAGAATTGGAGCTTCAGAAGAGAAAGAGAGGTGTAACATGGCGAGACTGATAGTGACGGCATTTTCAGAAGATACAATCGCAGCCCCAGGTAACCGACAGCCCAACTATATCGAAGTATCTGTTACTGACGGTAATGGGGAACCAGTAATTGGACTTGCCGCAACAAACTTTAAAGTAGACCCGATGATTGTTGGGCCAGGTGGGGCGCTGGTGAATATTACAAGGGCAGTCGCAGGAAGATTACCGGGCTTCTACCACATAGAGGTTGTTCCAATCAATACTCAGACTTGGAAAGCCGGTGTTTACATTTTTGCTGTAGCTGTTCAGAGAGGAACTGACAAAGGACAAACATTGGGCACGGTACTAATGGATTAGGAGCGATCGGGCAACAATCAAAAGTAAGTCTTAATCGCCTGACTCGTCACTAACGCAGCGGTTCCGGCTAAGAATCAAGAGGCTGTTTGGCTGAAGTGTAATGGGGAAGACTCGTGAGGGAGGATGATCGAGTTATTCACAGACCTGACGAGAAAAAGGTTCTATCTGCGCGTAGCGCTTAGTTAAACACGCGCTTGGAGCGGACTCGCCGCTGAGTAGCCTTTATTGGTAGTTGCGTGGGCGAGCCGCTCAAAGCGCAACTGGCTAGGCGTATGGGGCACCTGGATCGCAACCTGTTTCGCAAGACGATGCTCGAGGAGTTCCTGAGCGCGTGGCATGCGCTACGACAGGCTCCGTTAAGGGTCCACTAATGACTATAAAAAGACCTTCGACTTCCCTACGGTGCCGCAAGTTTCCTTTTGAATTCCTCCAAATCGCTTCTCTTTTACGGAGCGACACGGGTTCAATTCCCGTCCGTGACGCCACTCATCCTACTTGTATCTATCGACCCCTCTAACACAACGGCATGAACTGGGTATTCGAACACATGAGGCATTACGGAAAAGTGAAGAGGCTGAAGCCACTTTAATAAGAGGCCAAGCTGCTCTACAACGCATCGCACTTGGCACAAGAGACCCGAAGAGAGTAGGCCAACTCCCTTAAGGCAGTCTGCTCATCGCCGAACGTTAACAAAAGCTCGTCGCCGCGCGTAGTCTCTTTCCCTAGCTTCGTCGCAAGCCATTCGAAAGAGCCACCTATCCCCGAGTGAGACCCGTGCTGCAAGCCTATTCCCTGGGCAAAACCGTCCAGGTTTGCGATGACTTCCAGGAGAGTGCCGTGTAGCGTGTACGCAGCGGGCCTCTTGCACGTAGCTGCTACACTTTCAGCGAATTGGAGCTTCGTCATTGGAGTAGCTCCTTAGATCCTATACCGAGGGGTACATCATCACCTTCGTAATGCCGAAATCTAAGGGCTCAATCAGGTACAGGACAAACCTTTAGTTCTGATTTTCATGTTAGCTCTCGCTTCCACAAGCGCGGACTGTCTGGTTCCAGCATCTCTGTTCGCCAAACGTCGTCAAGCGTGACGTTCCAGCACGACGGTTCGCCATTCACTTCAGAGGAACTTGCTGCTTTATTGTCAGGGGTCAGGATCGACGGGGTGAACACCTCGAACGTGAGAAAACGAACAGCAGGATTCAGACGGCACTCGCTCGTGGCCGTCGTATTTGGAGTCTTGTCATTTTCGCTCGGAG
>Ga0268264_10003233_pt1 | contig 14106 bp, 8 predicted proteins | sample KBSSwiS32_FD_190357 | JGI IMG/M metagenome (GOLD analysis project Ga0268264, IMG submission 190357) | Switchgrass rhizosphere microbial communities from Kellogg Biological Station, Michigan, USA - KBS Switchgrass S3-2 (SPAdes) (version 2) | ecosystem: Host-associated > Plants > Roots >...
CTGGCCGCTGCACACGTGGTCGCCTGACGGCCACGCGTCGGCGCCGACCGCGGTGTCGATGCTGCATGCGGGAGTGCTCATGAAGCTCGGCGCCTACGGCGTCGTCCGCCTCGGCATGGGCCTGCTCCCCGACGCAACCGTGTATTGGGCGCTCCTCGTCGGCACCATTGCCTGCGTGAACATCGTCTACGGCGCGCTGAGCGCGATGGCGCAGACCGACCTCAAGTACGTGATCGCGTATTCGTCGGTTTCGCACATGGGCGTCGTGATGCTCGGCGCCGCGACTTTGACGGTCACCGGCCTGAACGGATCCGTGTTCCAGATGTTCGCGCACGGCATCATGACCGGCCTTTTCTTCGCGCTGGTCGGCCTCGTCTACGAGAAGGCGCATTCGCGCGCGATCTTCACGATGGGCGGCTTTGGCACGATGATGCCCGGTATTGCGACGGCGTTTACTGTCGCGGGCCTGTCTTCGCTCGGCTTGCCGGCGACCGCCGGCTTCGTCGCCGAGTTCCTCACGTTCCTGGGCGCGTGGAGCTCCGCACATCCATGGTGGTTGTTCCCCGGCGTGATCGGCGCATTCCTCACCGCCGTTTACGTCCTTCGCGTCACGAAGCAGATTTTCTGGAGCATGAAGAGTCCGGATCCGCACTTCGCGCATCTGCCTGACGCACAGGGTCCCGAATGGGCTGCCCTCGGCATCCTGGTCGCGACGCTGGTCATCTTCGGCGTCGCGCCATCGATTGCTGTCGGCACCATCGATACGGCGACGTCGCCGCTCATCGCGAGCCTGCCAAAGGTCGCCAATGCCATCGCGGGGGTCGTGCGATGACGTTCGATCCCGGCATGCCGATGGTGCCCGAGGTCGCGCTGTTCGTCCTCGCCGTCATCGTGCTCGTCGTCGGCCTGATTCGCCAACGCGACTCGGGCCAGATCATCGGATGGCTGACGCTGATTGGCCTCCTCGTCACGCTCGGCTTGACGTTCATGGCGCGCGAAGGTCAATCGCTCTTCGGCGGATCGTTCGTCAATGACAGCCTGGCGATCTTCTCGAAGGAGTTGTTTCTATCTGCTGCCGCGCTCAGTGTGCTCGCATCGCTCACGCTCGGTCAGCGTGTGTTCGAGCGCCGTGCAGGGGAATATCACTTCGTCCTGATCGCGTCGGTGCTGGGCATGCTCGTGCTCGCGTCGGCCCGCGAACTGATCCTGCTGTTTGTCGCCTTCGAGCTGATGTCGATTCCGCTCTACGTGCTGACCGGCTTCGTCAAACGCGGGGACGCCGCTCCTGAAGCGGCCCTGAAGTTCTTCCTCGTCGGCACCGCCTCGTCGGCCATCATCGTCTACGGCATGTCGTTTATCTTCGGCGTCACGGGCAGCACGGAGCTTGCCGCCATTCCACGTGCGCTGCAGAGCAACGATCCGATGATGCTGCTCGGGATGACGCTGCTGCTGGCCGGCCTCGGCTTCAAGATTGCCGCGTTTCCGTTCCACATGTGGGCGCCCGACACCTACGAGGCGGCGAGCACGCCATTTGTCGCCTGGCTGGCAGTGGCGCCGAAGGCGGCCGGCTTCATCGCCATCATCCGCCTCTACGTGGAAGGCGTCGGCGCCGCGGCGCTCGTCTGGATGCCGGTCGTCGCGGCTGTCGCGGGCATGACCATCATCACCGGCAACCTGATGGCCATCCCGCAGCACAACATCAAACGGCTGCTGGCCTATTCGGGCATCGCGCACATCGGCTACATGCTGGTTGGCCTTGCGGCGCTGACCGCCAACGGCATCGCAATGGTGCTGTTCTATCTGGTCGCATATCTGTTTGGAAACATGGGTGCGTTCTTCGTGGTGGAGGCGGTGGCGCGCTCGGAGAACTCAGAGGAAATCGACGCCTACAAAGGCCTTGCGCAGCGCTCCCCGCTGCTTGCGCTCGCGATGCTGGTCTTTCTGCTTTCGCTCGGGGGGATTCCGTTCGTTGCCGGCTTCTGGGCGAAGCTGTATGTCTTTCTCGCGGCGATCGATCGCGGGATGTACGGCCTCGTGTTTCTCGGCGCCGTGCTGACCGTCGTTGCGCTCTATTACTACCTGCTCATCGCCAGGCGGATGTACATCGAAGAGCCCGTACAAACTGGGCGCATCAAGGTCGCGCCGCTTCTCGCCCTCGCGATTCTCATCTGCATCGTGGGCGTGGTCGGCATCGGCGCCTGGCCGGCTCCATGGGTGACCGCGACCCAACGCGCCGCGGCGAGCGTCTTCGCCGAGCCGTCCGCTTCAGCGAAATAGCTGTATAAATCCGGCTTCAGTTTTTGAGCGTGGGGTCCGGCCGTAGCCGGATCACGGACCGTAGAAGACCACCGCGCTACACCTGGGTGCAGATTCAGGACGGCGACCGCCCCGCCTGACCCAATGGCACGAAGTAGAAGTTGTAGTCGTCTACCGGGAGATACTTCGCCAGCAAGACGTACTGGTGCCTGGTGAAGTACTCGAGCAGCGCCTGACGGATCGGTGGGTGCGCTTCGATGACGACCAACTTGGGCCGGAAGTGGTCGATCGAGAAGCCGGCCAGGGCTTGCGGTTCGTGCCCTTCAATGTCCATCGACAGCAAATCGACGCGGTCCATTCGCTCCCGCTTGAAAACGTCATCAAGAGTAATCGTCGCGACCTGGATGGTCTTCGTCGGCCCGGCGCTCCATCCCTTGATCGAACTGGCGCCCTCCTTCTGTTCAGGAACGTAGAGGGGCAACTGCCGGTCGGAGACGTCGGAGATGAAGAACGACCGGAACTTCGTCCTGGGCCGATAGCGCGCGTAATCGGGGGCGTAGGTGGACTGTGCGTCGATTGCGAGGCCGGACCAACCGAGCACGGATTCCAGATAGTAGGTGTTGCTCAGAATGCGGGCGTCCGCCGCGCCGACGTCCACGAAGACGCCTTCGCGCTGGTCCTGCAGGACCTCGCGGATGATCCATTCCTCGGGCCCCTGTGAATACCGGTTGGGGCCGTAGGCGGCCTCCAACTCCTTGCCGTGTTCAGATTTCAACGGTTCGGCGGTGACACGGATCTCCGTCGTTCGGTTGGCAAAGAGAGACACTACGGCTGCGACCGTGGTGGCGATGAATACGAGCGTGAGCCAGGTTTTCCGAGTCATGTGCGCGGTAATCATTGCCCCTCCTCCGCGTCAGACGACAGGAGCCATGAAGGGCCTGTGCCCAGTTGACGGAACGCCCGTATCCGACCTTCCGACATCCCTCGGAACAGCCGCCACCGCTTCTTGCAACGCGCGCCTGTCAACGCACAGCGCGGATGATCGGCCCATACGACGGGGCATGTCAACGAAAGACGGACACACGTCCGTTGATCCTCAGCCAACGTTGAACCAACCTAAGTCCGGGCTTGTCTTGCGCGCGCACGGACGCATCGAGTTAGCTGATAGTCGACGCGCCTGCGTAAGGGTACCGATGCGAGAGCGATTTCCCGGCGTGCGGAGATCGAGCCGAGCGCCCGACATGCCTGCGTCCGACGTGAGCGGCAGGGCCGGCTAAAGCCGGCCCCTACGTACGAGTCATGGCGCTGGTTGCTGGGCACCCGGTGGACGCGCGTGGCGCGGTTGGTAGACGCCGATCTTCCCGCCGCCCGGCAGCGTGATGTGCGTCAACAGTCCCCATCCCTGGTCCGTCACCGGGTGGCACTCGACGACGTGCGCCGTCATGCGCGCAACGAACGCTTCGATGTCGTCGCACATGAAGTAGAGCTCATGGATGTTGTTCTGCTCTGAGGGATGGACGGCAAGCTCCGCAGGCGGCAATCCAAAAATCAGCCACCCATGTCCAACGTCGACGTGCGGCAGCGCGAGCACATCGCGAAGGAACGCGCGGTCTGCCTCGGCGTTCGTGCTGTAGAGGATCGAATGAGCGCCGTTGATCATGGGGTCCTCCGCGTCTCCAGGGCTTTGTGATTCGTGACGGTTTGGATATCAGTCGAATATCGGATCGATATGGAAATCGAATGACTCCTGATCATCCGATAACGAGATAGAATCCTCGCAATCTACCGAACGCAGAGGTCCTACTCACTTTGCGAAAAATTCCACGCCACCTTCGGGCGAGCGCGGAGGGCGCTCCATGAAACAAAAGCCTCGTTTTCCCGGGATCCGCGTCACGGCCAACGGCAACCAGCTCGTTTCCTACCACACCGAAGCACGCATCGCCGATGCAGGGATCTTTTATCCAATCACCCCATCGACTGAAGGCGGCGAGCTGTATCAGCAGGCTTTCGCTGAAGGCAAGCTGAATGTCTTCGGCGGCAACACCATCGCCGTCGAGGCCGAGGGCGAGCACGCTGCGCAGGGTGGCGCCATCGCGCACTCGGTGTGCGGCAAGCGCGTCGTCAACTACACGTCAGGGCAGGGCGTGGTCTACGGCGTCGAGCAGTATTACCACGCGCCCGGCAAGTGTTCGACGATGGTCCTGGAAGTGGGCGCGCGTGCGCTGACCAAACATGCGCTTAACGTGCACTGCGGACACGACGACGTCTACGGCGCGCTCGACACGGGCTGGATCATCGCCTTCGGGAAGGACGCGCAGCAGGCTGCCGACCAGTCGTTGATTGTGCGCCGCGTCACGGAGCTCAGTCTCACGCCGGCGATGAACGTGATGGACGGCTTCCTCACGACGCACCTCGAGCGGACTTTCTACAAGCACGAAGCGCAGTTGATTCGTGAGTATCTCGGCGCGCCCGAGGACATCATCGAGTGCCCGACCGAAAGCCAGCGAAAGCTGTTTGGCCCGACGCGTCGTCGCGTGCCGAAGATGATCGACCTCACCAACCCCGTCCTGCTGGGCCCAGTGCAGAACCAGGAGCACTACATGCAGGGCGTGGTCGCGCGCCGCGACAACTTCGTCGAGCCGATTCTCGATTTCTTCGAAGACGCCTACAAAGCCTTTGCCGCGCAGACGGGGCGCTATTACGGCCTGGTCAGTCAGTACATGTGTGACGACGCGGAGACCGTGTTCGTGTCGCTCGGCTCAGCGGCGGAGAACATCGAGGCTGCCGTCGACTACCTGCGTCAGCGCGAGAACGCGAGCGTCGGATCGATTCACATCAACGTGTTCCGTCCCTTCCCCGAGGCGGCCGTCGTCAAGGCGCTCGCGGGAAAGAAGAACGTCATCATCCTCGAACGGACCGACGAGCCGATGGCGGGTGACAACCCGATGGGACGCGACATCCGCACCGCGCTCAACAAGGCGCTGCAGGGTGTCGACGGGATACCGAAGATCAGCGCGGAACAGATGCCGCGGCTGTTCGCGGGCGTCTACGGCCTGGGTTCTCGCGATTTCAGACCGGAGCACACCATCGGCGCCTACGAGTACGCGACGGGCCGCCGCGCCCGGAAGGACGGCAAGCGCGCGTCCGACGGCGCGTCGTTCATCGTGCTCGGCATCGATCATCCCTATGAGGTGAAGTCCGACGACACACCGTCGCTGCTCCCCGATAAAGCGATCGCGGTCCGCTTCCACTCGGTCGGCGGATGGGGCGCGATCACGACGGGTAAAAACCTCGGGGCCATCATCGGCGACCTCAACGACCTGCTCTACGAGCGCGACAAGGTCGTCGACGAGTTCGGCAACCCGAAGGAAATCATCCACGTCAGCGCGAATCCGAAATACGGATCGGAGAAAAAGGGCGCGCCGACGTCGTACTTCATGATCGCGGCGCCGGAGCGCATCCGCGTCAACTGCGATCTCCGGCACGTCAACGTCGTCCTCTGCTGCGATCCCAAGGCATTCACCCACACCAACCCGCTCGACGGCATGTCCGAAGGGGGAAGCCTCGTGTGGGAGTCGGACGAGGAAGGCGAGGCCGCGTGGGAGCGGCTGCCGCTCTGGGCGCGCAAGCAGATCATCGACAAGAAGATCCGCGTGTTCACGCTGCCCGGCTTCAAGATCGCGCGCGAGGCGACCGATCGCGGCGACCTGCAGCTGCGCATGCAGGGCAACGCGTTCCTCGGCGCGTTCTTCTCGGTCTCGCCCATGCTGCAGGAATTCGGCATCACCCCCGAGCAGTTTCGCGATGCCGTGCACAAGCAGTACGTCAAGAAGTTCGGCAAGCTCGGTGACGCCGTCGTCAACTCCAACATGGAGGTGATGACCAAGGGCTTCGAGCTGGTACGGGAGATCAAGATCGGCGCGTTCGAGGCGGCGGATCGATCGACGCTGCGTGGCAAGGCGCTGCTGCCGATGGTCATGCCGGACACTCTCGCCGCCGTGGAAGGCAGCTGCGGCACGGGTTGCCGCACGATTCCGCACCCGCCCGAGCAGCCTGAACGGACGCCGCTGACCCGCGTCAAGGAGTTCGACGCGATGTTCAGGGCGAAGCTTGGCTACAACCAGCCCGCCAATGCCTACGCGGCGCTCGGCATCATGGCGGCCGGCAGCGGCGATACGGCCTCGAAGTACGTGGCGCGCCGCGAGACGCCGCTCTACATTCCCGAGAACTGCACGCAGTGCATGGAGTGCATTGCCGTCTGTCCGGACACGGCCCTGCCGAACTGCTCGCAGGATCTCGACACGATTCTCTACACCGCGGTCAGCAATTACGTCAGCGACAGCAGCGAGCGCCAGAAGATGCTCAACCTGCTGCCCGAGATCAGCAAGCAGACCCGCCAGCGGATGCGCGACGCGGTCGCGAAGAACGACAAGACGCCGGCGCAGACGTTCATCAAGGACGTCACGCATGCCGTCAACGGCTTCTCGCCGCAGGCCAAGGAGGAGTTCTTCGGCGTCATCGACAAGGTGCCGATGGCGTTCCACAAGGCGAACGCGATCTTCGCGACGCCGGAAAAGAAGAGCCCCGGATCGGGCGGAATCTTCTCCATTTTCGTGTCCGATCTGTGCAAAGGCTGCGCGGCATGCGTCACCGCCTGCGGCGAGCATCAGGCGCTCCGCATGGTGCAGGAGACCGAGGAGGTCAACGCCGAGCACGAAAGCGGCACGGCCTTCCTCAACCTGCTGCCAGACACGATGCCGAAGTATCTCGGCCTGTACAACGACTCGCGCCCGCAGGATTCGAAGACGGCGACGCTCCGCAACATGCTGATGGTGCGGCGCAACTACGATGCGCTTGTCTCCGGCGACGGCGCCTGCGCTGGCTGTGGCGAGAAGAGCATCCTTCGCGCGTGTGCGGCCGTGACCGAAGCGTACATGCGGCCGATCTATCACGCGAAAGCTGATCGCTTCAGGCGCAAGGCCGACGAACTCGAGAAGGCCGGCGAGCAGAGGCTGGCCGACCTGAAGGCTCGCAGCGCCGACGAATACGAGCTGTTCAAGCAGGCGGTCGCGCACCTGCTGATGGGCCTTGGCGGCGAGGACGACAAGGACACTCGGGCGCGCATGAAGGCGCACGGTGAGATTTCCGACAAGGACCTCGTCGGCGCGATCACCGCCGTGCTCCGGCACGAAGCCTTCCTGCACAAGAACCTGCAGGCGATTGACGGCCGCGCCGCCAACGGCATGTCGGTGATGGCGATGGCCGCGCACACGGGCTGCAACACCGTGTACGGGTCGACACCGCCGAACAACCCGCATCCGTATCCCTGGATGAATTCACTCTTCCAGGACGGCATCACCGTCGGCTGGCTGCTTGGCGAGAGCTTCATCGTCGATCACGGCCGCCGCTCGGTGATCCCGGAGCGCCTCCTCGATGCGCTCATGACGCGCGAGAAAGACGTCATCACACCGCGCGACTACTACGAGTACGTTCACTTCAGCGACGCCGTCATGACCGACCAGGAAATCATCGAGCTGCCGAAAGCGTGGGTGGTCGGCGGCGACGGCGGCATGGGCGACATCGGCTACCAGAACATGTCGAAGGTGATCCTGCAGAACCGCCCGAACGTGAAGGCCGTGATGCTCGACACGCAGGTCTACTCGAACACCGGCGGGCAGAACTCGGATTCAACGCCGATGCTCGGCGGCAACGACATGAACATGTTCGGCACCGCGACGCAGGGGAAGAACGTCGAGAAGAAGACCGTCGCCGAAACGTTCCTGGCCGGCCACGGATCGCCGTTTGTGGCGCAGGTCTCGATCGCCAACGCGCCGAAGCTGTATCGCGCGATTCTCGACGGCCTCGAGTACCGCGGCACGGCGTTCTTCCAGTGCTTCACGACCTGCCAGCCGGAACACGGCGTCGCCGACGACCTGGCCCTTACCCAGGCGCAGCGCGTCCGCGATTCGCGCGGTGCGCCGGAGTTCGTCTTCAATCCGCGGCTCGGCGAGAGCTATCAGGAGGTCCTGGACATCAAGGGGAATCCCTCGATCGACATGGATTGGTACGAAACGAAGTTCAAGCCGACCAACGAGCCGTACCGCTACACGGTCGCGCACTGGTGCGCAACCGAGGCGCGGTTCAGAAACCATCTGAAGAAGGTCAAGCTGGAAGAGGCGGCAAAGCTGATCCCGCTCGAGAACATGCTCGTTCGCATCACGCAGCAGGACGTCGTCTACCGGCGCTACCTGGTCAAGGATCACCGGTCGTACGTCCCCGACTTCGGCGTCTACATCAAGGTGCAGGGTGCCAACGGCGTCGAGTTCCGATCGCTCTCGCGTCAACTGGTGCTGTTCTGCGTGGAACGGCGCAAGGCGTGGCGCATGCTGCAGAGCAAGGCGGGCATCGAGAACCGCGAGTACAAAGCGCAGCGCGCCATTCTCGCCGACGTCGACGCGGCGAAGATCACCAAGGAGCAGCTGTTTGCCGGCGCCGAGGAGCTGATGAAGGCGAGGCTCGGAAAGCCGGCGGCGCATGCCCCCGCTCCCGCGGCCAAGCCCGCAGTGCCGCCGCCGTCGGCCGTACCGAAAGTCGACGGCGACGTCGTCGTGAACTAACTGAAGTCACGGGCCGCAGAGACTCAGAGACGCAGAGCCGAAAATTTTCTCTGAGTCTTTGCGTCTCTGAGGCTCGTTGTCAACTGACTGGCGCTATAATCCGCGCCGCTATGAGGTCGATCTATTCCGGACTGATCGTTGTCATCGTAGCGGCCGCCAACCTGCTCGCCCAGGACGTTTACCTCAAGATTCCTGCAGATCCACCGACGAAGAATCCCCTCGAGGGCAATGCCGACGCGATTACGGCCGGCATGGGCGCTTACCGGGTGCGCTGCGCCGACTGCCACGGCATGGATGCGCGCGGCATTCGCGGGCCCGACATCTCGCAGGTGTGGGCGCGGGGACGAACGGATGCGGCGCTCTTCCGCACGATTCGCAACGGGGTGCCCAATACGGAGATGCCGGCGCATCCGGCGCCGCGCACGTCCGACATGGACATCTGGCGCATCCTGGCTTACCTGAAGACCATCTCGCCGACCAGTGCCGCCGCACCGGGTCCCGGTAATGCCGGAAGCGGAGAACACGTGTTCGCCACCAACTGCATTGGATGCCACCGAATCGGCGATCGCGGTGGCAATCTGGGCCCCGACCTGTCACGGATCGGCGCCGCCCGCGCGCGCGCCGCAATGGCTCGTCAGATTCGCGGCACGATGGGCAGCTTCAGATCCGGCTACGAGCCAGTGACGTTGACGACGCCGAACGGTCAGGAGATTCAGGGCGTCAAGAAGAACGAAGACCAGTTCTCGGTGCAAGTCATGGATACCCGTGAGCGCATCCAGGGGTACCTCCGCGAGGACATGCGTACTGTGAGCAATGAAAAGAAGTCGGCCATGCCGGTGTTCGGGACCGACCGGTTGTCGGATGCCGACCTCGACGATTTGCTCGCGTACCTTGAAAGCCTCCAGGGCACAGCCCCGGTGCCATCAAACGCCCGCTGAGGAGCCTCTATGAACCGACGAACCTCGGTACGAGTCGCGGTCGCGATCATCGGAGCAGTGGCGTGCATGGCGACGCTCACCGCGCAGAACGTCCCGCCACCGCTGGTCACCGCACAGGAGCTGCTCGATGGTCTTTCCGCTGACGGTTCGCGCTGGCTCATGTTCGGCGGAAGCTACACCAATCAACGGCACAGTCCCCTGACTCAGATTACGCCCGAGAACGTCAACCGGCTCGCGCCGCAGTGGGTGTTTCAGACCGACACCGCGGGACGATTCGAGACGACGCCGCTGCTGCGCGACAACGTGTTGTACGTCACAGGACCGCTGAACGTCGCCTGGGCCGTTGACGCTCGGACCGGGCGCGAGATCTGGCGATACAAACGCGAGCTGCCGCCCACGGGCAGCCTCACTGCATGCTGCGGCCTGGTGAACAGAGGTTTCGGCGTACTCGGCGATCGGCTCTTCATGACGACGCTCGACGCGCACCTGATCGCGCTGAATATGAAGACCGGTGGAGTGGTCTGGGATACGACGCTCGAGGATTTCTCGAAGGGGTACGCGTCGACGATTGCTCCGCTCGTGGTCAAAGACAAAGTGATCGTCGGCGTCGCCGGAGGCGAGTACGGCATTCGCGGCTTCATCGATGCGTACGACACCAAAACAGGCGCGAGGGCATGGCGCTTCTATACGATCCCCGGGCCCGGCGAGCCGGGCAACGACACGTGGGCCGGCGATTCATGGCAGCGCGGCGGAGCGAGCGTGTGGGTGACCGGCGCGTACGATCCGGAACTGAATCTGCTGTACTACGGCATCGGCAATCCGGGACCTGACTACCACAGCGAGAGTCGCAAGGGCGACAACCTGTACAGCGACTCGCTCGTCGCGCTCGATGCCGACACCGGAAAGCTGCGGTGGCACTACCAGTTCACGCCGCACGATCTGCACGATTGGGACGCGACCGAGGTGCCGATCCTCGCGGACCTCACCATTGCGGGTCAGCCGCGCAAGGTCGTGATGTTCGCGAATCGCAACGGGTTCTTTTACACGCTCGATCGTCTGAACGGAAAGCTCATCGTCGGCAAACCGTATGTCGTCACAACGTGGGCGAAGGAAATCGGGGCCGACGGGCGACCAATGATCCTGCCCGGATATGTACCCGATGAAAAAGGTTCGTTGACGTGTCCTGATCCTACGGGCGCGACCAATTTCTGGCCCGGCTCGTACGATCCAGGCCAGCGTCTGTTCTTCGTCAATGCGCGTGAAGTGTGCGCGACCTTCTACGCGTGGAAACAGGAATACGTGCCAGGTGAGCGGTACACCGGCGGCGCCGGCCAGCGTGCGACAGGTTCTGACAACCGCGCGTGGGGCGCGCTGCGCGCGATCGATCCGACGACCGGCGAACGCAAATGGGAATTCCCGTACATCAGTCCGTCCACTGCCGGCGTGCTGACCACAGCCGCGGGTCTGGCATTCACCGGAGACGCGGAAGGGAATTTCCTCGCGCTCGATTCACGCAGCGGCAAGCTGCTGTGGCATTTTCAGATGGGATCGGCGCTTCACGGGACGTCGCCGATCACCTACATGCTCGATGGACGCCAGCACGTGCTCGTTCCCGCCGGCACCACGCTGACCGACTGGGCGTTGAGCGACGTTCCGCGCGTGCCCGCGACGCGCTGAGGTGCAATCCGACTCGGTTGTTGGTCATTTGATCGGCAAAAAATTCTTTCTGTCGATCACTAACCACTAACTGCCGGCAATCAACTTCAGTTACACTTCGACAACTCGTATCGCATCGACAACCATCCTGACATCTGGGGTTCGTGAGTGTCCGATCGCAACCATCTCGTGTCCTCTGGTTCCTCCGACTCGTTCAGCTCCTTCAACGAAACAGATCCTCCACCGGATACAGCGCGCGGTTTCCGTGAAGGGTTGCCGCCTGCGTTTCGCATGCGGGCGGATGCTCATTACGTTGAACAGCTCGATAGCGAGAAACCCACCATCACGGTGCAGTACATCGCCGTCCACGCGATCGACGTCAGTGACGCGTCTGCCGACGTATTGCCGGAGCTCGTCGAATCGATCAAGCGCTATGGCGTACTCGAGCCGCTGGTCGTGCAGCGCAACAACGGGACGTACAAGACCATCACGGGGCAGAAGCGGCTCGCGGCTGCACGCGCCGCCGGGCTGCACGATGTGCCGTGTCTCGTCCATCACGTTTCGGACGAGCGGGCTCAGACGCTTCGCGACGTGCTTCGGTCGCCCGCGCCGCAGCCTCCGCGCATCGCTGGGCCGCTCACGACGTCCGAGTCGGCCCTCGACGTCGCCGTCGCGGCGATGCGGCTGATCGGCGCCGCGCCTGATGGTCAGGTGTCGGTCGTTCAATCGGCCATGGGGCCACGGTTGACGATCGATCTGCCATTTACCCTATAGCACCGGGGCACCATCGCCCCGGTTTTGCCCCCTATTGCCCGGTTTGGCCGTGCCGATAGTGAGGGCGTGGTGTGTTTTTTCAGTCGCGCGGACCGCGTGATCCGCTGCGAGGTGCGGGCTTCCGACGACGGCAGCGGCTACGAGCTACTGATCGATCATCCTGACGCCGTCGTGCAGGTCGAGCGGTTCAGCGGGGCCGAGGCGCTCAACCGGCGCTGGATGGACGTCGAGGGGCGGCTACTCAGGCAAGGGTGGCGCGGACCCGCGCCACGTCAGCATCTAAGAAATCCGTAGGCGACGAGCGTCTGTTCTTCGGGAAGTCGGTTGAACGCCGGCCCGGTCCTGGAGGCTGGCGTCGATCCGGCTGGTTCGGATCTCTGCGATCGCGGAACGGAAGCGCCCCCGACGGGCGCCGCGGGGTCGAATCGCTCGATCCGTCGTCGTGATCCGCCAGCACGACGCGGACGCAATTGCGCCCGTCAGCCTTGGCGCGATAGAGCGCGGCGTCGGCCCTCGCCAGCACGGCATCCACGTCCTCTTCGCCGGGCATCGCGATCGTGATGCCGATGCTCGTGGTGAGCTGAATGCGTGCCGATTCGCACTCGGTGACCGTGCCGGCGATTTTCTTCGAAAGCGCCGCGGCGACGCGCTTGGCCTGATCCAGGCCGCTCTCGGGCAGCGCCACCAGAAATTCCTCGCCACCCCATCGCGCCCGGACGTCGCTGACGCGAAGCGTCTGCATGATCGTGTGGCCGATGTTCGCGAGCACGGCATCGCCGCACTGATGACCGTACCGGTCGTTGACGCTTTTGAAGAAGTCGAGGTCGAGCATCAGCACCGCGACCTGCTGATTGGAGCGATGCGCGCGCTTCAATTCCGCCCGCAGTCGTTCGAGGCCGTCAGGGCGCGTCGAGCAGCCCGTTACCGAGTCAACCGTGCTCAGCTCGCGGAGTTGCTCGATGGTGTGCGCCGTCTGCAGCCGGTCGGCCAGGAGCGGCGCGAGCATGGTGAGCGCCCGCTTTGACGAGGCCGACAACGGCCGATCCTCGATCGGGATACCGATGACGCCGAGCAGGGTGTCGCCGATTCGAAGCGGGAACGTGGCCCATTCACCGGGGGCGTCCGTCAGCGGGTGTGCCGTGGCTGACTGAGACATTGCCGGCGCGACGATGACCTTCCGTCGTCCGCCGACGTTGGTTTCGATCCAGAGCCGGTCCACGCCAAGCATGACCGGCAGCTTCTTGACGATCGCGTCGTGAAGCTCGCCGCTCGTCAACGCGCCGCGGAGATCGGCGATGAACACCAGGACACGCTGTTGCCAGGAGATGTCGCTGTCCTGTTCTGACGTGGTGGCCTGCGGCGGATCCGAGTCGGGGTTATCGGCGGAGGGACGCTTCACGTGCGATCATTCTAACGACAAAAGAATGTGTCGCCGGCGAACGTCGACGCGGACCTTCAGGTCCGGCGTGGCGGCCGTCGCTTAGCTCTCGCGGCGCGGCGAGCTGAAGCGGCCGACGACGGGCCTGGCGATATCGACGAAGTCGCCGTAATGCATCCTGATGCAGTCAGTGTGTGTGCCGGCATTGAACACCATTTCCGGATCGCCCACGAAACATTCCTCGACAAACACACGCTGGAGGTAGAGGCCGCCGAATGGCGGCATCGCGCCTTCTTCGCAATCCGGGTACAGCTCCGCGATTTCGCGTTCGGTCGCAAGCCGTAGCGCCGCTGCGCCGGTGAGCTCGCGCAGCCTGTCGAACTCAATTGTGTAATGAGCCGGAAGCACGGCCAGGACGAACTCGCCGTCCGCCATGCAGACGACGGTCTTGGCCCACGAACTTCCCCGCACGTGCGAGATGGCGGCC
>Ga0268264_10003239_pt1 | contig 14088 bp, 13 predicted proteins | sample KBSSwiS32_FD_190357 | JGI IMG/M metagenome (GOLD analysis project Ga0268264, IMG submission 190357) | Switchgrass rhizosphere microbial communities from Kellogg Biological Station, Michigan, USA - KBS Switchgrass S3-2 (SPAdes) (version 2) | ecosystem: Host-associated > Plants > Roots >...
GGCATATCGGCCGGGGCTCCTCGGCGCACGAGGTAGCGGGCCGCGCCCATGATGGCGTCGCGAGGATCATTGATGTCGCCGGTGCAGCAGGCCGCCCACGTGGATGGCAAGAACTGCATCGGTCCCACCGCGCCGGCCGACGACACACCGGCGATTCGACCCAGTCGGGTCTCCATGAGGTTGATGGCGGCCAAGTAGGGCCACGGCACCCCGGTGGCCGCCTCCGCTTCCCGGTAGTACGACATCAGCTCGTCGGCCGAGCGCGGTTCCACGATGGTCCACGCCGGCACCGTGGCCGGGGGCGGGGCGGGCGGCCGGGAGGCGGCGTGGTCGGCCACGGCCCGTCGGGCCTCCGAGTTGCGGTCGAATGGAGCGCGCACGTCATCGGGAAGACGGGCTCGCACCTGGCTCTCCCATTCCGGGTGGTGGGCCAACTGGCGGTAGGCCCGCTGCTGCAATCGGCCCCACCGATCGGTAGCGGCCGGGTCAAGGGACACATCGCGGATGGCGCGCTCCGCCGCGGTCAGCGAGGCGGCGACCGCCTCGGGGCTGGTCGGTGATTCCTCGCGGAGCTCGTTCGGTGGGAAGTTGGTCGACGCGCCAACGTTGAACGAGGGTGAGGTTGGGGGCGCGGTCGACGACGCGTCGTCGGTGCAGCTGGCGGTGAGCAGCAGGCCCACCGCCAACGCGGCGGCGATGCGCGGTCTCAGGCGACGGCCAACCCGAGCAGCTGATTGGCGTTGTCGCTCATGATGAGCTTCTGATCGGCAGTCGCCACATTTTCCTGGTCGAGAAACTCGAAGTAGTCGAGCGGCTCGGCCATACCCTCGGGATGCGGGTAGTCCGACCCGAACAGGATGTGGTGGGCGCCGACCAGACCGATGAGCTCGTTGATGTTGTCTTCCCAGAACGGGTTCACGAAGACGTTGCGCCGGAACACTTCCAACGGGTGCTCGGTGAAATCTTGCGGCATCTTGTTGTAGACCATCTGCAGTTGATGCTGGAGATGACCCACCCACTCGGCCCCGTTCTCCACGCTGAAGATCTTCAGCCCCGGAAAGCGCGACAGCGTGTTCTGGGCGATGAGGGCGGCGATCGCGTCCTCGATCTCCCGGTGCTGGGTGAGCAGATTCTTGAGCGGTGTCGGTTTGAAAGCACTGTCACTGCGGCCCGGCTCCCACAGCTGGTAGTAGTGGGTGAGGGGAGGAAACGACGCGTGCATGCAAACCGGGATGTTGGCCTCTTGCACCCGAGCCCAGAACGGGTCGAACTCCGGCAGACCAAACGAGCGCGAGCCGCGTAGCCCGGTGACCGGACCGGGTCGGATGAGGATGGCTTTGGCGCCGCGAGACAGCACCAACTCCAGCTCCTTGATCGCCTCCTCCACGATCGGCAACGTGATCACCGGTACCGCAAAGATGCGGTTCTGGTAGTCGTAGGTCCACGTGTCGTGCAGCCACTCGTTCACGGAATGAACTGCGATGTGGGTGAGGTCGGGATCTCCATCGAGCGTGTACTCGAGCAGATTGGCCAGCGTGGGGAACATCAAGACCCGCTGCAGCCCGAGCTGATTGAGCACATCGAGACGGTCTTTGGGATTACGGAACGCCGGCGGGCAGTCGATCGGGTCGCCGCCCATCTCGCGCAGCGTCAACCCTTGCGGATTCTCGCCCTTGTAATAGGCCATGTGCGAGCCCGGCGCCGCCACCCGCTCGAAGGTCGGGTTGGGCATGTACTCGGTGAGGTGGCCCTTGACCGAGATGCGGGCTCGTCCGCGCACCTGCACGAATTGGATGTCGTTGCGGTACTGCTTCGGGAGGTACTCGGTGATGACCTCCGGAGCCTCGTACAGATGGTTGTCGGCGTCGAACACGCCGTAGTCGGGCACGGACATGGGTCCCCCCTACTGGTCGGTCGTTCTTTTGTAGAGCCTATTGACGGGGGCGTCAAGCAACCGCGCTGGGCGCGGGTCGGGCCGTCACCGCAGGTAGTTGAATCCGCCGTCGAGCATCAAGGTGGTTCCCGTCACGTAGCTGCCGTCGGCGCCGCAGAGGTAGACGACGGCGCGACCGATGTCGGCCTCGGCGTCGCCCATCCGCCCGAGCGGGATGGTGGAGATCACCTGTTGCTCGGCGTCCGGCGCCGAGCCGACGAAGAAGTCCCACCCCGGCGTGGCGGCGAGCGGGCAAATGGAGTTCACCCGAATCCCGAACTTGCCCCACTCCAACGCCGTGACCCGAGTGAGGACCCGGATGGCCTCCTTGGCCATGGCGTAACCGCTCATCAATGGATGGGGCATGATCGACGATCCCGATCCCATGTTCACCACCGCGCCCTTGGTGGCGCGCAGATGGGGGAAGCAGGCCTGTTGGAAGCGCAGGACGGCCATCGGGCCCGACTGCCACATGCTCTCGAGATCGGCCTCCTCGAAGTTGCGCACCGTCTTGTAGACGAGGGTCTGCGCGTTGTTCACCAGAATGTCGATCCGCCCCCACTTGTCCACGGTGGCGGCCACTGTGTCGTCCACATCGGCCCGGCTCTCCACGTCGCACCGCAGCGCCAGCGCCTCGCCGCCGCGACCTTCGATCTCGGCCACCACGGCCTCGCACTTGCTCACCGTGCGCCCGGTGACCGCCACCTTGGCACCCTCCGCGGCCAGCGCCAGCGCGATGCCCCGTCCGAGGCCCTGCCCGGCTCCGGTAACGATCGCCACCCGATCCTTCAAGACGTCCACCGCTACTCCCTCACAGGTCTCGGGTCGGCGAGACCAACGTCTCTCCGAGGTTGCCTAACTCGTCGCGCAGCTCTTCGATCTCCTTCGACCGCAGCGCAATGGTGAGCCGGTCGACGCCAAGCCCTTTGAACTTTTCGGCGGCCTCGACGGTGCGGGCGCCGCCCACCGTGATCTCGAGGGCGCTGGGGTCGCGGCCGATCTTTTCCGCCTCGGACCGCACTCCGGCGAGAACCTCGGTGAGGCCCTCGTACGGGTCGCGATCGGGGGTGATGAACGGGAAATAGCCGTCGCCGTACTTGGCGGCACGACGCAGCGCGGCGGGCGAGCCGCCGCCGATGTGGAAAGGGATGGTGCCGTTGGTCGGCCGAGGATCGCAGCGGACGTCGTCGAAGTTGACGTACTTACCGTGGTACGTGGCCACCTCGACGGTCCACAACGTGCGGATGGCCTCGATGTACTCGTCCATCCGGCGTCCTCGATTGGTGAACTCCATCCCGACCGCGCCGTACTCCTCGGGCAGTTCGCCGACCCCGATGCCCAGCTCCACCCGACCGCCCGACAACGAGTCGAGGGTGGCGGCACTCTTGGCGAACACCGCCGGTTGGTGCTCGGGCAGGATCACCACATTGGTCCCGAGGCGGATCGTCGAGGTGGCCGAGGCGACATAGGCCAGCCAGATGAGTGGGTCGGGCAAACCGCCGCGACGCCACACGCGATCCATCTTTCCGTCGAGCGAACCTTGGTACGGCGTGACGTGGTCGCCGATGGCCACCACCACATGCTCCGGACACCACAACGATTCGAAACCGGCCGCCTCGGCGGCCTGCGCCATGGCCACCGCCTTGTCCGGTTGCGGGAAGCCAGTGCTGGCAAAGACGATTCCCCACTTCATGCGTTGCCCCCATCCGAGTGCGTCCGACCGAGGTTCACGGTTCGGGCGGAATTCGGACGTGAGACTAATGTGACGGCTCCGTCAGGTTCGCAGTTGAGCCGGATGGAACAACGGGTGGAACAAGACGAGGAGTGATCGAATGGGTCTTCTGGATGGTCGAGTGGTAATCGTCACCGGCGGGGGTCGGGGTCTCGGCCGGGCCCACTGTCACGAGTTGGCTCGCCAGGGCGCCACGGTGGTGGTCAACGATCTCGGTGTGGGCATCCGCGGTGAGAAGTCCGACGAGCCGTCGCCCGCCGAGGAGGTGGTGGCCGAGATCGAAAAGATGGGCGGCACCGCCATCGCCGACGGCAGCTCGGTCACGTCGTGGGATGCCATGGAGAAGTTGGTCGCCAGCACGGTGGATCGGTTCGGCGATCTGCACGGAGTGGTCAACAACGCCGGCTTCCTGCGTGACCGCATGCTCACATCGATGTCGGAAGACGACTTCGACTCGGTCATCGAGGTTCATCTGAAGGGCACGTTCGCGCTCACCAAGCATGCGTGCACCTATTGGCGTGACCGCGGCAAGGCTGGTGAGCCCGTTTCGGGCCGGGTGGTCTGCACCACCTCGGGCGCGGGTCTGTTCGGCAACGTCGGTCAGGCCAACTACGCGCCGGCCAAGGCGGCCATCGCCAGCTTCGCCCAGATCGTGGCCATGGAGATGGACAAGTACGGCGTCACCGCCAACGTGCTGTCTCCCATCGCCGCCACCCGCATGCTGGCCACCGTCGGCCGGGTGGCCGACGACAGCAAGGGCTGGGACCCGCTCGATCCGGCCAACGCGTCGCCACTGGTGGCATGGCTGTGCAGCAAGGAATCGGGTTGGCTGACCGGGGCCGTGCTCCGGGTCGACGGCAACACGGTGCAAAAAGTCAGGGGCTGGACGATCGACGGCGGCTACCAGTCGAAGTCCGGCGAGTGGCTGACCGTCGACGAGCTGGGCCTCGGCCTTCGTCGGCTGTACGGCGTCGCCCCCCGCGGCCTCGGCAACTAACGCGTACTGACTCACCAAAGGGGCAGTGGTTGCCCCTTTTCGGCACCAGAACGATCGATATGGGGGAACTGACGTGTCTACTTCCAAGCCATTGAGGGTTGGCATCATCGGGGTCGGGTGGGGCTCGGTGGTGCAGGTTCCCGCCTTCCGGATGGTGCCCGAGTACGAGGTGGTGGCGCTGTGCTCGCGCCAACCGGACCGGGTGAAGGCGGCAGGCGACAAGCTCGGCATCGCCGACGTCAGCACCGACTGGAAGCGGTTCGTAACGCGCGACGACCTCGACATCATATCGATCGCCACGCCCGTAGACCTCCATCACGAGCAAACCATGGCCGCGATCGCCGCGGGCAAGGACGTGCTGGTGGAAAAGCCCCTCGGCCTCACCGAAGCAGAGACCGGTGCGATGCTCAAGGCGGCCGAGGAGGCCGGCGTGCGCCACGCCGTGTGCTTCGAAAATCGGTTCGACCCGGCTCGCCTGCGTATGTGGGAGCTCGTGCGCGAGGGCTTTCTCGGCACTCCGTATTTCGGTATGGCCCGCTCGGGCGCCGATTTCTGGCATCCCTCCCGCGGCCTTCAGTCGGAGTGGATGTACAAGAAGGACAGCGGTGGCGGCTATCTCATGGGTATGGGCTCGCACGACGTCGACTACGCCTGTGCGCTCTTTGGCGACGCGGCCGCGGTGTGCGCCGATGTCCGGGTGTCGGTGCCGAAGCGCCCGCGGACCGACGGGACGTTCCTTGAGGTGGATGCCGACGACACCTCCACGTTGACCATTCGTATGGCCAACGGAATGACGTTCAGCATCATCACCACCGCCATCGCGCTACAACAGAACTTTCGGGCCTTTACCGTGTTCGGGAGCGAGGGTTCGTTGTCGATGGAAGGGGGCGTCATGGGCGCAGAGGAGCCGGCCATCAAGGCCGGGTCGATCGGGCAGGAGGTGCCCTCGGTGATTCCGGCCAGCGAACGAACGGCTCGCAGCGGTATCGAGGCCCCCAAGCGCCGAGCGGGCGCGGCGATCATGGCGCTGGCCCTCATGTTGGAGGAGTGGTTGCCGGCCTTCGAGGGCCAGCCGACGATCGTGCCCACGCTCTACGACGGGCATCGAGTGCAACGCATCGTCGACGCCGCCCGTCGCAGCAGCGATGGTGCCGGGTGGGTGACGCTGTGAGCGACTCCTCCCTCGACGCCAAGACCGCCCAACGGCTGACGGCGCTGCTCGATCCGAAGCACACCGCCGTACTGACCATGGAGCTGCAGAACGGCATCGTGGTAGAGGGCGGAACCCTCCCGGCGCTCTCCGAGGAGGTCCGTCGTACGGGCATGTTGTCGGTGGCGGGTCGGGTGTGTGCCGCCGCCCGCGAGGTGGGCATACGGGTGGTACACGCCACTGCGGTAAGCCGGGCCGACGGCGCCGGTGGTGCGGAGAACTGCAAGATCTTCGCCATTGGGGCCAAGCAGCGCCAGGCGGGCCACATTCCCACGTTGATCGGCAGCCACGGCGCCCAGTTGGTGGACGAGATCGGTCAGGACCCTCGAGACATCGAAGTGCCGCGCATCCACGGCATGTCGCCGTTCACCGGTACCTCGCTGGACCAGATTCTGCGCAACTTGGGCATCACCACGGTGGTGGTGATGGGAGTGTCCGTCAATCTGGGCGTCTTCGGCACGGCGATGACTGCGCTCGACAAGGGGTACCAGGTGGTGGTGGTGCGCGATGCGGTGGCCGGCCTTCCGCCCGAGTACGCCCAAGCCGTGCTGGAGAATTCGATCGCCATGATCGCCACGGTGGTTACCTCGGCCGACGTATTGGCCTGTTGGGGTGTGAAGGGCTAGTGCGCTAGCTCGCGGCCTGGAGGTATTGCAGCACGGCCAACACCCGGCGGTGTTCGGTGTCGGTCACGGGAAGTCCCAGTTTGCCGAAGATCGAGGAGATGTGCTTTTCCACGGCGCCCCCACTCACCACCAACTCCTGGGCAATACCGGCGTTGGAGCGACCTTGCGCCATCAAGGCCAACACCTCGCGCTCGCGCGGCGTGAGGGTCTCCAATGGTTCGTGATGATGCGACCGCGCGAAGAGCTGTTTGACCACCTCCGGGTCGAGCACGGTGCCGCCCTCGGCCACCCGGTGGAGTGCGTCGATGAACTCGGCCACGTCGGCCACCCGCTCTTTGAGGAGGTAGCCGACGCCCACCGCTCCCACCCCGAGCAGTTCGGTGGCGTAGCGCTCCTCCACGTACTGAGACAGCACGAGGACCGCGATGTCGGGTCGAACCCCGCGCAGCTCGACGGCCGCCCGGAGCCCCTCGTCGGTGAACGTGGGGGGCATCCGCACATCGGCGATCACGACGTCGGGATTGTGCTCATCCACCGTGGCCAGCAGGCGACTGGCGTCGCCCACCGCCGCTACCACCTCGTCGCCGTACTCGGCGAGCAAGCGGGTGATTCCCTCCCGCAGCAACACCGAATCTTCGGCGATCACGATTCGCATGGTCGCTCCGCCGCGTACGGGAGCTCGACCAACAGCGTGGTGGGACCGTCGGTCGGGCTGGCCAGCCGGAACCGACCTTCTACGGCCGTGACCCGATCCCGGAGTCCGGCCAAGCCGCCGTCAGGCTGAACCTGCGCCCCGCCCACCCCGTCGTCTCGCACCGATACCACCAGCCCGTCCTCTCGCCGCGAAACGTCGACCCAAGCATGACGGGCTCGACTGTGCTTGGCCACGTTGGTGAGGGCCTCGGACACCACGAAGTAGGCGGCCGCCTCGATGGTCGGCGGCGGCCGGTCCGGAAGGTCCACCTGCACATCGACCGGAATCGGACAGCGCGCCGCCACCGCCGACAATGCGGGGTCAAGACCCCGGTCCGTAAGCACGGCCGGGTGGATGCCTCGTACCAGATCTCGAAGCTCGGTGATGGCCAACTTGGCTTCGTTGTGGGCACGTTCCACCAGTTCGGCGGCGCGGGCGGGATCGCCGCCGTTGGCCAGCCGTTCCCGGGCCAACCCAAGATCCATGGCGAGCCCCACCAGTCGCTGCTGAGCTCCGTCGTGGAGGTCTCGTTCAATGCGCCGCAGCTCGAGGGCTGAGCCCTCGACCGAAGCGTCCCGGCTCTCCTGCAGGGTCTCCACCCGCGCCTCCAGCACGGCGGCCCGGCCCGGCGACAACATGGCGCCGATGAGGGACCGCGACGCGGAGGCAAGGGCATGAGTGATCCGCGGCGCCGCGGCCAGCAGGAGCCAACCCACGATGGCGTAGCCGACCACGATCGCGGTGGCGCCAACCCAGTTGACGGAGCCGCCGAAATCGGCCCCACCCCACGGGAGGTAGATCGGCGCGGTGGCCGCCGCCAAGGCCACCGACCACACCACCACGGTGACGACGAAGCTGACGATGCCCCACCCGAGCGCCACTGGGGCGTAGGCGAGGCCACGCCACCCGGCGCCGTCGCCCAGGCGACGCTTGGTCTGCCGCCACAACCCGCCTCCGGTGGGCACGGGAGGAAACGCGGGCAGCGGAACTCCCAAGAGCCAGCGGACCCGGCCGCGCTCGATCACTCCGATGGCGCGACCCACCCAGATCGTGAACACCAGCAGCGGAAGCCCGAGCAGCGTGATCATCAGGCCGAGGCTCAGCGACAGCAGCACGACCGCCACCACGAAGGTGGCGATGCCGAGCGGAAGATCGAGCAAGAGGTGGAGGGTCTCGGTCCAGGTTCTGGCCGAGAACAGGGGGCCGTACCACCGACGCCACCAAGGGCGTTCGGGGATTGGCTCGGGCGGGGCGGTGAATGGAGGAACGACCGGAGGAGCGCCGATGGGCCGGGCCAGCGGTGCCGGCGGCGGCAACGAGGTCATCGGCGCACCATCGTCGCGATGGTGGCACCGATGGCGGTCGTCGTCGAGCACCCGGCGCCGGTGGTGGGTGCGGTGGTCATGCTTCCATCGTGGGGTTTCGGTGGACTGGTCGCCATCCGGCCCGCCTGAGGATTGGGGTGGGGCCAGCCCCACCATCGACGCAGGCTCCCGGTGGTTCCGGGCATCCCTGGTGGTACTTTGACGCCACGATCAACACCTCCGGGTTACTGCGGTGCGTGAAGGAGCGAGTATTCACATGATTCAGGCCATTGGCACGTACCTGCCGCCGTGGGGAGCAGCTGCTCGGCGGGAGCAGGGGATCGACGAAGACACCGTCACGATGGCGGTGGCGGCGGGGCTGCTGGCTCTGTCGGGGTCCGATGCGGGCGCCGTTTCGAGCGTGGTGTTGGTAACCCACGATCTGCCCCTCCTCGAGGGCGGTAACTCGGCGGCGCTGTTGGGTGGCTTGGGGCTCGACGACACGGTCGAGGTTCGCGAGCAGATTGGTGGTGCTCCGGCAGCTCTGAGCGCGGTGTTGTCGGCCGCGCCGGGAACCCTCGTGATCGGGGCGGATCTCGGCCCAGGTGCCGGTGCGGCGGCGGCGTTGGTGGGAGAGCGCGGTCTCGAGCTCACGAAGTCCGGTCGGATCAACCGCAGCATGCCGGTTGCCACCCGCGACGATCACGGAGCCCAATCTGACTACGCCGATCCTCGCCTTCTGCGGGAACGGGGCCTGGGCGTATCCCTGGAGCGGCTGGGGTTCGACGGCAAGGCGTCCGTGGTCGCCGGGCTCACGGGTAAAGACGCCGCCTCGCTCACGATGGGCGACGCTCCGCAGCTCCCGACCACCGGTGCCAGTTCGGCCCTGTTCGCGCTGGCCGCGCTGGCCGATCGCCGTGATGGGGGTCGGATTCTGGCGGTAGAGCAGGCCAACGTGGTGGCGGCCGATCTGGGCGGCGGGTCCGTCACCGTGAACCGGGACGAGGTTGAGGCCCGCCCCGCGCCAAAGGTCCGGCCCATTCCCGGGTCTGATCTCAATATCTCGTTGGCCGCCTATGAGCGAGCGTTCGATGCCAAGCTGCGGTTGGAAGCGGCCAAGTGCACCAACTGCGGAACGCTTTCATATCCGCACCGCTACCGCTGTCTGGTGTGCGGAAGCGAAGCACCGACCGACACCGTTGACTTGCCGCGCGACGCGGAGATCTACACCCAAGCCACCATTCATGTGCCGGTGCCGGGCCTTTCGGTGCCCTACACGGTGGTGCTGGCGGAATTGGGAGACACCGGGGTGCGCACGTTGGTTCGCCTCACCGGGGCGGCCGCCGGCTCGACGTCGATCGGTGACCGGGGTCGGATGGTGTTTCGGCGAGTAGCAATTCGGTCGGGCGTACCGGACTACGGCTACGCCTTCTATCCCTCGGTGAAAGCGGAGGTGGCGGCATGAGAAAAGTAGCGATGGTCGGCGCGGGCATGACCCAATTCGGCGAACTGTTCGGATTGGGCATCAAAGACATGCTGCCGATGGCCTTGACCGAGGCGGTCGACAGCGTCGACAAGGGGTTCAACCGCCACGACATCCAAGCGGCCTGGTTCGGCGAGATCGTGGCCACCGACGGTTTCGCGTCCGGGATCCTGGCCGACACTTGCGGCCTGCTCGACATTCCGGTGTCGCGGCTGGAAAACGCCTGCGCCACCGGCAACGACGCCATCCGTCACGGGGTCATGGCGGTGGCCAGCGGCTACTACGACGTGGTACTGGTGATGGGGGCCGACAAGGTCCGTGAGACCTCCACCCGGTCAACCTTCTGGGACTGGATGAGCCAGACCCGCGATATGGCTTGGGACTTCCCCCTCGGCCTGGTGGCTCCGGCCAACTTCGCCCTCCACGCCGCCCGCTATCTGCACGAGTCGCCGGCCACCCGTGAGCACCTGGCCATGGTGGCGGTGAAGAACCATCATCACGGCGTGACCAACCCCAAGGCGCAGATGCGCTTCGAGATCACCATCGAACAGGTTCTGAACGCACCGATGGTGTGCGAGCCCTTCGGTCTGTATGACTGCACTCCGCAGAGCGATGGTGCGGCCAGTGTGATCTTGGTGTCGGAAGACATCGTCGATCGCTACACCGATCGCCCGGTGTGGGTGCATGGCTTTGGTCTGGGCATGGACCGGGTGATGCATCAGCACAAGCCCGACATGACCACCTTCCCTCCCACGGTGAGGGCGGCCAAACAGGCCTACGCCATGGCCGGCATCGGACCAGCCGATGTCGACGTGGCCGAGGTTCACGACTGCTTCACCGGCGTGGAATTGATCAACTACGAGGATCTCGGCTTTTGTGACAAGTTCGATGCCTACAAGTTGGTAGAAGCAGGTGAGACGTCGGTCGGCGGCCGGATTCCGGTGAACCCGAGCGGTGGTCTCAAGGCCAAAGGGCATCCGCCGGGAGCTACCGGTGTGGCGCAGTGCTTCGAATTGTTCGAACAGCTGCGCGGTCATTCCACCAATCAGGTCGACGGTGCTCGCATCGCGCTGGCTCACAACATCGGTGGCCCCACCGCGGTATCGGCCATCACCATTTTGGGCGCCGACAAGCCTTGAGCATCGGCGGTCACCGGTGACCGACCCAACCGAGCTTCGATTCGACGGCCGGGTCGCCATCGTCACCGGTGCCGGCAGCGGAGTGGGGCGCCATCACGCGCTGGCACTGGCCGAACGCGGCGCGGCCGTGGTGGTCAACGACATGGGCTCGTCGGCCGAGACTGTGGCATCGGAGATCGCCGCCAGTGGTGGCACGGCGTTGGCCTGTCTGGCGAATGTGGCCGACGAGAACCAAGTTGTCTCGATTATGGAAGCGGCGCAGGACGCCTTCGGTCGTGTCGACGTGGTGGTCAACAACGCGGGCATTCTCCGGTCCGCCGAGATGGTCGACATGACGAGCGCGCTGTGGGACGAGGTGCTCGGGGTGAACCTGCGGGGCTCGTTCCTGGTCACCAGAGCGGCTTGGACTTCGATGGCGGCGCAGGGGTACGGCCGCGTGGTGTTCACGTCGTCGAACTCGGGGCTGCTGGGTATACCGGGATCATCGGCTTACGCCGCGTCCAAAGCGGCGCTGTGGGGGCTCACCCGGACTTTGGCGCTGGAGGGCGCCCCGCTAGGGATCCGGGTGAACGCCATCGCGCCGATGGCGTTCACGCCGATGTCGCAGACGTCGCGCAACGCGCCACCGTCGTGGAAGTCGGGCGAGGGCGACGCCTGGGCGGCACGTCTAGATCCGGCGCGGGTCTCGCCGGCGGTGGTGTGGTTGGCTCACGAGAGCTGTGAGGTCAACGGCGAGGTGCTGAGCGTCGTCGCCGGTCGTGTGGCGCGCTTCTTCCTCGGTCTAACGCCCGGCTTTATCGACGACGAACTGACCGCCGAGGCGGTGCGAGACCATCTCGACGCGGTGCGGAACGAAGACGGCTACGAGGTGTTGCCGAGTGCGGCCGAGGAGGGTCGCCGGGTACACCGCCGCGTGTTTCCGCGTCAATGAACTACTTCAGCTGATCGAGGTATCCGGCGTAGCGGTCCACGAACGGAATCGACGTAGCCCCGTCGTTCCAACCCTGACGGGCGGCCCCGACCACGGCGCGTTCCACGCCGAGGTCCCGGTAGCGCTGCAGGGTTTCGAGGCTGGGGTCACCGAAGGTGACGATGGTGACCGGAATGTCGGGGCGACCGGCCGCCGCCGCGGCCTCGCGAAACTTGCCGATCTTCTTGGCCACGTCGCCGAGGGCCACGTCCATCGGCAACCAACCGTCGGCCCACTCCACGGCGTGCTTGGTGCCGAGACGGCCTCCCGTGCCGCACCAGATCTTCGGGTGGGGCTGCTGGAGGGGCTTGGGCTCCGACCACACCGGATCGAAGTCGAAGAACTCACCGTGGAACTCCGAGGCCTCGTCGGTCCACAGCACGCGAAGGGCGGCCACGCACTCGGCCAGCGCCTTGTAGCGCTGACCCCACGAGATAGCGGGGCGGATGTTGGCCAACTCCTCCTCGTTCCAGCCCACCCCGACGCCGAACTCGACCCGCCCACCCGAGAGTCGATCGAGGGTGGACACCGACTTGGCCAAGTCGAACACGTCGTGCTCGAGGGGCAAGGCGACGCCGAGGCCGAGGCGCAGGTCGGTGGTGGCCGCGGCGGCCGCCATGAGGCTCAGGAAGGGATCCATCATTCGTCGGTATTGCGGCGGCATCTCACCACCCGACGGATAGGGCGTCTTACGGGACGTGGGGATGTGCGAGTGCTCACCGATCCAAAACGAGTCGAAACCACGGTCTTCCAACGCCTTCGCCATCTCGGCCGGTGGTACGTCTTCGGGCGTGTTCATCGTTGAGAATCCGAGCTTCACGGTGCCTCCTGCGGGTCCGGACGGCCTGGGTCACTTGACGCGGACGTCGACTAGGGTGGCACGGTACTCCAGCAGCGGTACACGCATTCATGGGACCGCTTGCGCAGGTGTCGTCGGCCTCCAAAGGAGCGGGCATGGCAATAAAATTTCTCTATCAGTACCCCGAAGTCACCGGCTCCGACTCCGACCTTCTCGACGCTGGTGAGGTTGGCGAGGTGGCCGCCGCGGTGGAAGGGGCCGGCTGGCACGGATTCGCTTTCACGGAGCATCCGATACCGGGATCCAACTGGTTGGAGGCGGGCGGGCACCAAACCCTCGACCCGTTCGTGGCCCTCGGATATGCGGCCGCCGTGACCACGCGGGTGAAGCTGCTCACATACTTGGCCGTTGTCCCGTACCGCAATCCGTTCCTGCTGGCGAAGTCGGCGGCCACCGTCGACAAGTTGTCCAACGGGCGGTTCATCCTTGGTACCGGCACCGGCTACCTGAAGTCGGAGTTCCATGCGCTCGGCGTCGACTTCGAGGAGCGCAACGCTTTGTTTGACGAAGCACTGGAGGTGTTGCCGTTGCACTGGAAGGGCGAGCCATTCAGCTACACCGGTAAGCACTTCCAGGCTCGAGGGGTGATCGCTCGCCCTCGTCCCGTGCAGGATCCCATCCCGATCTGGATCGGCGGCAATGCCAAGGTCACCTTGCGGCGCGTCGCCGAGCGGGCGCAGGGCTGGATGCCGTTGCAGGGCCCGCCGTCGCTGTCGACCACCGCTCGCACTCCGCATCTCGAGGGCCTCGACGGCTTGGCGGCCAAGATCGCCGAAATGCGGGCGATGGCCGGTGACCGGGCCGATCACATCGACGTGGCGGTATCGCATCACGGAGCCAGCTTGGGCAACCTCAAAGACGTCGAGCAGCACCGAGACTTCTTCGGCCGGGCCGAAGAGATGGGTGCCACGTGGGTGGTGGTGCCGGGAAGCACGTCGTCGCCGTCGGAGACGCTCGATTTTCTGCGGGAATTCGGGGCCACCTACATCGCACCGTGAGGCCGGCCGGGCCGCGGCCCGACCGGCTCGGAGTCGGTTCCATTTTTCGGCCCGGTGGGATTCGAGAGAGGATGACCGGTCATGGCCACTCGTGAACATCAGTACGGTTCGCCGGCGGAGTACATCGCCGCGTTGTAGGAGTT
>Ga0268264_10003241_pt1 | contig 14084 bp, 9 predicted proteins | sample KBSSwiS32_FD_190357 | JGI IMG/M metagenome (GOLD analysis project Ga0268264, IMG submission 190357) | Switchgrass rhizosphere microbial communities from Kellogg Biological Station, Michigan, USA - KBS Switchgrass S3-2 (SPAdes) (version 2) | ecosystem: Host-associated > Plants > Roots >...
CTCCAGCGGGGCGCCCGTCGCGGGCGCGGAGAGCAGCGCGTCCAGAAGCGGCGTCTGCACCGCCGGCTGGAGCAGCCCCATCAGCACCGGGAGCCTGGGGTCCCCGTTCTCGAACTGGAGCACCGCCCCCTGCTTCTCCTTCGCCGCGCGCTCCGCCGCCGCCTTGTCGAGGGGCACGATGCTCCGGGCGGGGACGGGGCCGCCGCTGCCGGGGAAATCCACCAGCAGGCCGCGCTGGACGTCGAAGCCGGCGATCCAGCCCACCCGCACGCCGGTGATCGGCTGGGACGCGCGTTCCAGGAGCTCCGCTGCCGCGGAGGTCGCCGCCTTCCGGGGAGGGCTCAAGTGTCCTTCTCGCCCATGGCCATCGGCTTTGGAGTCTACATGGATGGCGCGCGCGTCGTGCAGGCTTACTGGCCAGCGCCCGGCAGCGTCGGCCCGCCGTAGTGGAGCGGGTTGCCGAAGACGATGGCCGCGGCGATGACGGCGGGGACGTACTCCCGCGTCTCGTCCGGCAGCAGCTTCATCCGGTAGAGGTGCCAGAAGTCGCGCTTCTTGTAGCCGCCCGGCTCCTTCGCCACCTTGTGCAGCGCCTTCCGCACCCCGTCCTCGCCCTTGTTGTACGAGGCCAGCACCAGCATGAAGGACTGCTCGCCGAACTCGATCAGCAGCGCGGAGAGGTACTTGGCCGCGGCGTCGGCGGCCTTGAGCGGGTCGGTGCGCTCGTCCTTCTGCCCGTCGACGCGCAGGCCGTAGCTCTTGGCGGTGGCGGGGATGAACTGCCACATCCCGCGCGCGCCGGCCTTGTCGTTGAACGCCTCGGCGTCGAACTGCGACTCGACGTAGGCGATGTAGCCCAGCTCCTCCGGCACCCCGTTGTCCTGGAACGCCTTGCGGATGCTGGGCCAGTACTTCTTCCAGCGCTCCTGGGACTGCGGCCAGTTCTTCCGCGTCACCAGCCAGTCGATGTGCCAGCGCACCCGCTCCTTGAACACCGGCGGGATAGCGTAGGTGTCGGCGCCGAACTTCTGGAGCACCGCGCGCATCTCGCGGTCCAGCTCGTCGCCCTGAGCCGACTGCGCCAGCGCCTCCTTCGCCTTATCGCTGGTGCGGGCGCGCTCACCCAGCTCGTCCAGCTTGCCCTTGGCCTGGCCGGTGAGGCTCTGCAGCTGCGCCTCCAGGGCGAGCAGCTTGTCCGGGTCCGCCTCGGTCGCCATCTGCGCTTCGACGGCGGCGATCTCCTGGTCGATGTTCCGCTTGTCTTCGACCAGCGCCTGCAGCTGCCGGCGCTGCCGGAAGATCACCACCCCCATCCCGGAGGTGATCAGCGCGCCGCCGGCCAGCACCGCGGCCACGATGCGCACCCACCGCTGGCGCGTGCGCTGCCGCTCCACCGCGTTCGCCGACTCGATGGCCTCGGCCATGATGAAGGTGGTCTGCCCGGAGGCCTTCCCGCCCGCGAGCGCGCGCTGCGCCGCCACCTTCGCCGCCACCTCCTCCGCCAGCTTGGTCGCGGAGGTGGTCTCCTTGGCAGGCTTGCCGGGCCTCTCCCGGCCATTCCCCCCTCGGTGCTTCGGCGGCGCGGGCGCCTCCTCTTCCTCCTGCGCCTCTTCCTGCTCCTCTTCCTCCGCTTCCTCGTCTTCGGCGGCCTCCTGCGCCGCCTCGTCCTCCTCCTCGTCGGCCACCCCGCGGGTGGAGGTGATGCTCTTGTAGGCCTCCTGGCGCATCGCGGAGAGGTCGCCGTCGGACTCGCCGGCCCCGCTGCCGTCGGCCGCCTCCACGCGCACCTCGGGCCCGCCCTGGCCGAAGGCGATCCGGTCGCCGGGGCGCAGGGGCTGGCGCTGCACGCGCTTGCCGTTGACGAGCACGCCGTGCTCGCTGTCCGTGTCCACCACGAACCAGCGGCCGCCTTCGAAGACCAGCTCGGCGTGGTGGTAGGAGACGCGGGGCTCGCGGTCGGCGTCGTAGCGGAGGTCGCAGCCGGCGCTGCGGCCGACCCGGATCAGCGGCCCCGGCGAGCGGAACGACTCGCCCTTGAGGCTCCCGGTGACGTGGGCGACCTGGATCATCTCCTCCCGAGGATACCGCAGCCGGCGTCTCCTTCGAGGTTGCGCCACGCCGCTCAGAAGGTAAGGTGGGCGGACTCCGCTATGAACACTCTCCTGGTCACACTCACCGTCCTCGCCATGGCCGCCGGGCCTACCAGGCCGCCGGCCGGCAGCAGCACGCCCCCCAAGGGAGGGAGCAGCTCCACCTCCCCCGCCCCGCTCGCCCCGGCGAGCCCCGCCCCGGCCCCGCCGCCGCCGGCGTCCAGCACCGCCGCCCCGGCCAGCTCGAGCGCGCCCGCGGCGGCGCCGAGCAAGCCCAGCGCGGCCACCGTCGGCTACGTCGAGACGCTCTACAAGAAGCAGCAGTTCGAGGCCGCGGACGTGGTGCTCGGGTTGGCGCTGAACAACCCGGAGACGACGCAGGCGGACAAGGTCCAGCTGCACGTCCTGGAGGGCATGCTCCGGATGGAGTCCTTCCAGGAGCCGCAGGCGCGCAAGGCCTTCACCGAAGCCTTCAACCTGGACCGCGACGCCAAGCTCCCGGACTTCGCGCCGCCCGCCACCCGCCAGCTCTTCCTCGACGTGAAGGCCACCCTGCCGGCGGTGATCACCCCGTCGCCGGGGATGCCCACCAGCTCCTCGCCGGGGTCCCGGAAGAAGGTGGTGCACCAGGACACGCCGGGCCAGCTGGACGGCCTCCTCCCGTGGATCCCCATCGGCGTGGGCGCACTGGTGACCGCCGGCGGCGGCGGCTTCGTCTTCGCCAGCCACCAGGTGAACGGGGGGCTGCTCACCGGCGATCCGTCGATCACCACTCCGGACCAGCTCCGCTCCACCGTGGCCAACGGCAAGCTCTACCAGACCGCGGGCTACACCATGGTCGGCGTGGGCGGGGCCATCCTGGTGGGCGGCCTCGTCTGGAAGCTGGCCCCCGAGGTGGCGCCGCTGGTGTCCGTGAACGTGGCTCCCTCCGACCACGGGGTGGCCGCGGTGTTCTCCGGGAGGCTCCCGTGAAGCGCTTCCTCCTCTTCGTCGCCGCCGGCCTCTGCGTAGGCTACGCGGCCTCCTGCATCGACTTCGACCAGAGCCAGAAGGCGTACTGCGAGAGCCTCGCCTGCCGGCAGCGCGCCCAGGTGTGCCAGGACGGCCCGGCGATCACCAAGCTGGAGCCGGACCGGAACGCCTCCGGCGTGAGCCTCACCACCAACGTGACCGTCACCTACAACGGCCCGGTCACCTGCACGCCCCAGGGCATCTCGCTGGTCCAGTACACCGGCGGCGAGCCCGCCGTGCCCGGCAGCACCACCTGCTCCGGCGGCAACACCGCGGTGTTCACGCCGTCCGTCGCGCTGCTCAGCGGGCGCGTCTACAAGGTCTACGTGAACGACTGCGCGGTCTTCAACGACGCGGGCGTCGGCGGCCTGGACGCGTCGTACACGTTCACCACGCAGTAACCGGGGCGGGCGGGCGCGACTTCAGCTGTCGCACTTGCCCTTCACCCGGACCTGGGCACCCGGCTTGACCTCGATCTTCTGCACGTCCTTCTTCTTGTCGGGCGTGCTGCACTCGAAGGTCAGGGTGTGGGTGCCCTCGTAGCCCTCCCACTTCTGGGGGGTGGTGCCCAGCGCCTTGCCGTCCACGCTGACGTTGGACCAGGGGAAGGACGAGATCAGCATCACGCCCTTGCCCACCGTGAAGGTCTCGTGGACCGAGTCGCCCTTGGCGGTGATCTTGTCCGCGTGGAAGATGCCCTGCGCCTCGTCGTACACCTCGACGTCGTAGTTGCCGGCCGGGAGGTGGGCGGAGAGCGGGCTCTTGCCCTGCGCGCGCACGCGCTTCCCCGAGAGCAGCTTGATCCGCGCCGCCGGCTCCGACTTGAGCACCAGGTGGACGCCCTCCGCCGCCGGGCTGGTGTCCGGGTTCTGGTGGTCGGGCTCCTTCACCGGCTCTTTCACCGGTTCGGTGACGGGCTCCTTGACCGGCTCCTTCACCGGTTCGTTCTGGACGACCGTCTGCGGGTTCTGGGTGTTCGGGTTGGTCTCGGGGGTGTGCTTCACCACCGGCTCGGTGTTCTCGATCGGCGGCGGAGGCGGGGGCGGCGGCTTGGCCGTCAGCCTGGGCACCACCACGATGCCCACCGCGGCCAGCACCACCACCAGGCCGCCACCGGCGGCGAGCAGCGGGACCGGGAGCTTGGGCTTGTCCTTCTGCCTGGGCGGCGGCTCCGGCGCGGCCCGCTCCTCCCTCCTCACCTTCTGGGGAGGCTGGCTCTTCTGCTGCGACGCCTTCCGGCTCGCCGTCGGCTCGCGCTTGGGCGGGGGCGGCGGCTTGGGCTCGGAGGGGATGGTGGTCGGCTCCGGCGGGAGCGCCAGCGCGGGCATCTCCAGCTCCGTGGCGGCGCGCTCCTCCTCGCGCTGGGGCGGGAGCCCGCCCTTGGACCGGATGGTCTGCGCGTCCCCCTCCGCCGTCCCCAGCAGCGCCGAGGCGATCAGGTTCCCGGTGAGCAGCAGGGGCGCCTGGCCGCCGTCGTCGGTGCCGGTGGCCTTCATCGACATGGGCTCGGCCACGCCGGCCGGCTGGGCGGGCGTGTTCTGCCGCCGCTCCGGGCCCGGGGTGGTGCTGCCGCGCGGCTGGGAAGGCGTGGCCACGCCGCGGATGCCCGTGCCCGGGCCGCCCACCGGCTGCGCCTGCAGCTCGCCGATCAGCTTGGAGATCTCGAAGGTGCCGACCGGCTCGCGCCCGGAGCTCATAATGAAGCGCTCCAGGTCCTGGTGGAACGTGCGGCAGTCCGGGTAGCGCTCGTCGCGGTCGTGGGCGAGGGCCTTGTTGACGATGGTCTCCAGCTCCGCCGGCACGTCCGGCCGGCGCTGGCGGATGGGCACCATGGGCTCGTAGAGCACCGCGTGCATCATCGTCACTTCGGACTCGGCGTCGTACGGCTTGGCGCCCGCCACCAGCTCGTAGAGCACCACGCCCAGCGCGTACACGTCCGCGCGCCGGTCAATGCCCTTGGTCTTGAGCTGCTCCGGGGCCATGTAGGCCAGCTTGCCCTTGATGAGGCCGGTCTTGGTCTGGTGGCTCTGCGTCGCCGCCTTGGCGATGCCGAAGTCCATCACCTTCACCGCGCCGCTCTTGGACAGGATGATGTTGTCCGGGCTGATGTCGCGGTGGACCAGCTGCAGCGCCTGGCCGGTGATGGGGTCCGTCAGCTCGTGCGCGTAGGCCAGCGCCTCGCACGACTCGGAGATCATCTTGGCGCAGACGCGGAAGTCGATGGGGCGCTTCTGCTCGTGGGCGCGGGCGGCCAGGGTCCGCAGGTTGGGCCCGTCCACGTACTCCATGGCCAGGTAGTAGACGCCCTCCGTCTCGCCGAACTCGAAGATCTGCACGATGTTCGGGTGCGAGAGCTGCGCGGCCAGCTTGGCCTCGCTGAGGAACATGTCGATGAAGTTCTGGTCCTCGGCGAGGTGGGAGAGGATCCGCTTCACCACCACGGTCCGCTCCACGCCGCGCGCCCACTCCGCCTTGGCGAGGAACACCTCGGCCATGCCGCCCGTGGCGAGCTTCCTCACCAGCTCGTACTTTCCGACCTTCGCCAACCGTTACTCCTCTTGGGAGGCGGCATCGTACCCGGGAAAAGGGCTCTGCGCCCGTTTCACAGGCCTCCGCCTACTCGCTCTCCTGGACTACGGCCGTGTAGGCGCGCCAGAACGCGGTCCCGAAGAGCTTCCGCGTCAAGGTCTGCTCCTCGGCCAGATCTTCGTAGATCTCCACGAACTTTTTCCACTTGCCGCCGGCCCCCAGCAGCGAGGAGCCGGCCTCTTCGGAGATCTTCTCCGGGTTCATCTGCTCCATCAGCTCCTGGACGCCGGCCCGGAGGCCCTGCAGCAGGGCGATCTCGTGGACCATGAACTGCTTGAAGCCGTCCTTGAGCTCGTCCACCCGGGCGTGGCCGCCCTTGCGCCAGTCCAGCACGTACGCCAGCACCTCGCGGGCGTCCTTGGCGTCCTCCAGCGGGCCCTCGCGACGCTGGGTCCGGACCGCCATGTGCTCCGCGAACTGACCGTGGCCCTTGCGGAACTCTACGAACATCTTGGCGCACGTCTCCAGCACGTCCGCCACCCGCTCCATCATCTTCTCCGCCTCGGGCGGGGGCGGCGGCTGCGGCGAGCCGGGGACGTAGGAGCGGGCGAACCGGCCCACCAGCTTGAGCGCCGCCTCGCCTTCGGGTGAGCCCTTGGAAGCGGCGGGAGCCGGGGCCGCGGCGGGCGCGGGGCCGCCCTGCGCGTGCTCCAGCCCCATCCGCTCCAGCGTGCGCCGGGAGGCGATGCCGAGCGCGTTCAGCATCACCTGGAAGTCCTCCTCCTTGAGGACCTGCGGCATCCGCTCCTTGATCTGGTCCAGCGCGCGGCCGCGCTCCTCCTTGGTCAGGCCCTTCAGCCCGTGGCTGAGGTCCAGGCGGAGCGACTTCCAGGCGTCGCGGAACTTCGTGTAGTCCGGCATCGCGTTGTCGATGAGGGCGGTGACGCTGCCGGGGGCCGCGCGCTCCTTCCGCGGCTCCTCTCGCCGGGGCTCTTCGCGGCGCGGCTCTTCGCGGCGCGGCTCTTCGCGGCGCGGCTCTTCGCGGCGCGGCTCCAGCGCGGGGCGGGCGCCGGGCAGGTCGCGCAGCTGGATGGGATCCGGCCGGCGCGGCGGCGGCTCCGGCTCCTGGTAGCGCTCCGGCTCCGGCTCCGGCTCGGGCGCGCGGCGCTGGGGTGGCGAGTCGACCGTCGGCGCGCGCCGGGGCGGGGCCGGCTTGGGGGGGACGAGGTCCTTGGGCACCTCGAAGAAGCGGGTGGAGACGCTCTCCGCGGGCGGCTGCTCCGCGCCGTCGCTGGAGAAGGCGGTCTGCGGCTCGCGGTCCGCGGCGTCGGCGAGCGCCGGGTCGCGGGAGAACTCCAGCCGCAATTCGCCGATGGCGATGGGCGAGCTCGGGCCCACGTCCACCGGCTTGTTGGGCTCCACCCGCGCGCCGCCGACCTCGGAGCCGTTCTTCGACCCCAGGTCGGTGTAGCGGACGGTGTCCTCCTCGAAGCGGATGACCGCGTGCCAGAGGGAGACGTAGCCATTGGGCAGGGGCAGGTCGTTCAGCTCGTTGCGCCCCACGTGCACCGGGGAGCGGTAGAACGCCCGGAGGCGCTGCTCCCCGGTGGTGACGTTCCGGATGGTGATCACCAGCGGCTGCATTCAGTCCCTCACGCGCCCCGCACGCCCTGGAAGTCCATCTTCCAGCCGCCGGCCTCGTCCACCCCCACGGTGAGCTTCTCCGGCGGCGGTCCGCCGGTGAGCTTCTGGAGCAGCTCGCGCGCCAGGGCGGGCATCAGCGACCCGCGCAGGGTGTGGTCGACGTTGCGGGCGCCGCTCTCCGGCTCGGTGCACCGGGAGGCCACCAGCTCCACCATCTCCTGGGCGAAGTCGGTCTCGATGCGGTGGGAGGTGCGCAGCCGGTCGCCCAGCGACTTGAGCTTCATCCGGACGATGTCGCGGAGGATCTCCTGCGAGATGGGGGCGAAGGGCACCACCGTGATGCGGCCCAGGAGCGCGGGCTTGAAGTGCTTGGAGAGCGTGGGGCGGATGGCGGTGGCCACCTGCTCGGCGGTGGGCGTCTTGTCGTCGAACATCTTCATCACCTGGTCCGATGCCAGGTTGCTGGTGAGGATGATGACGGTGTTCTTGAAGTCCACCGCGCGGCCCTCGCCGTTGGTGAGTACGCCTTTGTCGAACACCTGGTAGAAGAGGTTCATCACCTCCGGGTCCGCCTTCTCGCACTCGTCCAGCAGCACCACCGAGTACGGGCGCTGGCGCACCGCTTCGGTCAGCATCCCGCCCTCGCCGTAGCCGACGTAGCCGGGGGGCGATCCGATCAGCCGGGAGACGGTGTGCTTCTCCTGGAACTCGGACATGTTGATGGTGGTCATGAAGCGCTCGCCGCCGTAGAGCGCCTCCGCCAGGCCGATGGCCGTCTCCGTCTTGCCGACGCCGGAGGGGCCGACGAAGAGGAGCACGCCCACCGGGGTGCCCGGGTTGCGGATGCCGGCGTTGGCGATGCGGATCGCCTCCGACACCGTCTTGAGCGCCGCGTCCTGCCCGCGCACGCGCGAGCGGAGCCGGTCCTCCAGGTTGAGGATCGCCTCCAGCATGTCGGAGCGCATCTTGCCCACCGGGACGCCGGTCCAGGAGGCCACCACCTTGGCCACCACGTCCGGGTCGACCTCGGAGTGGACGAACGGGGACTCGCCGCGGGCCTTGGCGACCTGGGCCTTGGCCTCCTCCAGCGCGGCGGCCGGGGCGCCCGGCTTGCGGGCCTCGTGGAGCGCGCTCACCGCGGCGCGCTCGTCCTCCCAGCGCTTGCGGAAGGTGGCGAGCTGGTCCTGGACGCCGCGGATCTTCTCCTCCACGTCGGTGATGGCCTTGGGCTCCACCGGCTGGCCCTGGTCGCGGTCGCGGGTCAGCGCGCTCTTCTCGCGCTCCAGGCCGGCCAGCTCCGCCTCCAGGGCGACGATCTCCTCGGGGCGGGCGTGGAGCTCCATCTTCACGCGGGCGGACGCGGTGTCCAGAAGGTCCACCGCCTTGTCCGGCAGCAGGCGCCCGGAGATGTAGCGCTGGGAGAGCTTGACCGCCTGGACGAGCGCGTCGTCGCGGATGACCACGTTGTGGGTCTTCTCGTAGAGGTCGCGGATGCCGCGGAGCATGCCGATGGCGTCCTCCTCGGAGGGCTCCTCCACCTTGACGGGCTGGAAGCGGCGCTCGAGCGCGGCGTCCTTCTCGAAGTACTTCTTGTACTCGGACCAGGTGGTGGCGGCGATGGTGCGCAGCTCGCCGCGGGCCAGCGCGGGCTTGAGGAGGTTGGCGGCGTCGCTGCCGCCCTGCGCCCCGCCGGCGCCGATCAGGGTGTGGGCCTCGTCGATGAAGAGGATGATCGGCTTGGGGGAGGACTTCACCTCCTGGATGACGGCCTTGAGGCGGTTCTCGAACTCGCCCTTCACGCCGGCGCCCGCCTGGAGCAGGCCCAGGTCCAGGCCGTACAGCTCCACGTTCTTGAGGTTTTCGGGGACCTGGCCGTTGGCGATCTCCACCGCCAGCCCTTCCACGAGCGCGGTCTTCCCCACGCCCGGCTCGCCCACGATGATCGGGTTGTTCTTCCGGCGGCGGGCGAGGATGTCCACCACCTGCCGGATCTCCCGGTGGCGGCCGAAGATGGGGTCGATGCCGCCCGAGCGGGCCTTCTCGGTGAAGTTCTGGGCGAAGCGCTTGAGGGCCTGGTCGCCGCGGGCGCCGCCGGGGTCTACAGCGCCTCCTGCGCCGCCGCCGCCCGCGGCCGCCGTCTCCGCGGACTCCGGGGACTGGGAGACGATCTCCTCGAAGTCCCGCTTCAGCTCCTCGAAGGGGATGCGCTCCAGGTCGCCGAAGGTCTCGGCGGTGTACTTCTCCGGCCGGGCGATCAGCATGGCGAGCAGCGCGCCCGAGCGGAGCTGGACCGCGCCCAGCTCGACGGAGGCGAAGAGCCAGGCGTCCTCGAACCACTGGAAGACCGTCTCGGAGAAGACGGGGCGGCCGGCGTTGCCGGTGCGCATGTGCTGGAGGACGCGGTTCACCTGGCCGCGGAACCGCTCCCGGTCCACGTCGAACCGGTGGAGGATCCGCGCCCCGTCCCCGTCTTCGGGGCCCAGGAGCTGGTCCAGCACGTGCTCCACCACGACTTCGTAGAACTGGCCGTTGGCGGCTCGGCCCACCGCGCCTTCCAGCATGCGGGTCGAGGTGGGAGAGAGCCGCCGGATGAGGGCTTTGCGATCGACGCGAATGACGAGCCTCGGGGAGAGGGGAGGCTGCCGAAGCTACCTAGAGCGGGGGGCCGGGGCAATCGGTGGCGCTACGGCTGCCCCTCGTACTGCTTCAGCAGCGTCTGCACGTCTCCCGCCAGGGGGTGGTTGGGGGCCAGCCGCAGGAACTCCCGGTAGTACTTCGACGCCTTCGCCTGGCTGCCCATGTTCGCCCACGCGCTGCCCAGGCCGAGGTTGCACTCGGCGCTGCGCTTGTCGAGGTTGAGGCAGCTGTTGAAGAGGGCGCTCGCCTGCTTGTACTGCTTCTGCCGGAGCATCTGCTTCCCCTCCTCGCACAGCGCGGTGGAGAGCTCCTGGTTGGAGGGGTCCGCCGGATCGGCGTTCGCGCCCTCCTTGGGTTCCTTGGTGCTGGCCGTCTTGGTCTTGCTTCGCGGCGGCGCCTTGGCCGGGGCGGCGCGCACCTTCATGGCCTGCAGGTCCTCGAAGATGGGCTGGGCCTCCGAGGCCCGGTCCGGCGCGAGCTTGAGGAACTTGAGGGCGTGCGCGCGGGCCTGGGTGCGGTTCTTCAGCTGCGCGTACATCGTGCTCAGGGCGAGATGGCAGTCCGCGTTGGTCGAGTCCAACTGGAGGCAGGCCATCAGCAGCGGCTCGGCGGATCCAGGGTCACTCCCCGAGAGCAGCGGCGTCGCGTTGGCGAGGAGCTCCCGCGCCTTGGCCTGGTCCTTCTCGGCTCGCGCCAGCTCGTCCTGGGCTCGAGCCAGCTCCTCCGCCTGGTCCGGGCCCGGAGGAGGAGGAGGCACGGTCGCGGTGGAGACCGGCTCCGAGGGCCGGTGGATGGGCGGGGGACGGCTGGGCACGACCGGCCGCTCGGGGATGCTGCGCACCAGCAGCACCAGGGCCAGCGCGGCGGCGCACACGCCGAACGCGATGGGGATGCCGAGCACCGGCCGCTTCCGGATCATCGACACCAGCTCCGCCCGGGGGGGCCGCACGGGACCGGAGACCGCGCGCGGCTTTCCGACCGACGGCGGCCTGGACTGGCTGACGCGCGGCCGCTCCATGACGGTGTTCGGCTCGGGCGGCGGCCGCGCCCCGGTCACGTCGGGGTCGGAGACCTCGCGCTCCTCGCGCGCCCTGGGGGGCAGGCGGGGCGCGGTCACGTCCGGATCGGACGCCTCGCGCTCCTCGCGCGCCTTGGGGGGCGCCCGGGGCGCGGTCACCGACACCTCCGCCGGGGCCTCGCGGGTCTGCGGGACCTCGTCCTCGCCGGAGGAGGAGGTGGAGGCGGGGGCCTTGCCGTCGCCCGAGTGGCGCTTGATCAGCTCCCCCAGCTCGAACGCGTTGACCGGCTCCTTGCAGGAGCGGAGGAAGCTCTCCAGGTCCGCGTGCATCACCCGGCAGTCGGGGTAGCGGCGCTCCTTGTCGCGCTCGAGCGCGCGGGTGGTGATGCGCTCCAGCTCGGGCGGCGCGTCCGGCCGGCGCCCCCGCATGGGGACGCGCTCCCCGTAGACGATCTCGTGGAGCAGCTCCGCCTCGCTGAGGTTCTCGAACGGCTTGGCGCCGGTGACCAGCTCGTAGAGCACGACCCCCAGGCCGTAGACGTCGACCCGGCGATCCAGCGGCTGCGCGCGGATCTGCTCGGGGGACATGTACGAGAGCTTCCCCTTGATGACGCCCGTCTTGGTGTGGTGCGCCTGCCCGACGGCCTTGGCGATCCCGAAGTCCATCAGCTTCACCGCGCCGGCCTTGGACACGATGATGTTGTCCAGGCTCACGTCGCGGTGGATGAGCTTCAGCGGCGTCCCGGTCTCGGGGTCGTTCAGGTCGTGCGCGTACGCCAGGGCCTCGCAGGCGTGGGCGACGATGCTGGCGCACAGGCCGAAGGGGAGGAACTCGCCGGCCTGGTAGGCCGCCACCAGCAGGTCGCGCAGGGTGAGCCCGTCGACGTACTCCATCGCCATGAAGTTGGCGTCCTCGGACTCGCCGAACTCGATGATCTGGACGATGTTGGGATGGTCCAGCCGCGAGGCGAGCTGGGCCTCGGAGAAGAACATCGCGATGAAGTTGGGGTCCTGCGAGAGGTGCTCGAGGATCCGCTTCACCACCACCGTCTTCTCCAGCCCGTACGCCCACTCGAACTTGGCGAGGAAGACCTCCGCCATCCCGCCGGCCGCGAGCTTCCGCACCAACTCGTATTTGCCGATCTTCGCCAAGGGGCTAAAGGGAGGCCGCGCGGATCCTACCCCAGGACCGCCGCCGTTCCCCTGGTCGGCCGCCCGCCTACCGTCTCGGGGCGCCGCACTCGGGGCAGAACTTCGCCGTCGCGGAGAGCGCCGCGCCGCACTGGCCGCACCGGGACGGGGCCGCGGCCAGCGGCTTGCCGCATTCAGGGCAGAACTTGCCTCCCTCGACGCGCGCGTTGCAGTGCGGGCAGGCCGCGACCGCGTGCGCCTTCACGTCCAGGTCGCCCACCTGGTCGACCTGCCGCATCTTCTGGCCCAGCTGCTCCACCGCCACGCGCGCCTGGATGGAGGCGGCCTCCTCCCGGAGGTCGGGCGCGCAGCCCTCGCACAGGGACCGGCCCTCGTTCCAGCAGACGTCCGGGCACACCCACCGGCCGCAGCGGGTGCACTGGCGGAACTTTGGCTTCGCCTCGTGGATGGCCTCCTGGAAGGCCTTGTCCCATCCCTCGCCGCGCAGCGCGTCCTTGACGTAGTCGGCGCCCTGGGCGGCCCGGCCCAGCACGCCGCCGAAGACGCTCGACGCGGCGTGGAGCAGGCCCGACGCCATCCCCAGCGCGTTGGCCTGGAAGCTGGACCGGAAGCCGGTCCCGCATTTGTCGCAGAAGAACTCGAACTGGTACCCCTTGTCGTTGGAGTGGTCCGAGTAGTTCCGGGTGAATTGGATCAACGTCATGGCTTCAGTACTTGATGATGTACTCCACGTTCACGTTCACCGGCCGGGTCTCCCCGCCGCCGGCGTTCTGCACCGTGACGCCGGTGGTGTTGTTGCCGGTGGAGACGCCCTGGTTCTGCGGGCAGGCGTTGGTGCCAGCGTCCACGAGGTCCGCGAACGGAATCCCCGACGCCCCACACGTCCCGGTGAACGAGGTGACCACCTGCCCGTGCGCGTGCCCCGGGTCCGTCACCGTGTGCGTGTGCTGCCCCAGCTGGTGCGCCTCCAGAGACCCCACCAGGTCGCCGGTGTTGCCGCCGGCCTGGACCGCGGTCCGGGTCCCCGCCCCGGGGTCCCGCCCCTGGCCGTGGTCCGTCCCGCGCAGGAAGCGGCCTCGGAGGTCGGGGAGGTTGAAGGTGGTCGTCCCATTGCCGTTCCCCCAGGCCGTGCCGATGGCGGCGAACAGCGCCGGGAACTGCGTCCGGCTGACCTCCAACCCGTCGCACGCCAGCCACCCGGGCGGCGCGGTCGCCCCCGCGAAGGCGATCACCATCCCCGCCGGCAGGAGCCCGGGCACCGCGACCACCCCGCCGTCGAGCGAGGTGACGTTCCCGCCGATCTGCACGTCGCCCCCGAAGGCCGCGCCGCCGTCGGTGACGCTGCTGAACGAGCCCGGCGGCCCCGGAGGCCCCGGCGGACCCGCGTCGCCGTTGAGGCCGTCACGCCCCTGGGGACCCGGAGCGCCCTCGGCGCCCTGCGGGCCCTGTGGGCCCGGCTGCCCGACACACGCTCCCACCGCCACTACCAGCGCGAACACCACCAGCCACGCAGCACCACGCGTTCCCATCATTCCCCTCCGCGCCGGGCATCCTAGTGCTTCACCGCCGGACCCGCAGCTCCTTGCGGGGAACGCCCTTCCCGCCCAGCCACGTGTCGCGCCCCAGCCGAGCGCCGCCGGCGTGCTGCAGCCGGAACCCCGTCCCCGCCTCCTGCCCCAGCACCAGCTCCAGCGAGTACTCCAAAGGGTCCGCCAGGTACGTCTGCACCGCCTCGTGGACCGTGGGGCGCAGGTCGCCGTCCGGCAGGAACCGCCGGTACGTCTTCTCGTCCAGCGGACCCAGCCGGATGACGAAGCTCCCCGCGCGGAAGTACACCCGGTACCCCAGCACCGCGCTCTTCCCCAGCACGTGGTTCGCCCGCCCCAGCTGCAGCCGCTGCGCGACCTCCAGGTCCGCCCACGACCCGGAGAACTGCTTGATCTCCACCCGCCCGTCCCCCAGGTCGCCCTCCAGCACGTCCCCCAGGAACCGCTCCAGCCCCA
>Ga0268264_10003242_pt1 | contig 14081 bp, 10 predicted proteins | sample KBSSwiS32_FD_190357 | JGI IMG/M metagenome (GOLD analysis project Ga0268264, IMG submission 190357) | Switchgrass rhizosphere microbial communities from Kellogg Biological Station, Michigan, USA - KBS Switchgrass S3-2 (SPAdes) (version 2) | ecosystem: Host-associated > Plants > Roots >...
GACGATCGCTCGGACTTTGGTAGGTCGGCTTCGGGCAGGCCACGGTCGGAGAGGTCGGACATGGCCCCCAGAGTGAGCTTGGCGGCGGTGCGGAAGACGATCGCCGCGACGCCCAGGGCGACCAGCGGGTCGGCTTGCGCCCAACCGGTGGCGGAGACGATTATCAGGGCCACCAGGGCCGAGCCGTTGGTCCAGAAATCGGTCGCGTAGTGCAGGCTGTCGGCGGCGAGGGCGGGGCTGCCGGTCTTTTGGGCCGCGCGGCGGAGCCAGGCGGCGACCGCGACGCTTACCCCTAGCGAAACCACCAAGACGAGCGAACCGAGCCCGAGCTTTTCGGGGACGGTGCCAGAGATCAGGCGCCGGACGCTCGCCACCACAAGGCCGCCCGCGGCAACGGCGAGGAACAGGCCTTGGCCGAGCGCGGCGAGGTTTTCGAATCGGCCGTGGCCGTAGGCGTGGTCTTCGTCCGGCGGCCGGGCCGCTCGGCGCATGACGAAGTAGTTGGCGGCCGAGATGAAGACGTCAATCAGCGAATCCAGCGCCGCGGCGCCGAGCGCGAGCGAACCGGTCGAAAGGGCGGCCGCTCCTTTGAGCGCCGTGAGGAAAGCCGCCGCCGCGACCGCGACCAGCGGCGCGCCCCGGCCGGAGAGGTGGTCATCCACCCCTTTGCCCGGCTCCGGGCTCTCGGCGGCTTTAGCCACCTGCTTTTCCGAGCAGAACCTTTGCCTCGGCGATCGGCGCGGCGTCTTCGACCGGCTTCTCGGCGGAGGGCTTCTGCGCGATCAGCCGTTTGAGGATCGCGATCGCTTCGGGTTTGGCCGCCGAGCGGTATTGCAGCAGGGCATCCGCCAGGTAGAGCTGGTTGTAGGGGTTCTGCGGCGCTATCGCGACCGCTTTCTTCAAGTGGTCGATGGCGAGGTCGCGATCGACCCAGCCGGTGATGAACGGCACTTTCGGCGCGAGCGTGTGCAGCCGGCCGAGCAGCCGATGCCCTCCGGCCTCCTCGAAGCGCGGGTCGGTCGCGAGGACGATTTCGCCGTAGCGACGGACCTTGTCGCCCACCCCTTGGCGCGCGGCGGCGAGCTTGCCGAACGCGTCGCCCCAAAGGCCCCAATCGACGGCGCCCCACAGGAATACGTACGGCGCTTCCGGCACTCCGGCAAGCGCCTTGGCCGCCGCCGCGGGGGTCATCGCGTCGAGCTTCGCCCGGCCGCCTACTCGCTTCCCCAACTCGTCGACCGCCGCCTCGACCACCTGCTTGCCGCGGCCGAACGCCGTCTGTTTCGCCTCGGAAGTCGTTGCCACGTACTCCCCTTTGAAGTGGAGCGCGCGCAGCAGTTTCCACGACGCCTCCAGCTGACCGGGCTTCGCCTTCAGCGCCTTCTCGTAGCCGGCGATCGCCTGATCGATCGGACCGGAGAGAGCGCGCGCGCCCTTGGCTCCCTCCGCCCGGCGGGCGAACGCGGCGTCGCCTTCGGCGATCGCATCGGCCTGGGCGAGCAGGGAACCGGTGCCGGCGGAAAGCGCTACCGCAAACGCCAGGCAAAAGAAGATCGCGCGTGGGGAGGTCGGGCGAGGAGTTTCGCGGAAGGTTTTCATAGGGGGATTCTGTCACGCGGGATGTCCGCGGCGCCCCCCAAAGAGCCCGCGCAGGCGGTATCCTTCCGCCCCAATGAAAAGCTCAGCGCTCGACCTCGCCGTCCAACAGGCCCAACGGTATCTGGACGGGCTCGACGACCGCCCGGTGGCGGCGACCGCATCGCGCGAGGAATTGCTTTCGCGTTTCGACGTGCCGCTCTCCCGGGCAGGGCTGCCCGCGGACCAGGTGGTGGAGGATCTCGTCCGCGCGGCGGAGGGGGGGCAGCTCGGCAACGCCGGCGGCAGGTTTTTCGCCTGGGTGATCGGCGGAACGCTTCCCTCGGCGCTCGCCGCCGATTGGCTGACCAGCACCTGGGATCAGAACGCGGCGATCTACGCCACGTCGCCGGCGGCCTCGGTCGTCGAGGAGGTCGCGGGCAAGTGGCTGCTGGATGTCCTGCGCTTACCCGCGACCGCCTCGTTCGCTTTTACCACCGGCTGCCAGATGGCGCATTTCACCGGGCTCGCCGCGGCGCGCGATTTTCTCCTGGACCAGGTCGGCTGGAAGGTCGGCGAACAGGGGCTCGTGGGAAGCCCACCGATCCGCGTGCTCGCGAGCACCGTGCGTCACGTTTCGGTCGATCGCGCGCTGCGCTATCTGGGCATCGGCGCCCAACAGATCGTGGCGCTGCCGGTCGACGACAACGGGGCGATCACCCCCCAAGTGCTGAATACGGCGCTCGCGGCAGGCGAAGGGCCGACCATCGTCGCCCTGAACGCCGCGGATCTGAACACCGGGGCGTTCGATCCCTTCTCGACGCTCATTCCGCTCTCCCACGCCTACGACGCCTGGGTTCACGTGGACGGTGCGTTCGGCCTGTTCGCCTGCGCGTCCGAACGTTTCGCTCGGCTGGTCCTGGACATGGATCTCGCCGACAGCTGGGCCACCGACTGCCACAAATGGCTGAACGTGCCGCAGGATTGCGGATTCGCCGCGGTCCGGCACGCCAAGGCGCACCGCAGCGCCTTCACGATCCATGATTCCTATTTCGTCGCTGAGGATGCCGCGCGCAACGAGATCGACTGGTCCCCCGAGTGGTCGCGCCGCGCCCGGGGGTTTTCGGTCTACGCCGCCCTGCGCGAGCTGGGGCGCGACGGCCTGGCCGCGATGATCGAGCGCCATTGCGATCAGTGCGACGCCCTGGTCCGCGGGATCGGCGCGCTCCCGGGCGCCGAGGTCGTCTTCCCGCCGCGTCTGAACCAGGGGCTGGTCCGTTTTCTCGATCCCCGCCCCGAGGCGACGCCGGCCGATCACGACGCTTACACCGACCGGATCATCGAGGCGGTCAACGCATCCGGCGAAGCTTTTTTCGGCGGCGTCACCTGGAACGGCCGGCGGGCAATGCGGATCAGCGTCGTCAATTGGCGGACCACCGAGGCCGACGTCGAAAGGACCGTCGCGGCGGTCGCCCGGGCACTCGCGGAACGCACTTAGAGTATTTGATAGCCATACAACGCCACCACTTCATTCACCGCCTGCTCGGACTCACCATCGCGCTGCTGCTGGGTTCCGGCGCCTTGGCGGGAGAAAATCCGAAAGGTCCGCCGGTGACGACCGGCCAGGTACTGGACGCGGACGGCGCTCCCCGGAGCCTCGACCGATAGCCGCCAACGGCCGGCGCCAGGCCGAGGAAAGCCCAGCGGCCGGCTCGGTCGGTGTCCGTCGCCGGTGGTCCGGCCTTCCCCCTGCTCGCCGAACCGGAGCGTCGCCTTCGCCCCGGTCAGTTCGGGTGTTACATGCTTAGCCCCGAGGCTGCGCATCGCCTGGATCACGAGGCCGCTCGTGCGGCCGAGGACGCCGCAGTGCCGTTGGACAACAACCGGGCCGAGCGAGCCTTGCGCGGTCTGGTGCTTGGCCGCAGGAACCACTACGGCTCGCTCTCAGCGGGGCGCCAACGTCTCAGAGGGCCAGCTCAACGGCCTCGATACGGACGCCTACCTACGTGGCACGGCTGCCAAACTCGGCAAAAAGCGCGGGCGTGAGTACCGTGCCACGGTTCGCCTTGCGGACGTGACGCGCGATTCTCTCATTGATACTCGACTCGACGGTACGGTGCGTGTTGGAGGTTGGAGGCGACCTAGCCAGTACATGCCCAACAGTCACTCCACACCTTACCCCTCGTCGGTCTGAGGCGAAGCTTCGCTAGGCCTCAACTCGGGCCTCGGGATATATTTGACTTGCACCACTACTGCACGGAGGAATAGAGCACATGGTGGAGAAGACTCCCACGCAGACCGCTAAAGACCGGCTTGTAATAGCCACCTGGCTCACGGGCCTTGTTTTCTTGGTGGTGCTAATCGCCTATCTCCTGAGTCTAATCCTGCTTGGGCCACACGCAGAGCCCAAGCCAGGGCCAGCCGCCGGTGCGCAGGTAGCCAGTGCCCAGCCACCAGCCACCCAGCCCAGTCCTGTTCAGCCGGCAAGCGTCCAGGCTGGCAGTGCGCCAGCACAGGAAGGTGGCGCCGCGCCTTCTGCGACGCCAGTTGAAGCCGACCGCAAGCCCAACAGAAGCGACTTGATTGACCTCTTCTCGGGTGCATCTTCGCTGGCGTTGATCATGTTCTCCTTACTCCTTGCGCTCGCTGCCATCATTGGTTGGCAGTCCCTTCGGCTTGATGTCGAGGCAATTAAGGCGAAGGCGGAGGGGGTCCTGGAGACCACCGCAACGTCGATCGTCGAGAGCGCCAGGACGAAGAGCGACCTCATCTCGAAGGTCACCGAAATCGAAAGCGGCTTAAGGTCAACGATAGCAGGCATGGAGGCAACGGTTGCCGCCCTTCAGGCTGAGCTGAAGGATAAGACCGAGAAAGCTGGGCGGGAAAGCCGCGGCCGGGTTGATGCTGTCATGGGGGCGATGATCGGAATCCTGCACTCAAAGCCCTACCAGGATGCGGTGAATCCCGAGGAAAGAGATTTCCTGGTCGAGGCGATCCAACACATCAAGGCTGGCTACAAGCGGCTCAAGGATCTCGAGGGCAAGGGCAAGTACATGGCCATGAACAACCTGGCCTACTTCACGTGCCTCCTCGGTGACAAAGCGGCTGCAGACGAGATGCTGGAGTTTGGGCGGGAACTACTTAGAGAGGGGCGCGAGAACGAACATCAGTCATCAGGGGTACCCTACCTGCTGACTTACTGCCGCATAGTCCTCGTGTATAACTCTAACCGGGAGGCGATTGACCAGGCAATAGCGATTGCAAGAAAACTGGCTGGCGGGTTAACGAAACTGCAGAAGAGAGAGGCCGACTATTTAGTGGCCTCTCTCTTATCGAAGCTAGGAGACCAGCGAGCGGAGCCCGCTAGTTAGCACCCCCGTCTGGATCAATTGAAGTCGCGGCCATTGTTTGTTTCTCCTTTCTGGTTTTTTCCCATGAGAACGGTCGGGGTATTCATTTTTTGGCTATCCGTCTGGGTCGATTGTCGTAGCGCCTTCAGATTGAGGTTTAACTGGAATAACCTGCATGGGGAATTGGTTTGAAGAATCTAGGGAGATTGGCTTCTGAGGAAGGTTCCATAAGGATGACATTCGCAGAAGCAGGGTGACGATGAGCCAGATCACTTCCCCTCCTTTCAATTTCAGGGCACGCCATGTGCCCGAAGTTACCGGGGCATCGCTGAGGGTGGAGGGGAGATGAGATTACCGTAAGGCCGTCGGCAAGAGCTTACCTCGACGTTGCGCCAAGAAATGCCGTACGGCGTCTTCAACTCTTCACAGTCTAGGTGCCTGCCCATAGGTCTGACTCCCCCGACGTTGCAGCGAAGACGATGCCTCAAACTCAAAGGTGTCGTATCCTTACTAAAGAGAGACGCGATTTCCTCGCCCTCTAGGTGTCGTAGACTAGAAGCCAGCATATCGACCCCCTAGAATACCAGACGAAGCTGAAATCAAATTGTCAGATGCGGTGTAGTATACGAAAAGCTCAGCAACTGAGCAATGGCCTGCAAGATACTGATCGACAAAGACTTAGCTATCAGGGGCCAGTATGAGCCCTCTTCGCCGATCCGGAGCCGCCCCTTCCACCTTGCGTCCCGTGCTCTCTCTCCGCGATCCGGTCCACGGTTTCGTCCATGCCGATCCGCTCGAAGCCGCGCTGGTCAACAGCCGGCCGCTCCAGCGGCTGCGCTGGATTCGCCAGCTGGGCCTGACCTCGTTCGTCTATCCCGGTGCGGAACACAGCCGCTTCAGTCACGCGCTCGGCGCGATGCACCTGGCGGGCAGGGTGTACGACGCGCTCGCGGCGCGCGGGACTGCGCCTCTGCCGGTCGGACCGAACGGCAGGGAACGCCGGCTGGCGCGGGTGGCGGCGCTGCTCCACGACCAGGGGCATGCGCCGTTTTCCCATTCGGCCGAGGAGCTGTTCGAAGGGGGCATCGATCACGAAGAGATGACCCGGCGGCTGCTCGATCTGACCGATGTGCGCGAGATTTTCGAGCGATTCGGAGAGGGGATCGCGCCGGAGGACGTGGCGCGGTTGCTGGGCGGCAAATTCGACCTGCCGATCGACCGGCTGCTCGGCCAGATCGTTTCGGGCGAGCTCGACGTCGACAAAATGGACTACCTGCTGCGCGACAGCCTGTTCTGCGGCGTCCGCTACGGCCATTACGATCTCGACCGGGTGCTGGAGACGATCCTGCCGCTCGCCGATCCCGAAACGGGAGCCTGGGGCATAGGAGTCGACGAGGGCGGCATCCACGCGCTCGAAGCGCTGGTCATGGCCCGGTACTACATGTTCACCCAGGTCTATTTCAACGCGACCGGCAAGGCGATGGAGCTGCACCTGAATGCCTGGCTGCTTGAGACCGGTTTCCGCTGGTCGGCCGATCCGGAGAAGTTTCTCGCCGAAGACGACCTGACGACGACCGCCGCGATGCGCGCCTCGGACAGCGTCCACGCTCGCGCCGTGGTCGACCGCGAGCACTTCCCCGTGGCGTTCGAGACCAAGGAGCACCAGGCGCCGGAAGAAAAGGAGCGCTTCGAAGCGATCCTCCCCGGCCTGTTCGCCGAGTTTGGAGACGGCAATCTGCTGATCTCGAACTCGGCCAAAGACCCCCACCGCTTCGGCCAGAAACGCGTCTGGGTGAAGAAATACGACGGCCGCTTCGAAGAAGTAGGCGAAGCAAGCCAATTCATCAGCCACCTCGGCCGCATCGACCGCTACCGCGTATACACCCCGCCGAGCTTGAGGCTTGCGGTCCGGGCCGCGATTCTGGAGCGGTTTGGGCAGGGGTAAGGCTTACTTCTTTCCGAGCAAATCCGCCAGCGCCTCTTCCAAATCCGGAAAACGAAACCGGTAGCCCAGTTCCAGCAGCCGTTTGGGGACGACGCGGTGCCCGTCGAGCAGCGCGTCGGCCATTTCGCCGAGGGCGAGGCGGAGGGCGAAGGCGGGGGCGGGGAGGAACGAGGGGCGGTGGAGCACGCGGCCTAACGCCTTGGCGAATTCGGCTTGGCTCGGCGGGTTCGGGGCGGCGAGATTGAACGGGCCGGTGGCGTCTTCGCGGTCGATCAGGAAACGGATGGCGCCGATTTCGTCTTCCAGGTGAATCCACGGGAAGCCCTGACGGCCGGTGCCGAGCGGGCCGTTTGCGCCGAGCTTGGCGGGCAGGAGCATTTTGCCGAGCGCGCCCCCTTTGGGAGTGAGGACGAGGCCGGTGCGCAGGATCGCGCGGCGAATCCCTTGAGCTTCGACCGCGCGGGTTGACGCTTCCCATTCGACACAGACCTCGGCGAGGAACGTGGATCCGGGCGGCTCGGTCTCGTCGATCGGTTCGTCGCCGCGCGGGCCGTAATAACCGACCGCCGACGCTTGAAGCAGGGCGCGCGGCTTGGCTGGCGATTCTTGGATCGCCGCGAGCACGGCGGCTCCCGAAATGAGGCGGCTTTCGCGGATCTCGCGTTTGCGCGAGGGGGTCCAGCGGGCGTCGGCCACTCCGGCTCCCGCGAGGTGGACGATCGTGGTGCCGGCTTCGATCAGGTTCGACCAGCCGGCGCCGCTCTTGCCATCCCAGCCCGCGGCGCGCACACCCGAGGGAAGATCCCCCTTCGCCTTCTCGGGATCGCGGGTGAGGACGATTGGATCGTGCCCTTCTTGGGCGAGTCGGGCGGAAAGGGCTCGACCGATCAGGCCGGTTCCGCCGGTGATGATGACGCGCATGGGTGTTCCTCCCGAGAGGAAGAACGGTCAGACGGCGGCCAGCTCTTCCTCTAGCTGTTGGCGCTCCGCAAGCTCGGCGTAGAGGCCGCCGTGGGCGAGCAGCTGATCATGACTGCCGCGCTCGGCGATCCGCCCCTGATCGAGGACGACGATCAGGTCGGCGCCCTGCACCGCGGAGACGCGGTGCGAGACCAGAAACACCGTCCGGCCGGGGAAGAAGCGCCGGAGATTGCTCAAGATTCGCTCTTCGGTGTGGGTATCGACCGCGGAGAGGCAGTCGTCGAGCAGCAGGATGCGCGGCTGGCGCAGAAGGGCGCGGGCGATCGCCACTCGCTGTTTCTGGCCGCCCGAAAGGGTCAAGCCGCGCTCGCCGACCCGCGTTTCGAGGCCGGCGGGAAAACTCGCGAGATCGGGGCCGAGGCCGGCGAGCTCCGCGGCTTCGAGGATCTCGGCTTCGCTCGCGTCCGGCCGGCCGAGCGCGACGTTTTCGGCCAGCGTGGCCGAAAAGAGAAACGTCTCCTGCGGCACGATGCCGATCTCCGCGCGCAGCCGTTCGAGCGGCAGGTGCCGAAGATCGACGCCGTCGACGAACAGAGTACCCGGCGGCGGATCGAGCAGCCGCGGCAGCAGCGAGAGGAGCGTGCTCTTGCCCGAGCCGGTTCGGCCGACGATCGCGACCGTGGTCCCCGCCGGAACGTCGAGCGAAATGCTGTGGAGCGCGGGCGGCAGGCCGGGGCGGTAGGAAAACGACAGATTCCGAAACCGAACCTCGCCCGCGAAGCGGGCGGGCTCGGCAAACGGCGGCTCGTTCTTGATCGCCGGCTCGGCTTCGAGCACGGCGCGCATGCGGCCGAGCGACGCGGTGCCCCGCTGGACCAGGTTGATCACCCAGCCGAGCGCGATCATCGGCCAGACCATGCGCGCGAGCAGCGTGTTGAAGGTGACGAACTCGCCCACCGTGATCCGGCCCGAGATCGCGAGCTTGCCGCCGAAATAGAGCACGGCCACCATGGCGATTCCCGCCAGCCCTTGGAGAGCGGGGAAGAACGCGGCCTGCCAGATGATCAGCCGGCGGTTGCCTTCGACGTAGTTCGCGTTCACCGCGCCGAACGCGTCGATCTCGCGCTCCTCTTGAGCGTAGGCGCGGACCACGCGGACGCCGGAAAGATTCTCCTGCGCCTTGGCCGAGAGGGCGGAAAAACGCTCCTGCACCCCTTCGAAAAGACGATGGATGCGGTCGCCGAACATTTGGGTCGCGATCGCCACCAGGGGCATGATCGCGAGCGCAACGCCGGTCAGACCGAGATGAATCCGCGCCATCAGGACGAGCGCGCCGATCGCGAGCAGGACGGTGTTCGTGCTGTACATGATCGCCGGGCCGCAGAGCATGCGGACCGCCTGGAGGTCGTTGGTCGCCCGCGCCATCAGGTCGCCGGTCGGATGGCTGTGGAAAAACGATTGCGGCAGCAGCTCCAGCCGTTCGAAATACCGGTTGCGCAGATCGAATTCGATGTCGCGGCTCATCGCGACCAGGATCATGCGCTGGAGGTAGTTGAACGTGCCGGCGACGATCGTCACGCCGATCATCGCGACGGCGAAAACGGCGAGAGTTCCCATACCGGCCCCGGCGCGCACCGCGTCGATGCCGCGGCCGATCAGCACCGGGTTGAGCAGGCCGATCGCGACCGACGCGACGATCGTCCCGAGGCCCTGCCAAAGTTTATTGCGGTAGGGCCGAAGGAACGGCCAGAGGGCTTTGAGATTATCGCGCACGGACGGTAAGGCTCCGCCCCGGAGGATATCGCACGCCTGCGGTAAACTCCCGCCGCCATGGCATACGAAGCGGTCATCGGCCTCGAGGTGCACGTCCAGCTCCTCACGGCCACGAAGATGTTTTGCCGCTGCCCGAACCGCTTCGGCGCCGAGCCGAACACGCGGGTCTGCCCCGTCTGTTTGGGTTATCCGGGGACCTTGCCGGTCGCGAACCGCCACGCGGTGGACCTGGCGGTGCAGCTCGCGACCGCGCTTTCCGCGACGGTCTATCCGCGATCGGTGTTTGCGCGGAAGAACTACTTTTACCCCGACCTGCCGAAGGGGTACCAGATCAGTCAGTACGACAAACCTCTCGCCGAAAACGGCCGGTTGCCGCTCTCGGCCCACGACAAGGTGGTGGGCATCGAGCGGCTGCATCTGGAAGAGGACGCCGGCAAGCTCCTGCACGAAGCGCCCGGCGGCGGGCCGCTGTACGGTCAATCGCTGGTCGATTTCAACCGCTGCGGCACGCCGCTGGTCGAGATCGTCTCGCGACCCGAGATCTCCTCGCCCGCCGAGGCGCAGGACTATCTGCAGACGCTCCACCAGCTGCTCCTCTATACCCGGACGAGCGACGGCAGCATGGAAGAGGGGAGCCTGCGTTGCGACGCGAACGTCTCGGTGCGCAGCGTGGGCGATCCGGTCCTCGGCACGCGGGCGGAGGTCAAGAATCTCAACTCGTTCAAGAACGTCGCCCGGGCGGTCGAATACGAGATCGAGCGGCAGATCGAGATCCTGGAAGGCGGCGGGCGCGTGGTCCAAGAGACGCGCAGCTTCGACGCCGACAAGGGGACCACGCGGACTCTGCGCAGCAAGGAAGAGGCGCACGACTATCGTTATTTCCCCGAGCCCGATCTGCCGCCCCTGGCGATCGACGAGGCGCGCCGCGCCGCGTTGGCGGCGGCGCTGCCGGAGCTGCCCTGGCTGCGGCGGGCGCGCTTTGCAGAGCAGTACGGCCTGTCGGGCGCGGACGCCACGGTGCTCTCCGGCTCGCGCGAGCTGGCCGACTACTACGAGGCGACGGTCGCCGCGCTGCCCGACGGCGAGATCCGCAAAAAGGGAGCGAAGCCGGCCGCCAACTGGGTGATGGGCGAGGTGCTGCGCGAGTTGAAGGAGCGGAAGGCGGGACCGGAAAACGCGCTCGCGCCGGCCCGGCTGGCGGCGCTGGTCGCGGCGATCGAGCAAGGGAAGATCTCCGCCTCGGCGGCGAAAGAGGTGTTCGTCGCGATCTGGGACAGCGACGAAGAACCGGCCGCGGCGATCGATCGGTTGGGGCTCGGCCAGGTATCCGACGCAGGCCAGATCGAAGCTTGGGTGCGCGAGGTGATCGCCGAGTTTCCGGCCCAGGTGGCGCAGCTTCAAGGGGGCAAGCTCCAGGTGCTCAGCTTCCTGGTCGGCCAGGTGATGAAGCGCTCGGCCGGTCGCGCCCAGCCCCCGGCCGTCCAACGATTGATGCGTAGCGAGCTTGGGATTCCAGAGGGGTAAAGGTCTGATCCAACTCTTCCACGTCTCGAAGCTCTACCCGGGAGGCCAGGCCGCGCTGTCGGATCTGACCTTCGAGATCGGGCGCGGGCAGTTCGTGTTCCTGACCGGGGCGAGCGGCGCCGGCAAGACCACGCTGCTGCGGTTGATCTTTCGCGAGGAGGTTCCCTCCTCCGGCCAGATCCTGGTCAACGGCAGGAACGTGGCGTCGATCCCGCAGCGGAAGATTCCCTACCTGCGGCGGACCATGGGGGTCGTTTTCCAGGATTTTCGGCTGATCGCGCGGAAGACCGTGTTCGAGAACGTGAGCTACCTGCCGCGCATCCTCGGCGTCGACCTGCGCGGGAGAAAGAAGCTCGCCTACCATGCGCTCCGCCGGGTGGGTCTCGCCCATCGGATGAGCTCGTTTCCCCCCGAGCTTTCGGGCGGCGAGCAGCAGCGGGTGGCGATCGCCCGCGCGCTGATCAACGAGCCCGACATCCTGATCGCCGACGAGCCGACCGGCAACCTCGATCCCGATCTCGCGCGTGAGATCCTGCGCCTGTTTCTGTTGGTCAACCAGCGAGGCACCACGGTCCTGCTCGCGACCCATGACCGGGAGATGATCCAGCGGGTCGGCGGCCGGGTGCTCACCCTCGACCGGGGCCAGCTCGCGACCGATCGGGAGGTCGTGGGGACGGAAAAGCCGGAGCTCCGGCTGGGGGACGAGGACGACTTGGGCGAAGAGGTCCGCGCCGAGGGGTCGGCAAAGGACGTAAAGGACGGCAAGGACGGCGTGGAAGAAGAGGGCGAGGCGGGCGGTGGGCTGGAAGAGGTCGGCGGGGAGCGGGTGGACGCTTGAGTTTCCTTCAGGCGCTTCGGTCGTTCTTCCGCGATGCGGCGGTCAATCTGGTGCGCGGGTGGAAGGTCAGCCTGGTGGCGGTTTTGACGATCGCGGTGAGCCTTTTTCTTTCGGGAGTGTTCTTGCTCGCGAGCCGGAACCTGGCTCGGAGCGTCGAGCGTTGGCAGCGGGAGGCGCGGGTCGTCGTCTACCTGACGCCGCAGGCTACGGCCGAGGAGCTTGCCGTTTGGGCTCGCCGGGCGGCGGCAGAGCGTTGGGTGCAGACGGTCCACCCGGTCGACCCACGGCAGGCGCAGGAGCGGTTCCGATCGATCTTCCCGAGCCTCGCGGACCTGGTGACGGCGGGCTCGGAGGAGCCGCTGCCGGCGTCGCTCGAAATCGAAGTCCGGCCCGCGGCTCGCGGCTCGCGCGAGCAGCTTTCGGCGCTCGCCTCATGGCGCCGGGCGCCGGGCGTCACCCTGATCGACGACGATCGAGAATGGCTCGCCCAGGTGCAAGGGTTGGTCGCGGTGATCCGCGGCGTCGGTCTGGTGCTCGGCCTCGTGCTGCTGGGAGCCGCGGTGTTCACGATCGGCAGCGTGATCCGGCTCGCCGCCTTTCTCCATAGCGAGGAGATCTCGATCCTCCGGCTGGTGGGTGCCACCGAGTTCTACATCCGCGGGCCGTTCTACGCCGAGGGGCTGCTCCAGGGCACGCTCGGCGGCCTGTTCGCGGCGGGCGGGCTGTACGGCGCCTGGCTTCTGGTGCGGCAACGGGCGGGCGACGCGCTCGTCCCTTCGCTGCTCGCGGCGGATTTCCTCGCCGCGGATCAGCTCGCCGCGCTGGTGCTTTTGGGCACCGCGGCGGGTTTGATCGGCGCGATCACCTCGCTCCGCGGTGAAACCCTGCGGTCCGGTTAGAGACCTCGCCGGAACGAAAAAGGCCCCGCCGAAGCGGGGCCTTTGCCGGCTGAAAAGCTACCGAAACGAGCTACTGGACGGAGAGGATGACCACCGCTCGCCGATCCGATGCCGCGTCGCCGGTCGACTCGGCCGAGCCGCGACCCTCGGTGATGATCCGGTTCGGATCGATTCCGTGGCGGGTCACCAGGTAGTTCTTGACCGCCTGGGCGCGCTGCTCGCTGATGCGCTGGTTGGCATCGGCGGAGCCGCTCGGATCGGAGTAACCGATCACCTGAGCCCGCAAGTCGGGATCCTGCTTCATCTTGAGCGCGACCTCGTCGAGCTTCGCTTTGGCGATGTTCGACAGGCGGGCGCTGCCCGGAGTGAAGTTCACCGTCACCCGTTCCTCGGGGCGCGGTGCCGGAGCCGGCGGCGGCGGTGGCGGCGGCGGAGCGGGAGCCGGCGGCGGCGGCGGAGCGGGAGCCGGGGGCGGCTCGGGAGCAGGCGGTGGCGGGGGCGCCGCGGGGGGTTCCGGACGCACGCGGAACGCGGCCGGCATGTAGGTCAGGCCGACCAGGCCGCCGAGCGGGCAATGCTCGTCGATCGAGTCGAGCTGCGCCAGGTCCGTGCGCAGCGCGAAGTTGAACGCCCAGTTCTGACTCTCGCCGAGCCAGAGCCGGCCGCCGGACGTGAGGTCATAGGCGTCTTCCGGGAGCAAGCCGTCGCCGGAGTAGCTGTGGCCGACCACCTCGGTGATCCAATCGAGCCGATCCGACACGCTGCCGGCATAGCCGATGCCGCCGGTGAATTCCTTGTCGAAAACCGCGGGGCCCTTGTTTCCCGAATCGTAGTAGCCGAAGTTGATGACCCAGTTGCGGACCCGCCAATCGGCGCCGATGCCCGCTCCAACCTTGTCGCTCGCGACTTGTTCGTCCCCGGTGGGCGCCTCGATGAAAGCGTTGATCGCGAACGAGGAATCCTCGCCCGGCTCGCCGTAGAACCGGTATTTGCCGCCGAGGCGAAGATTGCCCAGACCGGAGTCGTCGAGGTCGAGGCCCGGAAGATCGCCGTCGTCGAAGTCGAAGTCCTCGTAGGGGAGCATCAAGCTGAGCTCGAACCGATCGGTGACGCCGTAGCCGAGGCTCGCGGACAGACGATTCCAGTCGAAGCTGAGCTCGTCGCTGCGCCGCGTCGGAAAGTCCTTGATGTCGATCAGTCGATCCCAGTTGTTGTAGTACGACCCGAAGGACCACTGTCCCTGGGGCAGGGTGTCG
>Ga0268264_10003246_pt1 | contig 14075 bp, 13 predicted proteins | sample KBSSwiS32_FD_190357 | JGI IMG/M metagenome (GOLD analysis project Ga0268264, IMG submission 190357) | Switchgrass rhizosphere microbial communities from Kellogg Biological Station, Michigan, USA - KBS Switchgrass S3-2 (SPAdes) (version 2) | ecosystem: Host-associated > Plants > Roots >...
CCGTGCTCTCCGCCTCGACCAACGAAAGCCTCGAAAAAAACCTCCAGGTCCCGCAGGAAGCGAACACCTCGGACAACTCGAACCTGAAGCTGGAAAAAGTCGACTTCTCGACCCGCGCGGGGATCGTCAAGAACCTGCCGCGCCGCTCGGTCGACGTCCTCTTCAGGCCCTTCCCCTGGCAGCTCGGCAACATCAGCCAGACCCTCGGCTTCTTCGGCACGGTGGCGGCCTACCTCACCCTCTTCTTCCTGGCCAGGGAAATGCTCCGCAGCCGGGGGCAGATCATGACCCGGGCGGGGCCGCTGATCTACACGGCGCTGTTCATGCTGATGGCCTACTCGCTGAGCGCCGGCAACGCCGGCACGGCGTTCCGCTACCGAACGCAGATCATCGCCCTCCTGATCTGCATCGTCGTCGCCTTGCGCCGGCCGGCCGAGAGCACCAGCCGGGTTGAGGGCGCCGAGGGCGTGCGACAATGGGAGCGGCTGACGCCCACCGGGGCTTGAGCGGTCCGCCGCGCAGCCTGGACAGTCACACGGGAAGAGGACCGACTACTTCGTGAACCGCGCCGAACGGGCGATGCCCGGATTCCTGCTGGCGAGTTTGCGCGCCGTCCGGAACGCCCATCGCCGCGTGGGCTATCTGCGCGCGCGCTGGCCACGACCGCTGGGCACTCGACCGCCGATCGAGCTCGCGGTCTGCGCGATCTTCCGCGACGAGGCCCGCTATCTCGCCGAGTGGGTGACCTTCCACCGACTTCAAGGAGTCGAGCGCTTCTATCTCTACGACAACCTGAGCGACGACGACTGGCGTTCGGCGCTGGCGCCCGAGATCGAGGCGGGCATCGTCGAGGTCACCCGCTGGCCACCGGAGCCGGGGCAGGTGAGTGCCTACGACGACTGCATCGAGCTCCATCGGGACGAGGCGCGCTGGATCGCGATGATCGACATCGACGAGTTCCTCTTCTCGCCGACGGGGGCTTCTCTTCCCGAGGTGCTGCGGCGCTTCGACACGCATCCGGCTGTCGCCGTGAACCGGCGCTTCTTCGGGACCAACGGCCATGAGCGCGCGCCCGACGGACTGGTCACCGAGAACTACCCGATGCGCGCCCGGGACGACGACCCGTCCAACGTGCTCGTCAAGTCGATCGTCTACCCGCGGATGACGTTGAGCGCCCTCGGCGCTCACACCTTCAGCCTGCGTGGCATCCCCGTCGGCGAGGACGGCCGCCCGGCGCCGACGGCGACTCGCGACCCGGCGACAGCCGATCTGCTGCGGATCAACCACTACTACGCGAAGTCGGAGGAGGATTTCAGGCGCAAGTCGGCGACTCCCCGGGCCGATTCGGGGACCGTCACCGACCGGATGGGAATCCCTCCCGACGAGGTTCGCGACGAGGCGATCCCGCAGTTCGGCGAGCGGCTGAAGTCGATGCTCGCCGCTCGCGGCGCCGAGCGGCGCCCCGGCGCCACGGTGGGGGGGTAGCGGTGGGCTCGCGACACCCCGATCGGGCGGCGCAAAGGATGGCGATGTGGTCGCGACTAAGCCCGTTGCTCGGCCACCGGCGCGGCTGGATCGGGGTGCTGGGGGTCGGCTCGGTGTTTTCCGGATTCACGGAAGCGGGGATCCTCGCCGTCCTCGCGCAGGTCGCGGCGTCCCTGGTGAACGGCTCGTCGCACGTCCACGTGGATCTCGGTCCCGTGCGGGTCGACGAGAGCCTCGGCACGCTGCTGGCAATCGGGTTCGGGCTGGCGCTCCTGCGCTTCGCCCTGCAGGCGGTGGTTTCCTACGTGCCGGCGCGCATCGCGGCGGACATGCAGGTGCAGTTGCGTCACGAATTGTTCGGCGCCTTCACCCGTGCCTCCTGGGGCCTGCAGTCGCGCGACCTCGAGGGGCAGCTGCAGGAGTTCGCCACCAACCAGGCCGCGCAGGCCGTCGCCGGCGCCCGGGCGGCGACCGGCCTGGTGGTGTCGGCGCTGACCTTCCTCGTCCTGGTCGCCTCGGCGCTGGTCTTCAACGCGGTCGCGGCGGTGATCGTGGTGGCGATCGCCGGCGGGCTGTTCGTGGCCCTGCGCCCGCTCAGCGACCTCGGCCGCCGGCGCGGCCACGACCTCTCGACGGCGTCGAGCGGGTATGCGCGCGGCGTCAACGAAGCGGTGCGGCTGGCACAGGAGACCCACGTGTTCGGGGTGGGGGAGGCGCAGCGCAAGCGGGTCGACGGGCTGATCGACGCCCTCTGGAAGCCCGTCTTCCAGATGCAGTTCCTCGCCGGCCTGGTGCCCAGCATCTACCAGGGCCTGATCTACCTGTTCGTGATCGCCGCGCTAGCCCTCCTCTATGCCACCGACAGCGGGCACGTCACCTCGCTCGGCGCCGTGGTCCTCCTGCTGGTGCGGGCCAGCTCCTACGGGCAGCAGGCGCAAACCTGCTACCAAGGGGTGTCGCAGGCGCTCCCCTACCTCGAGCGGGTGCAGGACGTCCAGCGCCGCTACGGCGCCGACATTCCGGCCGCCGGGACGGCATCGCTCGAGTCGGTGCGCTCGCTCGCCTTCGAAGGCGTCTCGTTCGCGTACGAGCCGGAACGTCCGGTCCTGCACGGCATCGGCTTCGAGGTCGACGCTCGCGAGACGGTCGGGATCGTCGGGCCGACGGGAGCCGGCAAGTCGACCGTCGTCCAGATCCTGCTCGGCCTGCGACAGCCGACGGAGGGGGCCTACCTGGTCAACGGCGAGCCCGCCGAGCGGTTCCGCCGCGAGGACTGGCACCGGGCGGTCTCCTACCTGCCGCAGGAGCCGCGCCTGCTGCACGCCTCGGTTGCGGACAACATCCGCTTCTTCCGCCCGATAGAGGACAGCGCGGTCGAGCGTGCCGCGCGGCTTGCCGGCATCCACGACGAGGTCATCGGCTGGCAGGCCGGCTATGAGACGGTCGTCGGCCCTCGCGCCGACGCGATCTCGGGCGGCCAGCAGCAGCGGATATGCCTGGCGCGCGCCCTCGCCGCCGACCCGCAGGTCCTCGTGCTTGACGAGCCGACCAGCGCGCTCGACCCCCACACCGAGCGCGCGATCCAGGAGTCGCTGGGCGAGCTCGAGCACGAGCTGACGATGTTCATCGTCGCCCACCGCATGTCCACGCTGGACATCTGCGACCGCGTGATGGTGATCGTCGACGGGCGGCTGGAGGCTTTCGACACGGCAAGCGCGCTGCACGTCAACAGCGATTACTTCCGCACCGCCTCGGGGCCCACCGCCGCGCTGCCCTCCCAGGCCTCAGCCGAGCCAGGCTGAGAGATCGAGCCCGGTAATGCCGGCGAGCCGTGTCATATCCGCCGTGAAGATACGGCGCAGGCGCAGGTAATCGGCGTCGGAGATGGTGGGGCCGAGCGTCTTGCCCTGGAACCAGCGTCGCAGCCGTTCCTCGGCACCCTTGGGCAGGACCGCGGCCGACGCGGCCGCGGCCGGCCGGACGAGGCGCCTCACCCTGGCGTGGGTGGGGGACCGGGGGACCAGGGACTGGTTATGGCGCTGTTCGGCTCGTTCGCCGACGATGGGTTCGATCTCGAGGAACCGGCAAACCTGGGCGAGCAGTTGCCGGGGATCGCGCCGCAGGTCGTCGTGCAGCAGGATCAGGACCTGCTCGTGTGGGAAGGCGTCGAGGAACGGTTCGAGCTGTTCGGCATAGTAGCCGCGCCGCGCGTAGTGCCACCACCAGGCCCAGCCTCTCTCGATCCGCTCCTCTTCGGCGTTGAGCGCCTCGGCGAACGAGAGCGGCTCGCGGCCGTGCTGGACGTGCTGGAGCCAGTTCGAGTAGGCGCGGTGGGCCGGATCGCGGAGGATGAAGATCAGCCGGGCTTCCGGCACCTCGCGATGGAGGCGGTCGGCGGCGGTCCGGGACCGGTAGAGGTAGTCGCTCGAGGCCTCGCCCCGCAGCTGACCCTGCCGCGCTCCCTCGTAAAGGGCCTCGTAGCCGGCACGATCCTGCACGAGGTGGCTGAGCCAGCGCTCGTCGCCGGGACCCGCGAAGGCCAGGTGGTCGGCTTCCTCGACGGCGTAGAAGCGGGGCTCCTTGTTGGGCGTGAGGAAGACGTCGGGGTGGCCCTCCAGGTTGCGGTACAGCCACGTAGTTCCGGCCCGGGGCGCTCCTGCGATGACGAACGATGGCGGCATGGACCTTCGGCGATCGGCCGATCGCCGCGTTGCGGCATGATATCCCGGGTTCTGATGGGCGAGGCGGGACAAGCGAGTAACGAGGAAGTCAGCGATTTCTACGACGAGTTCGTCGAGCGCCAGGCGCGGGTTGGGGTAAACCGCCGCCACGAGGCGATCGTCGCCTGGCTGTGCCGCTTCGGCCTTCGTCCCGACGACAGCGTGCTGGAGCTGGGTTGCGGCGTTGGCACCGTCACGCAGCTCGTCGCCGAGGAGCTGCCGCGGGGCTCGGTCCTCGGCGTCGACCTGAGCCCGCACAGCATCGCCACGGCGCGCGAGCGCCTCGCCGCGTACGACAACGTCCGGTTCATGGCGGCCGACGTGGTCGCGGCCGACGTCGAGGGCGAGCACGACGTCGTCCTGCTCCCGGACGTGATCGAGCACATCCCGCTGGAGCAACACGATGCCCTCTTCGGCCGCGTCGCCTCCTGGGTGAAGCCGGGTGGCTTCGTCCTGCTCCACTACCCCAACCCACACCATCTCGAGTGGTTCCACGTGCATCACCCAGAGCGGCTGCAGATCATCGACCAGCCGATCCACGCCGACGTGCTGCTGGCCAACGCCTACCGGCACGGCCTCCACCTCGACTATTACGAGCGATACTCGATCTGGGTTCGCGAGGGCGATTACGTGGTCGCGGTACTTCGCCCGGCCAGCGGCGTCGGCGAGTTCACCAGGTTGCCCCAGCCCCAGCCTTCGTTCTTGGCCCGCGCCATGCGCCGCGCCAAGAGAGTCGCTCGTCGCCTGGCCGGGCGGCGCAAGTGAGGCTCGGACCTCCCGTCCGATGACAGCCGGCAAGCCGGATCTGGTGATGCTCACCGGCCGCTTCCCCTACGGCGAGGCGGTGCTGCGCGGAGAGCTTGCGGCGACTGCAGAGAGCTTCGACAGGGTGTTCGTCGTGCCCTCGCGCCCGGGTGGCGATGCGGTCGAGGTCCCGGACAACGCGACCGTGGTCGACCTCGGATGGAAGGGGGGCTGGTCCCGCTCGGAAAAGCGAGATGCCCTGAGGTCGCGCTTGGCGCTACGGATCATGGCCCGGACGCTGCACCGCCCCTCGAACTGGGGCGCCTACGCCGAGAGCCCGCGGACCTACCTCGACATCCTGGCGACGAACCTGCTCAAGGCACGGAGTCTGAGGCGATGGGTGGAGGAGAACGAGCTGGGGGACGCGGTCTTCTATGACTTCTGGTTCGAGAACAGCACGCTCGCGCTCGCCGTGCTGCGCGATTTGGGTGCGATCCGCTGTGCCGTATCCCGAGCGCATGGTTTCGACGTGTTCGACTACAGGTGGGGAGGTCGCCGCCGCGTCCCCTTCCGCGAGTACAAGGCGGAGCACCTGGATGCGATCTTCGCCATCTCCGAGGACGGCGCGAACGATCTGCGCGCAAAGATCGGTCGCAATGGAGGGAAGGTACGTTTGTCTCGTCTCGGGGTTCCCAAGCCCTCCTCCTACCCGCGAGGCCCGGCCGTTCCGCCGCTTGTCGTCTCCTGTTCGGTGATGAGGCCGCTGAAGCGGATCCACCTGATCCCCGAGGCGCTTCGTGGGTTCGATAGGAGGGTGCATTGGGTTCACTTCGGCGACGGTCCGGAGCTGGGTCGGGTCGAATCGGAGGTGGCATCGCTGCCCGACAACGTCACCTGGGAGCTGCGGGGATGGACGGACAACGCCGAGATCCAGGACTTCTACGCATCTCACCCGGTGTCCGCGTTCCTCTCCCTGAGCGCCGCCGAGGGGGCGCCGATCTCGATGATGGAGGCGCAGAGCTTCGGCATCCCGATCGTGGCGCTTGCCGTCGGCGGCGTTCCGGAGATCGTGCAGGCCGAAACCGGGGTGCTGCTTGCGCCGGAGTCATCCACCGGGGAGGTGGCGGAAGCGCTGGCCGGGGCGCTTGCGCCCGGTCGCTTCGACGCCGACCGCATACGGTCGGCCTTCGCCTCTCGATTCGACGCGTCGGCGAACTACTGTGAGTTCGCCGACGCGCTCGTGGAAATATGGTCGAAGCGTGTTCTCGCCGGGTGAGGCAGTCGCGAGGGGGGCGGCCGGGCATCTCGAGCCGGCGGTGACCGTCACCACGGTCCTCTACAACTCGGAGGAGTCCCTGCCTCGCTACGCGGCAGCTCTAGCGCCCGCCCTCGAGCGAGGTCTCGTTCGCCTGGTTGCGGTCGACAACGCGAGCCCGGACGAGAGCGCCGCGACGCTGAAGCGGCTGCTGCCGGGCGCGGGGCTGATCTCGAGCGCGAGCAACCTCGGTTTCGCCGGCGGCTGCAACCTCGCTTGGCCCGAGGTGGAGACGAGGTACTGGATGCTCCTCAACCCCGACGTCGAGGCCGACGCGGCCGGGCTCGAGCGGCTGGTGGCGTGGATGGATCGGCGCCCGAACGTCGGCCTGGCGAGCCCGCGCCTGCGCGGCCCGGACGGGGAGGAGATGCCGGTGGCGCGCGCGCAGGACAGCGTCGTCCGGCCGCTCGTCAGGGCGCTACGCCTGCACAGGCTCCTGCCCATGCGATGGCGGTCGCGCTGGCTGCTGCCCGGCGAGCGCGAGTCGACGGAGATCGTCGACGGCTGGCTGCCGGGAGCGGCGCTTATAGCCCGGACCGAGGCGGTCGCCGAGGTCGGGCCGCTGGACGAAAGCCTCTTCATGTACGGGGAGGACCGCGAGTGGTGCTGGCGCATGGCCCGGGCCGGATGGGAGATCGGCGTCTGCGGCGACGTCGAGCTGGTGCACGGACATGGAACCAGCGCCAAGGCGACCTGGAGCGAGCCCGAGCGGATGCGCTACGAAGTCGCCGGTCAGCTCGGAGCCGCCCGCCGGATGCACGGCAGGCTCTGGGCGACCGGGCTCGCCCTGCTCGCGGGCGTGATCCTCCTCGTCGAGGCGCTCGATCCGCGCCATGGAGGGTCGCGAGCGACTCGCCGCCTGCGGGGCCGGCAGTACCTGCGCTGCGGCCTCAGCCCGAATCGGCACCAGTGAGGCATCTAGTATTCGGCTTCGAAGTCCCATGGACAGCTTCATAACGCGTGTCAGACGGCGCCTCGGGTTGCGACGGCGCCAAACCCCGATAGAGACGGTGATGTGCGTCCAGGGGAGCGTGAACGAGGCGGAGGCCGGCGAGTTGATGCGGTTGGCCTCCGAGGTGTCGCCGGACGCATGCATCGTCGAGGTCGGCAGCTTTCGCGGTCGCTCGACCGCCGCCCTGGCCCTCGGCGCCAAAGGCGCCCCGGTCTACGCGATCGAGCCACACGAGTCCTTCCAGGGGATCTACGGGACCGAGTTCGGTCCCCAGGACCGGCGGGCGTTCTTCGAGAACATGCTCCGGGTCGGGGTCGTCGAGGACGTCCGGCTCGTCAACCTCAGCTCCGAGGTGGTGAGCAGGGGCTGGACGCGGCCGATCGGCCTGCTGTGGATCGACGGCGACCACACTGCCGAGGGGGTCCGTCGCGACTTCGAGTCGTGGGAGCGGTTCCTGCGCCCGGGGGGCGTGGTCGCCTTCCACGACGCCCTCGATCCCGACGGCGGACCGGCGCAGTTGATCGAGAGCCTGCTCGCCGACTCCTTCGAGCAGGTGGCCGCCGCCGACAGGCTGATCGCCCTGCGCCGGTCCGCCGCGCCCTGAGCGTCGTGCCGCCGACGCCTGAGTACCGGGCCCTGGTCTGCATCACGACCTGCGAACGGCCGGGCTACCTGCGGCGCTACCTGCCGCACTTCGCCAGGGCCTGCATGGTGGACCCGCGCCTTTCGCTGCTCGTCTCGCTCGACGGCGCCGACGAGGAGACGCGGCGCTTTTGCGAGGAGTGGCGGGTTCCGCTTCTGCATTCCGAGGAGCGAGAGGGGGTGGGGCTGTCGAAGAACCGCGTGCTCGAGCGCTTCCCCGACTTCGACTACTACTTCTTCGTCGAGGACGACGTCGAGCTGCTCGACGGTTCGGTCTTTCCCGTGCACGTCGAGCTTGCGCGGGCGAGCGCCATCCACCACTTCTCGCTCTTCGCGCGGCGACGGATCCGCGACTACGAGCGGCACTCGACCGTCGACGGGCACCGCATCGCCCACGGGCCCTTCGGCAGCGCCAGCTTCAACTTCTTCACCGCCGAGGGGTTGCGGCAGGTGGGGGGATGGCACCCGCTGTTCGCCCAGTACCGGCGCTGGGGCCACACCGAGCACAGCTACCGCTTCCTCCGGGCCGGGCTCGCGCCCGCCCCGTTCAACGTCGTCGAGGACCTGACCGAGGCCTGCATCTGGCACATTCCCCCGGCTGTGACGAGGCCGAACCTGCTTCCCGCCGACGCGGACGAGATCGTCGCTCCCGAGCGCGAGCTGATCGACCGCGAGCTCGTCCACGTACCCCTGCAGACGATCTCGCCCTACGGCTTCAACGGCGCCCCGTTCGGCGAGCTGGAGAGGCTCGCCGCGACGCTGGAAGCCGGCGGGCGCTACCCGCTGGTCGGCGGCCGCGAGCGGCGGCGATGCCGCTCGGACTACCGCCTGTGGCAGTACCGCTCCAGCGCCGCCGCGCCGCGCCGGGCGGTGGCCCTGCTCGCGGCGGCCTGGGAGTGGCCGGGGAACCCGAGGCTGCGCCATACCGTGAAGCTTGCCCTGGGCCGTGGCTGAGCGGCCGCTCGTCTCCGTTTTGCTCCCCTGCTTCGACGCGGAGCGCTTCGTCGCCGCGGCGCTCGACTCGTTGCTCGACCAGACCTACGGCAAGCTCGAGATCCTCGCCATCGACGATGCCTCGCGCGACGGGACCCTCGCGATCCTCGAGGCCCATGCCGCCCGCGACGAGCGGGTTCGCGTGCTGCGCAACCCCCGCAACCTGGGCCTGATCGCAACGCTCAACCGCGGTGTCGCGGAGGCGCGTGGCGAGCTGATCGCGCGCATGGACGCCGACGACGTCTCGGCGCGCCGGAGAATCGAGCGCCAGGTCGAGACCCTTCGCCGCCGGCCCGACGTCGACGTGGTCGGGACGGCGATCGAGCTGGTGGACGCTCGCAGCGGCGGTCCCCTGAAGCCGCGTCCGCTGCGCAGCCTGACCCCGGAGGGCGCGCGGTTCACGGCCCTCTTCGCGACGCCCCTCGCCCACGTGACCATCGTCGCGAGAGCCACGACGATGCGGGCGCACCCGTACGGGATCTCGCCCGACAGCCGACACACCGAGGACTACGAGCTGTTCGCGCGCATGCTCGCCGACGGCGCCCGGCTCTGCAGCATCGACGAGCCGCTGATGACGGTGCGAGTCGACCCGCGCGGGGTGTCTCTACGGCACGAGGAGGTCCAGGTGGAGAACTTCGTCCGCTGCGCCGCCCGCCATCTCGAACGGACGCTCGGCGCGTGTCCCGAGCCCGCCGCCCATCGCGTCCTCGTCAACCGGATCGACGAGACGGTCGGGCCGGGCGACCTGCGCGAGGGGCTGCGCTGGCTCGACCGCATCGAGCGCGAGTTCTTGCGGCGCGAGCCCGGCGCGATCGCCGACGTACGCCGGGCCGCCGACCTGCAGCGGGTAGACATCCTCGTTCAGGCGGCGCTCAAGGGCTCGCCGGCTGTACGGCTTGCCGCTGGGCCGCTCGCGCTCCGCTACGGCCGCCGCCTGCTCTCGCCGCCCGCCCGCCGCTACCTGGCGGGCAAGTTGCGCTGACGTTTCGCGAAGAGCGTCAGCCGCGTGGCCAGGGACCGCCTCGTCAGCCGTTTGTCGATCGGCCATGATGCGCCGTTGGCGAGGGCTCTCAGCAGATCCCAAAGCTCGCGCTGCCGCCTGTTGAGAGCCGCCAGCTCCTCGTCGCCGGGCGTGTTTCGCCGCAGCGAGGGTTGCAGGGCTTCGGTCGCCTCCGAGGTCGAGCCGCCGAGGACGACTCCACGGCGTTCGAGCGTCTCGCTGAGCTCGCCGACGAATCGCGCCGGATCGTCGAGGGCGCCGTCGTAGCTGTACACCGACGTCGGCAGGTCGCGAAGGTTCCAGAGCGCCTGGGTGTTGTATGTCTCCCAGAGCGCCAGGCCGTGGCGAAGGGAGAACCCGTTGCGGGCGGCGAGCGACTTGGCCACGGCCAGCGGGTGGCGGAAGGCCATCACCGCGACCGGCATCGAGTCCCATGCACGCAGCCAGAGCGGCAGCGTCAGGCATGCCCGCGGGTCCTTCCACACCCATCCTTCCTCGCGGTAGATCTCGGCGAACTCCGAGCGCAACCGGGGGAGCACGGCGCTTGCCTTCTCCCGCTCCGCCCAGCCGTCGGGTAGACGCGGCGGCGCGAACCAGGCACCGCCGTGCAGCTCGAGGATCCGTTCGTTGCGGTCGATCAGGCGCTGGTGCTCCCAGTTGCCCTGCGGGTTCCAACGCTTTGGCGTCGTGAAGTCCCCGGTATCGCCGATCGAGCAGCCGAGCAGCCGGATCGCGTTCGTGATCGCCGAGGTGCCGCTGCGGTGCATCCCGATGACGACGACGTTCCTAGCCATCGGCGAGCCGCCTGTAGAGCGCGTCGTAGCGGGGAATCCCGACCTCGCGCAGGGAGAGGCTCTGGCGCGCGACGTCGGCGCAGCGCTGCCTCGCCGCCGGGTCGGCGCGCAGCTCTCGCAGGGTCGCGACCGCGGCCTCGTATCCGGGGGCCGACAGGTCCTCGACCAGGGCGCCGACGCAGTTGTCGCGCAGCAGGGCATCGACGTCGCCTATCCCCGCGGTAGAGACGACGGGAAGGCCCGCCGCCAGGTACTCGCCGATCTTGGTCGGCGAGGAGGAGATCTTCGAGAAGCAGGGCCTGACGAAGGAGAGCCCGACGTCGGCGGCGGCCAGGTAGCGGCCGATCTCCTCGGGTTCGGCACGCAGGATGCGGTAGTCGTGGGGGCCGATCCCGTTGCGGTCGAGCTCGCGCAGCATCGGCGCCGGGTCGGCCTGCGTGACGATCAGGAAGAGGAGGTCGGGCTGCGATCGCCTGGCGACGGAGAGGAAGTCCGCCATCTCGCGCTCCATGTACCAGCCGGTGAACTTGCCGACGTAGACCATCGTCGGGCGCGCGCCGATCTCGAGCTCGGCGCGCGCATCGGCGCGTTCCGAGGAGCGCTCGGCGATCCGCTCGACGTCGGCGCAGCAGGGGATGACGAAGGTGGTCTCGGGGCCGGCCTTCGCCTCGCTCAGGTGGGGTCGCACCGCCTCGGTGAGGGTGACGAGGCCGTCGGCTCGCCGCAGCGCCGCCCGTTGCACCCACTGCGTCAATCGGTAGGGAAGGCCGCCCCGCTTCCAGTTGCCGGCGTCGACGTACTCCTCCGCCATCAGGCCGCGAAGGTCGAAGATCGTCCGGAAGCGCGCGAACCGGGCGGCGATCAGAGCCATCGCCGCCGGCATGTGGTTGCGGGCGTGGATCGCGTCGAGGCGGTGGCGGCGCACGATACGGGCGGCGACGAGCCCACCGGCGATCACGTCGAAGGCGGTGGCCGGCAGCGAGGGCCGCTTGTGGTAATGGCGCCGGTGCCAGGCGATCCCGCGGCGGCCGAGCTCCTCCCCGAACTGCCGCGACCGCTCACGCGAGAGGTGTGGCTCGAAGGTCATCAGGTGGGCGACATGGCCTCTTTCGACGAGCCCGGCGAGATAGGCGACGACCTGGCTGTGCACCAGCGGGTCCTCGAGCGAGAGGTAACAGACATACAGTACGCGTAGGGATTTCGCACCTACGGTGTCGGTGTCTTGCGCAGCCATACCTCGAGTTGCATTCCCGTTTTGGTCGCTGACATGACGCGCTTCAGGAGTGGGTCGAGCCAGCGTGGCGCGTATGTCGCGCCGACGTAGAGGTGGCGAAACGCGACCTGGCATTCGACTTGAGCCGCAAAGGAGTCAAAAGACTCGATGGTGAACTCGTAGAGGTGGTAAGGGGGGTGCATGGGACTCAGATGACATGTGTAGTCGAGGCCCTGGACGCGGTAGGCGATGTCCACCAGGCGCGCCATGAGCCAGTCCGAGGAAGGCACTTCAACGTGGACCAGACCGCCTGGGCGTGCCCAACCCAGCGCCTTTCTCAGCGCCTCAGCCGGTTGCGGCAGGTGCTCGAGCACGGCTCCGAACGTGACGAAATCGAACGAGCTCTCCGTGAAGTCGGCATCCTCGACGCTTGCCAGCTTTATACGGTCGGGTGACAGTTCGGTGTGCGTGACCGCAAACTCGCGAAAGCTCGGAGAGGGCTCGATGCCGTGTGTTTCGAAGCCGGAGTGGGACATGCTCACCATTGCCTTCCCCATGCCGGCTCCGATGTCCAGGGCGACGGGAGCCGAATCGCCATTGCCGGACCAGAGGTCGCGAAATCGAGCGATTTGACCGCTGAAATACCGATCGGGTTCGGCCGTATCGGATTGCGCTTTCCAGTAATCGCCCACCGGTACGTCGTAGTGTGTGCCGAGGTCCTTCGGGACGGGCATCGGATTCGAGAAGACCAGTCCGCACTCGCGACACCTCTGGACGGTGGTCAGCGCGCCCTTCGCCTTGACCGGTCGCATGCCCTGATGCCGGTCGAGGCGACGACCGATTGTCTTGGCGGCTTCCGACCCGCACATCACACAGTGTGTGACCGGGTGAAACTCGTAGCTTTTCAAGCTGTGATACTGATGGCGGCCAACGATCATGCAGGTTATCGCGACGTCTTGTCAGGGGCCGCTGGATGCGGCCTTTCGCGTGCGCCTCGAGTTGCCGGGCCGGGGGCTTGTCGCCCACGACGTCGCGCTGGAGCTGCTGCCGCTCTTCCACGACGACGACGCGCGGCGCTTTCGCGCCGCCGGGGCACTCGACAAGGCGCGCGTCCTCGCCACCTCGCGCCGGCGGCTGAAGCGGGATCTGCGCGATGCGGGAGACGCATCGACGGTCGTCGTCCAGCGTCAGGTCGACCTGGCGCCGTCGCTGGCCCTCGAGCGAGCCGCGACGCGGGATCGAAGGCTCGTCTACGACGTCGACGATGCGGTCTGGCTGAGCGGGCGCCAGACCGGCGGCCATCCCCTGGGCGTGCTCAAGGGCGCCGCCCGTAAGGTGCGCTGGCTCGCCGAGCGGGCCGCGCACACGATCGCCGGCAACGAGATCCTCGCCGAGCACCTCGCCGCCCACAGCGCGCGCGTCACGGTCGTGCCGTCGCTGGTCGATCCCACCGCCTACGCCGTCCGCTCCCACGGGCAGGGCGAGGGGCTGACCCTCGGCTGGATCGGCTCGCCGACCACCGCGCCTTACCTCGAAAGGGTCGCGCCCGTGCTCGAGCGGCTGGCGAAGGAGTCGAGCCGCCCGGTGCGCCTGCTCGTCGTCGGCGGCTCGACCGTGGAGATCGCCGGCGTCGTGGTCGAGGAGCGCGCCTGGAGCCCCGAGGCCGAGCGCCGGGCGCTGGCCGAGATGGACGTCGGCCTGATGCCGCTCGAGGACACCCCCTGGACGCGCGGCAAGTGCGCCTACAAGGCGCTGCAGTACATGGCCGCCGGCATCCCGGCGGTTGCCGACGACGTCGGGGTGTCGGCAGCGACGATCGGCGGCGCCGGTTACGCGGTCAACGGAGAGGGTCGCTGGCTGGAGGCTCTGCAGGCCCTCGGCGAGGACGCCGGCCTGCGGGCCCGGCTCGGCGAGGCCGGCCGCCGCCAGGTCGAGGAGGAGTTCTCGCCGGAGCGCTGGCTGCCGACGATCGCCGCGATCCTGCGGGGCGAGTCGTGAACCCGGACTACGAGCGCGTCTACCACTTCCACGTCCGCAAGACGGCGGGGACGAGCCTCAACTCGGCCTTCTGGGCGCTGGGGGGCCTCGACCTGCGGGCGGTGGCCGGCGACCAGGCGATCGAGGGCAACGGCCTCAAATTCGTACGCGGCAACCAGCGGCTGATCGAAGAGGGCGACTACTTCTTCGCCAACTCCCATCAGCCCGCTCACGAGTTGC
>Ga0268264_10003250_pt1 | contig 14061 bp, 10 predicted proteins | sample KBSSwiS32_FD_190357 | JGI IMG/M metagenome (GOLD analysis project Ga0268264, IMG submission 190357) | Switchgrass rhizosphere microbial communities from Kellogg Biological Station, Michigan, USA - KBS Switchgrass S3-2 (SPAdes) (version 2) | ecosystem: Host-associated > Plants > Roots >...
CGGACTGGGCCGGCTACAGCACCGGGGCGGCGCAGCTGATGGGCCATGTCCGCCTTCAGGCGGAGATCGAGGCGTTCACGCGGGCGCTCGAGCGGCGCTTTGGGGGGCACGACTTCACGCGTGGGGTCGCGGGCGCTGAGCGCTCGGCTCAGGTCTCCAAATTTTTCGCCGCGTTGCCCAGGCCGTCGACCGGGTGGCCGTGCTTCGAGATCGCGCAAAGGGCCGGAGCCGGATCGAAGGCATCGATGAGAGCGCGGCCGCTGGGCTGGCCGCGCACCGGCCGTCCCGGTTTCGGCGCCCTGCCCCGGCCGCACTGGATCGATTCGTCGCGCACTCCGTCGCGGGCGTCGATCACGTCTTCGCCGCCTCCGCCGTAGAAACTGTCTTCGCCCGGCTGCCCGAGCATCGCGTTGGCGCGTGCGTCGCCGACCAGGACGTCGTTGTCGAACGAGCCCTCCATGTCCTCGTCGGTCGGCGACAGGTGGACCCGGTGACAGCCGCGGATCGCGTCTATCCAGGCCGCATGGACGGCGAACGAGACGTGCAGGATGCCCGGATGCGCCGGCGTCTCGGCAAAGGAGGCGTCGTCGCTCCCGGGGCCGCCGACGAGCGCTCCGCCGGCGCAGCCGCCGCCCGCCGCGAGTAGATCTCCGTTGGGACCTCCGTAGAGAAAGGTGGGCCCGGGCCTGCTGCCGATCAGCCCGTCGGCGCCGGCTCCCCCGTACAGCCTGTCTGCTCCGTAGCCGCCCTCGATCAGGTCGTCCTCGGACCCGCCTTTGATCGTGTCGTCCCCGAGCCCTCCCGCGATGCGGACGTTCTGGGCTCCCGCCAGGGAACCCAAGGCCTGGAAGGCGTCATCGCCAGGACCGAGGTCGGCCGTCAGCCAGCGTGCCGGCCCTTCCGCCGGACACTCGACCTCGACTGCCGTCAGACGGCCGCAGCCGGGACCCACCGCGATCCCCTTGGCGGCGGTCACTGCGAAGGTCGAGGAACCCTCGTCGAAGGAGACCGAGAAGCGATCGGAGCCGCCGCCGCCGACGATCTCCAGCCCCCCGCCCCGCACCCAGGCGGGGCCGATGCCGGCGTCGAGTTCGACGTAGGCCGAAGCGCGCGGCCTGCGTTCGCGCCCGCAGGAGGCTGTCCGCCCCTTGGCGCCCTGACAGCGGTCGCTTCCATTGCCGCCGCGCAGCTCGTCGCGGCCTCCCCCGCCGCGAATCGTGTCGTCGCCGGCGCCGCCCGCGATCGTGTTCGCCTGCGGGTTGCCGATCAGGACGTCGTCGAAGGCCGAGCCTTCCAGGCTCTCGAAGCGGAAAAGGCGATCGTGGCCGTCGCCGCGAGCCCTGTGCCTGACGAGGGAAACCTTCACGCCGCCGCCCTGACCCGCACCGACGTCGGTCGCGAAGGAGGCGACGTCGCCCTTCCCCGGACCGCCGTCCATGCGGTCGTAGCCGTAGTCGCCGTGCACGACGTCGAAGTCGCCGGGGCCGCCGCTCAGCGTGTCGATTCCGAGGCTGCCGGCCACTTCGTCGCCGGCGCCCATTCCGCCAAGCAACTTGTCGTCCCCCAGGTCGCCGATCACGCGATCGCCGGCGCCGGCGCCGCCGTCGGCGACGTCGTTGCCCCGTCCACCGTGGATCAGGTCGGCCCCCGGGCCACCGCAGAGCAGATCGTTGCCGAGGCTGCCGACGATCGTGTCGTCGCCGCCCCCACCCCAGATCACGTCGCGACCCGACGTACCCCGCAGCACGTCGTCTTTTTCCGTGCCGGCGATGGTCGGCCGCCGGCCGTGGCAGCGCGGTTCTTCGACCGGTTCGTTCGATGCCGGCGCCGCGGCGACGAAGACGGCCGCCGCCAGCGCCCCTGCGATGACCCCCCTCACAGCGAGAGAGGATATGACGAGATCATTCGAGATTGATCATCACGTGCTTGATCTCGGTGTAGTCCTCGAGGGCGTAGACGGAAAGATCCTTGCCGTAGCCCGACTGCTTGAAGCCGCCGTGCGGCATCTCGGAGACGAGCGGGATGTGGTCGTTGATCCAAACGCAGCCGAACTCGAGTGCGTTCGCGACTCGCATCGCGCGGCCGACGTCACGGGTCCAGACCGACGAGGCGAGCCCGTAGCGGGTTCCGTTCGCCCACTCGATCGCCTTCTCCTCGTCGCTGAACGGCTGCACGGTGATCACCGGGCCGAAGATCTCGTTCTGGATCATCTCGTCGTCCTGCTCCAAGCCGGCGACGACGGCCGGCTCGAGGTAGAAGCCCGGCAGGTCCGGCTGCGCCCCGCCGGTGACGATCTCGGCCCGCTCGGGCCTGCGCTCGAGGAAGCCCTCCACGCGCTGCCGCTGGCGCGCGGAGTTGAGCGGGCCCAGCGTCGTGTCGGCGGACATCGTGTCGCCCAGCACCAGGCCCTTGGCTTCCCCGGCGAGCCCGCTTACGACGTCGTCGTAGACGTCCTTCGAAGCGAGCACGCGGGTGGCCGCCGTGCAGTCCTGTCCGGCGTTGTAGTAGCCGGTCCCGGCGATCGTCTCCATCGCCGCCTCCATGTCGGCGTCGTCGAAGATCACCACCGGCGCCTTGCCGCCGAGCTCGAGGTGCACCCGCTTCAGCGTGTCGGCGGCCGCTTTCGCGATCCACTTGCCGGTGTCGGGCGAACCCGTCAGGCAGACCATCCCCACGTCGGGGTGGGCGACGAGCTCGGCGCCGGTCGGCTCGCCGTGACCGCCGATCGCGTTGAAGACGCCCGCCGGCAGGATCTCCGAGCACCACTCGGCGAAGAGCAGCGTCGTCAGCGGCGTCGTCTCGGCCGGCTTCATCACGATCGCGTTCCCGGCGGCGAGCGCCGGGCCGATCTTCCAGATCGCCATCATCAGCGGGTAGTTCCACGGCGTGATCTGGCCGACCACCCCGACCGGCTCGCGCCGGACGAAGGAGGTGCGCGCCTCCATGTACTCGCCGGCGGCGCGGCCCTCCATCGTCCGCGCCGCGCCGGCGAAGAAGCGCAGCGGATCGGCCATCGCCGGGATTTCGTCCTCGAGCACGGCGCTGCGCGGCTTGCCGGCGTCGGCGGCTTCGAGGTCGGCGATCTCCTCAGCCCGCTCCTCGATCAGATCGGCCATGCGCAGCAGGGCGCGCGCCCGTTCGCCCGGCGGTGTCGCCGCCCAGCCCGGGAACGCCTCCTTGGCCGCGGCCACCGCCGCGTCGACGTCGGGCTTGGTCGAAAGCGGCGCTTCGGCGATCGCCTCTCCGGTGGCCGGGTTGACGACCTCCTCCGTCTGTCCCTCGGCCGGGTCGACGGACTTGCCGCCGATGAAGTTCTTCAGCTTGGTCTTCGCCGCAGTCGCCATTGGTATGAGCCTCCTCAGCCTTTTGCAGTTCCAGCCGTTTGCAGTTCGAGCGCCTCCTCGACCGGGACGCAGCTCATGCCGACGCCCTCGGCGACCGCCGGGTGGGTCACCGTGCCGCCGGCGACGTTGACACCGGGCCGCAGGCCGGGGTCGCGCCGGATCGCGCCGGCGACGCCCTCGTCGGCGAGCGCTATCGCGTAGGGGAGCGTCGCGTTGGTCAGCGCGTGCGTCGACGTGATCGGCACCGCGCCGGGCATGTTCGCCACGCAGTAGTGGGTGATCCCGCCGACCTCGAAGGTCGGATCGCGGTGCGTCGTCGGTTTCGAAGTCTCGAAGCAGCCCCCCTGGTCGATCGCCACGTCGACCAGCACGGCGCCGGGCTTCATCAGCGCCAGCTGCTCGCGCCGCACGACGAAGGGCGCGCGGGCGCCGTGAACCAGCACGGCGCCGATCACCAGGTCGGCGCGCGGCAGCATCTCCTCGACCGCCAGCGTCGTCGAGTAGACGGTCGAGCAGCGGCCGGCGAAGGCCGTCTCCAGTTCGCGCAGCCGGTCGATCGACCTGTCGAAGACGAAGACGTCCGCCTCCATCCCGATCGCGATGAAGGCCGCGTTCATCCCCACCACGCCGCCGCCGATCACCATCACGTTCGCCGCGGCGACGCCGGGCACCCCGCCGAGCAGGATGCCGCGCCCGCCCAGCGGCTTCTCCAACATGAAGGCACCCGCCTGGGTGGCGATCTTGCCGGCGATCTCGCTCATCGGCGCCAGCAGCGGCAGGCGGCCGCGCGCGTCCTCGACCGTCTCGTAAGCGACGCAGGTGGCTCCAGAACCGCAGAGACCGCGGGTCAGCTCGGGGTCGGGTGCGAGATGGAGGTAGGTGAAGAGGAGCTGGCCGGGGCGCAGCATCTCGACCTCGGCCGGCTGCGGCTCCTTGACCTTGATCACCATCTCCGCCTCTCCGAAGACCGTCTCGGGGTCGAGCACGATGCGAGCCCCCTGCGCCGCGAAGTCGGCGTCGGCGATCGCGCTGCCCTCGCCCGCGGTCGCCTCGACCAGCACCTCGTGGCCGTGTTCGACCATCTCCCGAACGCCGGCCGGCGTGATCGCCACCCGGTACTCGTCGGGCTTGATCTCCCTCGGGACGCCGACGATCACGAGACCAGCTCCCTGGCTCGCAGGGCGAGCCAGAACTCGATCCGATCGTGCGCCCGCGAGAGGTCGCGACCGGTCAGCTCTTCGACTTTGCGCATCCGGTAGCGCAGCGTGTGGCGGTGGCAGTAGACCTCGCGCGCCGCTTTCTCCCACTGGCCGTTCTGCTCGATGAAGGCCTCCAGCGAGCGCAGCAGCTCGCCGCCGTACTCTTCGTCGCCGTTCTCGATCGGCCCGAGGACGCTGTCGCAGTAGAGCTTCAACGCCTCGTCGTCCTGGATCGAGAGCAGCAGGGTGAAGGCGCCGAGATCGCGCCACGAGGCGACCTCGGGCGCGCTGCCGTTGCCAAGCGCCGTCGCCTCCAATGCACAACGTGCCTCGTGGAAGGAGTGGCGCAGGTTCTCCGGCGGCGCCGGGCGGCTTGCCGCCGCGCGCACCGTGCCCTGCTCTTTGATCAGCGCGTTGCGGGCCTCCACCGCGAGGTCGACCGGGTCCCGGTCGGCGGCGTCGACGACCGCGCAGAGCAGCTCGCGCCGGCCGCTGGCGTGCGGAGCGACCACCGCCGGGCAGGCGTCGGCCGCAAGGGCGCGCTCGAGCGCCGGCTCGGCGGCGGCGGGGTCGTCGAGCGCGAAGACGAGCACCGCGGCTTCGTCGCCGATGCCGAAGGGCTCGAGGCGGCGGCGCAGCTCGGACGGCTCCAGCCGCCCGCCGAGGGCGCCGGCGAGCACGTCGCCGGCCAGGCGCCGCTCGGTCTCGCTGGCGACCCGGCGGCGCATCAGCTCCAGCGCGACGACGGCGACGGCCTGTTGCAGGATCAGCCGCTCGAAATCCCCCAGCCCGCCCGAGTCGCGCACGATCACGACCCAGGCCTGCGGGGGCCCGCCGCCGGGCGAGATCACCGGGTGGGCGAGGGCCCGCCCCGCGACTGCGGGATGAGAGGGGACGAACGGGTGACCGTCGGCCGTGTGAGTGAGGGCCTCCTCGCGAATCGCCTTCACCGCCTCGGCGGAGAGCTGGCGGCGGAAGGCGCGCCCGGCGAGGCGCTCGCCGCGACCGCCGAGGATCGCCACCGTGCCACCCACGGCCGAGGAGATCGTCGCCACGATCTCCTCCAGGCCACGCTCTTCGAGCACCAGGCGCTCGAGGCGGCGCTGCACCGCGATGCCGCGCTGCAGGACCTCGTACTGCTCGTTGACGAGGCGGGCGAAGGCCTTCTCGGTGATCGCGATGAACGGCGTCGAGTAGGGCACCTCGAAGAGCGGGAAGTCGCGTTTGCGCGCCTCTTCGAGGATCGCTTTCGGAAGTTTCTCGTGGCTGAAGCCGGTTCCGAAGCCGAGACCGGCGAGGTTGTGGTCGGCGAGCAGACGCACGAAGGCGCGCTGCTTGGCCGCCGAGTCGAGCGGGATGCCGGTGGTCAGCATCAGCTCGCCACCGGAGAGCCATGGGGTCGGGTCCTCCAGCTCGGAGATGTGGACCCAGCGCACCGGTGCTTCGGCGGCGTGATCGCCAGCCGCCAGTTCGAGACCGAGATCGTCGAGCAGGCTTTGGACGGTGAGCATGCGCGCGCCTATCGTCGGACCCGCTCCCCGGCTCGACCGAGCACGTCGTGGAGGACGTCGTGGATCTCTTCGAACTGCTCCGTGTCGGCGATCAGCGGCGGCGCCAGCTGGACGACCGGGTCGCCGCGGTCGTCGGCACGGCAGATCAGGCCCCGCTCGTAGAGCTCGCCCGAGAGGAAGCCGCGCAGCAGGTCCTCGGCCTCGTTGTCGCTGAAGCTCTCCTTCGTCTCGCGGTCCTTGACCAGCTCGATCGCGTGGAAGTAGCCGGCCCCGCGAACGTCGCCGACGATCGGCAGGTCGTACAGGGTCTCCAGCATCCCGCGGAACTCGGCCTCCTTGGCGAGGACGTGGCCGCAGAGGTCCTCCCGCTCGAAGATGTCGAGGTTGGCCATCGCGACCGCCGAGGCGAGCGGGTGGCCGGCGAAGGTGAAGCCGTGCGCGAAGGACGCGTCGCCCTCCATGAACGGCGCAGCGACGGCGTCGGAGGCGACAACCGCGCCCATCGGCGCATAGGCCGAGGTCAGCGCCTTGGCGACGGTGACGATGTCGGGGAGGTAGCCGAAGCGTTCGCAGCCGAAGTAGTGGCCGAGACGACCCCAGGCGCAGATCACCTCGTCGGAGATCATCAACACGTCGTAGCGGTCGCAGATCTCGCGCACGCGGTCGAAGTACCCGTCGGGCGGGACGAAGCAACCGCCGGCGTTCTGAACGGGCTCGAGGATCACCGCGGCGACCGTCTCGGGGCCCTCGAACTGGATTCGCTCCTCGATCGCGGTGGCCGCCCAGAGCGGGTGGCGATCCTCCGGCCAGCGATAGACGTTCGTGTTCGGCACGTGGCAACCGCCCGGCGTCAGCGGCTCGAACTGCGAACGCAGCTCGGTGATGCCGGTGACCGAGAGTGCCCCCAGCGTGGTGCCGTGATAGGCGATCTCGCGCGCGATCGCCTTGTGCTTCTGGCCTTTGCCGAGCAGGCGGTGGTAGTTGCGCGCCATCTTCAGCGCCGACTCGACCGCCTCCGAACCGCCCGAGGTGAAGAAGACGCGGTTGAGGTCGCCCGGTGCCAGCGAGGCGATCCGCGTCGCGAGCTCGATCGCCCGCGGGTGCGCGTAGCTCCAGAGCGTGTAGAAGTCGAGCTCCTCGACCTGGCGCGCCGCCGCCTCGCCCAGCTCGCTGCGGCCGTGGCCGGCGTTGACGCAGAAGAGCCCCGAAAGACCGTCGAGGTAGCGCTTGCCGTGCTCGTCGTAGACGTAGCAGCCGTCGGCGCGGGTGATGATCGGGATCTCGTGGTCCGGGCCATACGAACCCATGCGAGAGAAATGCATCCAGAGGTGGCGTCGGGCCAGCTCCTGAAAGTCGGAGCTCACGTCCGGGCTCGCTGCGGGTCGCGACACTACAGCCATGTCCGTTTCTCCTCTCATACGACGCTATGGACAACGGTAGAGCTGAAGTTCTCTTTTTGCAATGTTCGCTTCGGTGCTCTACAAGACTAGACTTATACAAATTGTACAGGCGCGCCTTGCGATTTTGGGACATCCGCCCCTTGTGAATTGCGGCGACTCCACCTAACTTCGCCACTACATCGCGTACTACCGATACCCCAAACGGGTAGAGCTACCGCGAGGGGCTCCAATCCCATCGGTGTCGAGAGGAGGGTGAACATGGAGGCTGGTGTTGCGAGCGTCGAGCTGATCGACGTGACCAAGCGCTTCGACGAGCTGGTCGCGGTCGACTCCCTCGGCCTCGAGCTGGCGGCGGGCGAGTTCTTCACCCTGCTCGGGCCAAGCGGCTGCGGCAAGACGACGACTCTGCGGATGGTCGCGGGCTTCGAGCGGCCGAGCGAGGGGGAAATCAGGATCGAGGGCTCCGATGTCGCGCAGCTTCCGCCCCACCGTCGCCCGACCAATACCGTCTTCCAGAGCTACGCCCTCTTCCCCCACCTCAGCGTCGCGGACAACGTCGCCTTCGGCCTCAAGCGCAAGCGGGTGTCGAAGACCGAGATCGCGAGCCGCGTCGCCGCCGAGCTGGAGAGGGTCGGGCTAGGCGCCGAGGCGAAGCGGCGGCCGTCACAGCTATCCGGCGGCATGCAGCAACGCGTCGCGTTGGCGCGGGCGCTGGTCAACCTGCCCAAGGTCTTGCTCCTCGACGAGCCGCTCGGCGCCCTCGACCTGAAGCTGCGCAAGGGGTTGCAGATCGAGCTGAAGCGGATCCAGCGCGAGGTCGGGATCACCTTCGTCTACGTCACCCACGACCAGGAGGAGGCGCTGACGATGAGCGACCGGATCGCAGTGATGAACCGCGGTCGGGTCGAGCAGGTCGGCCCCCCGGAGGGGATCTACGAGCGCCCGCAGACGACCTTCGTCGCCGGCTTCATCGGCGTCTCCAACCTGATGCCCGCGACCGTCGCAAGCGCGGGCGAGGTGCGCCTCGACCAGGGGCCGACGGTGCGTGCCGACGACGCCGGACTCGGCGTCGGCGCGCGCTGTTACGCGGTGGTGCGGCCGGAGAAGCTGCACATCGACGCGCTCGGCGAGGACGGGGCGAGCCCGAACGGCCTGCCCCACGTCGAGGGAGTGGTCGAGAGCTCGGTCTACCTCGGCACGGCGACCCAGATCGTGGTCGACCTCGGCGAGGGGGTGCGGATGACGGTGCTCGTCCCCAACGCCAGCGAGGCGGAGCGCCAGGCGCTTCCCGGCGGCGGGGTGCGGGTGGCGCTCTCATGGGAGCCCGAGCACATGCATCTGGTGCGCGAATCCGGCGGGGAGGCCGAGGACTTTGGGGCAGAAGAGGGCAGCGAGCCACGCGAGGTGGCGCTGGGAACGACCGGAAAGGGTGAATGAGATGCGAGGTCCAGGTAGGAGTCGAGGGGCGGTGGCGGCTGTTGCCGCGACCATTGCCGTGTTGGCCATGGCGTTGGGACTGGCCGCGTGCGGCGGTGGCACCGTCGGCGGCGGCAACAGCGAAAACGTGACGACGGCGAAGGGCGGTCCGGCGAGTGGCAAGCTGACGATCTCGAACTGGCCCGGCTACATCGACCCCGGCAAGAACGGCACCGTCGCCGAGTTCGAAAAAGAAACTGGCGTCAAGGTCGACTACATCGAGGACATCAACTCGAACGACGGCTTCTTCGGCAAGCTCCAGCCCCAGCTCGAACAGGGCGAATCGGGGGGACGCAGCATCTTCGTCGTCGCCGACTACATGGCGAAGCAGATGTACGACCTCGGCTACCTGCAGGAAATCGACCATGCCGACCTGCCGACCGTCTTCAAAACCCTCCTGCCCAGCCTCCAGAGCCCGGGGTTCGACCCGGAACGCAAGTTCTCGGTGCCCTGGCAGGGCGGGATGACCGGGATCTGGGTCGATACCTCGAAGGCGCCAGAGATCCACTCGGTCAACGACCTCTTCGACCCGAAATACAAGGGCAAGGTGACGATGCTGGACGAACTGCGCGAAACGCCGGCACTGGTGATGCTCGCCGAAGGGGTCGACCCGGCGAAGGCGAGCGCCGACCAGTGGATCCACGCGATCGACAAACTGGGCGACGCCGCCAGCTCCGGGCAGATCAGGAAATTCACCGGCAACGAGTACACCGAGGACCTGACCGCCGGCAACATCGTCGCGGCGATCGGCTGGTCGGGCGACGCCTCGCTGATCGAAAACCCGAATGCCGAATGGCGGATGCCGACCGAGGGCTGCACGAGGTGGTCGGAAAACATGGTGATCCCGGTGGGCGCCCCCAACACCGCGGCGGCGCTCGCCTGGATGGACTTCGTCTACCGGCCCGACGTGGCGGTCGATATCACCGAATACGTCGAATACATCTCGCCGGTGCAGGGCGTGAAGGAGCTGCTCGAAGAACGAGGGTCGGAACTGGCGAAAAGCGAGATCGTCTTCCCGACAGAACAGTTCACCCGCAACTGCACGGGCCAGAACACGCCGCCGGAACTGGAACGGGTCAACGAGGCCTGGCAGGAAGTCCTGACTGGGTGATCGCGTAATGAGCCTGAGGCAGCGCCTGGTCCCCTACTGGCTGCTGGCGCCGGGCCTGCTCTGGCTCGTCGTCTTCTTCGTCGTGCCGATGTACTTCATGGGGGAACTGGCGCTGCGCTCGGGCTCGCTGACCAGCGGCTACACCTTCGACTGGGCCTGGTCGAACTTCCCCGACTCCCTCTCCGGCCACACCGAGCAGATCGTTCGCTCCTTCTTCTATGCCGGAACGGCAACGCTGCTGGCCCTGCTGATCGCCTATCCCCTCGCCTACGCGATCGCCTTCCGCGCCGGCCGCTACAAAGCGCTGCTGCTGTTCGCGGTGATCGCGCCCTTCTTCACCACCTACCTGATCCGCACGATCGCCTGGAAGACGATCCTCAGCGACTCGAGCCCGGTGGTCGGCGTCCTGCAGACGCTCTCGCTCGTCCCTCCCGACGGCCGAGTGCTGGCGACGTCGGGGGCGGTGATCGCCGGCCTCACCTACAACTTCCTGCCCTTCATGGTCCTGCCGCTCTACGCCAACCTGGAGCGGCTCGACCTGAGCTTGGTCGAGGCGGCGAAGGACCTCTACTCCTCCTCACGGCAGGCGTTCCTCAAGGTGACCCTGCCGCTGACGATGCCGGGGATCGTCGCCGGCGTCCTGCTCACCTTCATCCCCGCCTTCGGCGACTACGTCAATGCCCAGATCCTCGGCGGCACCAGCCAGGCGATGGTCGGAAACGTGATCCAGTCGCTCTACCTGAACCAGCGCAACTACCCGGAGGCGGCGGCGCTCTCCTTCCTGATGATGGCGCTGATCCTCGCCATCGTCATGGTCTACATCCGCTTCGCCGGCACCGAGGCCTTCATGGGCGACGAGGAGGAGTCGGCCTGATGGCTTCCATGTCCCGTGCCTGGGCCTGGCTGCGGCGCAACGCGCTGCCGATCTACGCCGGGCTCGCCGTCGCCTACATGCTGATCCCGATCGTCGTCATCGCCGTCTTCTCCTTCGGCGCCACGCCGAAAGGGAAACTCACCTTCGGCCTCGACAACGGCTTCACCACCGAGTACTGGCGCAGCGCCTTTTCACTCCCCGACCTGAACGAAGCGCTCTTCACGAGCCTGCGCCTGGCCACGATCTCGACCCTGATCTCGACCGCGATCGGGACCCTGATGGCGATCGCCCTGGTGCGTCATCGGTTCCACGGTCGGCGGCTGACGAACCTACTGATAGTGATCCCGATGGCGACGCCGGAGGTGGTGATCGGCGCCGCCCTGCTCTCGATGTTCATCTACGCCTCGTTCGCGCTCGGATTCACCACGCTGCTGATCGCCCACGTGATGTTCTCGATCAGCTTCGTCGTCGTCGTCGTGCGCTCGCGGCTGATCGGCTTCGACCGCCATCTCGAGGAGGCGGCGGCCGATCTCTATGCGGCGCCGCTGACCGCCTTCCGCACCATCACCCTGCCCCTGCTGGCTCCAGGGATAATCGCGGCGGCCCTGCTCGCCTTCTCGCTCTCGATCGACGACTTCGTCATCTCCAACTTCAACTCGGGCACGACCGTGACCTTCCCGCTCTACGTCTACGGGGTGAGCCTGCGCGGCGTCCCGGTCCAGGTGAACGTGCTGGCAACGATGCTGTTCGGGCTGATCGCGATCGCCGTCTCGCTGGTTCTCTGGCAGCAGCGCCGCGCGGAAAAGATGGCCTCGGTGCGGCCCGAGCAGGAGGCGACTCCGATGCCGGTCCCAGGCGTCGCATGAGATTGCGCAACTACGTCGGTGGAGGGTGGCGAAGCGTCGAGGGGGTGAAGGCGCTCGACGACGTCGATCCCGCCACGGGCGAGGTCGTCGCCGAGGTGCCGCTCTCGGGCGCAGGCGAGGTGCGCTCAGCGGTCGAGGCGGCGAGAGCGGCCCAACGCGCCTGGCGCGACGTGCCGCCCCAGCGCCGGGCGCGCGCCGTGCTCGCCCTGCGCGAGGGGCTGCTGTCACGGCGCGAGGAGCTGGTCGCGCTGGTCAGCGCCGACATGGGCAAGGCCCTCGCCGACGCCGACGGAGAGGTCGGGCGCGGCATCGAGTCCGTCGAGTCGGCGGCGGCGATCCCCCACCTGCTCAAGGGCGAGACGCTCGAGGGGGTGGCCGAAGGGGTCGACGTCGAACTGGTGCGCCAGCCGGTCGGCGTCGTCGCCGCGATCACGCCCTTCAACTTCCCGGCGATGATCCCGCTCTGGTTCCTCCCCTACGCGATCGCCTGCGGCAACGCCTTCGTCCTCAAGCCCTCCGAGCAGGACCCGCGGCCCGCCGGCCTGATCGTGGAGATCGTCGACTCGATCGAGGAGATCCCGCCCGGCGTCGTCAACCTCGTCCACGGCGGCCGCGAGGCGGTGACCGCGATCCTCGAGGACCCGGGAATCGACGCGATCTCCTTCGTCGGCCGCGCCGAGACGGCGCGTATCGTCGCCGAAGGCGCGGTGCGAACCGGCAAGCGCGTCCAAGCCCTCGGCGGGGCGAAGAACTCGCTGGTCGTGATGCCCGACGCCGACCTCGGCGAGGCGATGCCGGCGATCATGGGCTCGGCCTTCGGCGCCGCCGGCCAACGCTGCCTGGCGGGGTCGGTATGCGTCGTCGTCGGCGACGCAGAGCGGCGGGCAGAGATGCGCGAGGCGCTGGTGGCAGCCGCCTCCGCGCTGACCGTCGGCCCCGGTGACGACCCGGCCACCGACGTCTGCCCGATGGTCTCGGCGGCGGCACGGGACAAGGTCGCCGATGCGATCGAGAGCGCCGCCGGCAGCGGCGACGCCGAGCTCCTGCTCGACGGGCGGCGGGACAGCGGACCGGCGGGCACCCTCCTCGGCCCCACCATCGCCGCCGTCTCCGACCCAGAGTCCGAGCTCGCCCGCGACGAGCTCTTCGGCCCGCTGCTCACCGTCGTCGAGGTCCCCGACCTCGACACCGCCCTCGACTTCCTCAACGGCTCGCGCTACGGCAACGCCGGCGCGATCTTTACCCGTTCGGGAGCCGCCGCCCGTCGCTACCGCTACGAGGCGGAAGCAGGAATGCTGGGTGTCAACGTGGGAGTTCCTGCTCCAGTTGCCTGGTTCCCCTTCTCGGGTTGGAAGAGCTCTATAGATGGAGATCTCCACGCCAACGGCACCGACGCCGTCCGCTTCTACACGCGGGCGAAGGTCATCACCAGTAGGTGGTAGGGGGGTCGGGTGTGTCCCTCCCCCGGAGGCCGTCGCGCAGCTGAACCGCTTGCGACGATTCGAGACGTGGTCACAGAGCCTCCTGGGGAGGGACACCCGACCCCCCTTCACGGCTACCGGCCGATGTGGAAGCCGATGAGCTCGGGGATCCGAGCTATTAGCGAGCTCATGAGGGACGGTGAGCGACCGGCGAGCTCAGCGGACTCCTTGCGCATGATGCCGGCGCGGATGGCTTCGCCGCCAATCCAGCTGAAGGGCTCGAGAGGGACGCGAGGTGGTGAGGGATCGATGAAGGCGAGGCGGGAGTGGTCGTCGCGGCGGTCGAGGGCGAGGGAGGCGAGCGTGCGGCCGACCATGTGGGAGGGGCCAACGCCGTTGCCGGTGTAGCCGGCGGCGGCGAAGGCGCGATTGCCACCCAGCGGCAGGACGAGCGGCAGGTGGGTCGGCGAGGCGTCGATCGGGCCGCCCCAGGCGTGGGCGATGGCGCGATGCCCCAAGCCGGGGAAGTAGTCCCAGAGGTGGGCGGCGGCCTGCGAGACGACGTCGGCGTCGAGCTCGGAGTTGCCGTGGAGGCGCGCGCCCATCGCGATCCGGCCGCCGCCCCAGCCGAAGAGGATGCGCCCGTCCGGCGTCGTGCGGAAGTAGTCGATCAGGGAGCGGCTGTCGGTTATGCACTCACCGCCGGTCCAATCGACCTCCTCGAGCAGGTCCGGCACAGGCTCGGTGAGGACGATGTGCGAGGAGGCGACGGTGAGGCGGTTGCGCAGCGGCCCGCGAGGAGCGGTCGCGGCGGCGCCGACGGCGAGCACGGCCGAACGCGCCCAGACGAGCCTGTGCC
>Ga0268264_10003252_pt1 | contig 14055 bp, 12 predicted proteins | sample KBSSwiS32_FD_190357 | JGI IMG/M metagenome (GOLD analysis project Ga0268264, IMG submission 190357) | Switchgrass rhizosphere microbial communities from Kellogg Biological Station, Michigan, USA - KBS Switchgrass S3-2 (SPAdes) (version 2) | ecosystem: Host-associated > Plants > Roots >...
AAAAAATTTTATAAAAGTTTCAACACCAACTTATGTGCCATAGAATATACGGAAGATTTCTTCTGTCATCTTTGTGTCCAGGTAAAACTTTAGATGCATTTAAAGAGGGTGAGAATTTGGTTCAGTTAGAGCCTGTGTTAATTTCCCAATTGCCGCAAAGCAATATATGCCATCAGCCCTGTACTTACAGCAAGGGCCTCTTCGTCAATATTGAATGTAGGTGTATGTAGCGATGAAGTAATTCCTTTTTCCTTATTACCCGTACCCAAAAGATAAAAACAGGAAGCTGCAGCCTGTGAATAATAGGCAAAATCTTCTGCTGCCATCCAGATATCAAGATCCATTACATTGTCTTTCCCAAGATATTCCTGGGCAAAAGTTTTCACATGGGTAGTTAGGTTTTCTTCATTTACCAGGAATGGATATCCACGGACAATAATAAAATCGCAGCTTCCACCCATGCTTTCAGCAATGCTTTCTGCCATTTTTATTATTCGCTTATGTGCCTCAGTGCGCCAATTTTCATCCAGGGTGCGGAAAGTTCCTTCCATATAAACTTCATCGGGAATTATATTTACAGACCCATTCGCTATTATTTTTCCAAATGATAAAACTGTGGGAATGTTTGGATTGGCCATACGACTTACAATCTGTTGCAGCGCAACTATAATATGCGATGTAATTAATACAGGGTCAATATTCTGATGAGGCTGAGCCCCATGCCCGCCTTTGCCCCGGACAGTCACAAATATTTCATCCGTGGAGGCCATATACTTACCTTTCCTCATACCGATCTTCCCACAACCAATTGCGGGCATAACATGCTGCCCTATAACTGCACCTGGTTTGGGATTTTCCAACACCCCTTCTTTTAGCATGATGCTGGCCCCTCCGGGAAGCCTTTCTTCACCCGGCTGAAAAATCAGTTTCACTGTTCCGCCGAATTTATTTTTTATCGATTGAAGAATCTTTGCTGTTCCAATAAGAGAGGAAGTATGTGCATCGTGTCCACAGGCATGCATCACACCGTTGTTTTGCGAAGCATACACAATGTCATTGGCTTCTGTAATGGGCAAAGCATCCATATCAGCACGCAAGGCGATAACCTGGTCGGATTGTTTTTCACCTTGTATGACTGCAACCACCCCGGTATCGGCCATCGCCTTCCACGAAATTCCCAGTTCATCCAGCCTGGCTTTTACATAAGCGGATGTTTCATATTCACGAAATGATAGTTCAGGATGAATATGCAAATACCTCCTGGTTTCTACTACACTACTGTAAATGTCATTTGCAGCCTGTTGGATCTCGTCTTTCAACATATCTTATTTGCAGTTAAATTTATTCAAACTTTAATTGGCCCTGCTATTAAATTGCCATCATACACTATCCTCCCTTTTATCATCGTCATTGAAATAGTAATGTTGCTATCAAAAATTACAATATCGGCATCTTTACCTGGTGCCAACGCACCCTTTTTATCTGATACCTTTAAAATTCGAGCCGGGGTTCCGGTGATCATTTTTACAGCATTTAATAAGGGAACATCTGCTATGTGCACCATAGTTCTTACCAGCCGGTCGGCTGTTGCAATACTTCCTGCAAACGCACTGCGATCAGGTAGCTTGGCTACTCCATCTTCTATGATTACTTTTAAGCCATTCTCCATATTCCCTAAAACGCTTTCACTCACATTCGTACCTGCTGCCCGCATTGCATCTGTTATCAATGCAGCACGGTCGTCACCTTTTATTTTATATATTAATTTCAGCAAGGGTGCAGGCAGGTGTACACCATCAGCTATAATTTCCACATCCATTTCATCAATGATAAAGGCGCTTTCCACAACACCTGCATAACGAAATGCATTTCTTCGGGTAACACCTGACATCCCGGAATATAAATGTGTAACCAGGGTATAGCCATTTTCGAATGCCTGCAATACCTCTTCATATATTGCATCGGTATGTGCTACGGAAGGCAAAATATTTTTCGATTTCAAATACCTCCCCAATTCAATAGCTCCCTTTAATTCCGGGGCAACGCTCCAGCGTTTAATAGAGTGGGAACGCGATAATATCTCTTTATACTCTTCCGGATCGGGGTCCCTGATATAGCGGGGATCCTGTGCTCCACGCTGGTCCATAGCAAAATAAGGCCCCTCCAGGTGCATGCCAAGAAATTGTGCACCATTTATATTATTACGGTTGGCATCTTCATATACTGCGAGCGTGTGTAGCATCTCCTCTTTTGTACTGGTAAGGGTGGTAGGCAGCATAGAAGTAGTACCGTATCGGGCATGTGTTTCTGCAATTCTCAAAAAAGCAGTTTCTTGTCCATCCATAAAATCATACCCGCCGCCACCATGAACATGTATATCAATAAAACCTGGGGAAATATATTTTCCTTTTGCATCTATGTCTATTGCACCTTCTGCTTCAATGTTTTTTTCACTTACAGCGGTAATAGTATCTCCTATAACAAGGATGGATCCTCCGTCAATGATTTTATCAGGCGCTATTATTTTACCGTTGAATATTTTTAATAGTTGAGGCATTATTGTGAGTGGTGAATGAATTGTGAATTGTTTAATTGTTTAATTGTTAAACCCTCTGCCAATTGCTTATTGCCTATTGCTTATTGCCCATTGTCCCTACCTCCATCTTCTTATTTTATGACCATAAAATGCATAGGATACAAGGTACAGATAACAGGGTAATAATACCCAGTAAGCATTACGGGTATTGTATAAATCGGCTAAGTAACCATAGCAAAGCGGTAGAATAGCGTTACCACATAAGGCCATGATCATCACAGAAGCGCCCAGTTTTGTAAATCTTCCCAATCCATCCAAAGCCAATGGCCATATACCTGCCCATATCATTGAATTGGCAAATCCTAATAATACCACAAACCAGATAGAAATATCAGCGGCATGTCCTAAAAAATTGACTTGCCCTTTAGCAAAGATGATGAGAAATGTAAATATTGTTCCTAATAACGTACATAGTCTTAAAGCGTTTACCTGTTTTATAAATTGGGGAATGCAAATAATGCCGAGTATATAACCGCATATCTGTGCAGATAGGGTATAAGAAGGAAATACTTTGGCTTCCAATAAATTTATATGCATAGAGTTGGCATACCCTATAATGGTATCAATGGAAATAACCTGGCTACCAACATGCAGAAAAATCGCTACTGCGCCAAGGATTAAATGGGGAAACTGTAATATATTTTTTTTATCAGCATTAGCGGTTGCAAGTTCGGGACTTTCGTGCTCGGTATTGATTTCAGGAAGCGGTGAGTAACGCACCATCAATCCCAGTGCAAGCAACACCACACCTACACAGGTATAGGGAAGAATTACTCTTTGTATAAGCTCATCCAAGGCGTTATTCCTGGCAGCTTCAGTCATCGTACCCAACTCTTTGAACAGAGCAGTATCGGTAACTTTTAAGACAACATAGGCGAATATAAGCGGCGCGATAATTCCGGCTCCTTTATTGAAAATACCCATAATGCTGAATCGCTGGGCCGCTCTTTCTATGGGGCCTAAAACAGTAATATAGGGGTTGGCTGCTGTTTGAAGCACAGCAAGGCCGGCGCCAATAGTAAAGAGTCCCAGCAGGAATATTCCATAGGTTCTTGTTAGAGCGGCAGGCACAAAAATAAAAGCACCGATTGCCATGACCCAAAATCCTATCATCATCCCTTTCTTAAATCCCGTTTTTTTTAAAAGATACGCCGAGGGCACCGACATGATAATGTAGGAAATATAAAATGCAAATGTTACGAGGTATGATTCAAAATTGGTGAGTTCACACGCAATTTTGAAATATGGGATCAGGATAGCATTTAACCATGAAACAAAACCGAAAATAAAAAACAGCACTCCTATGATAAGAATAGGGAGAATGGAGTTCAGCCTGGCTAAAAAACTTACTTTAATAGTGGCAGGTATCGTTTGAACCTTCATTTTCATCTAACCAGTAATATTGGTTGAAAGGAGCGCGGCAGAGGATTGATCAAGATAACAGGTACAGTTGGGATGAAATTGCAGAATACTTGCGGGGTAAAGATTACTCACTGGCTGTTGCAGGCAATTTTGTACGGCTATAGCTTTCCTGCTGTCGGGCACAGAACAGATAATATATTTTGATCGTAGAATTTGCTTTACCGACATACTGATTGCTAAACGTGGCACTTCTTCTACTGATGTAAACCATCCTTCACCGAATTGCTGCTTCCTGCATGCCTCGTCCAGTTCTACTATAATATAAGGCTGTTCCGTTTCAAAATCGGCAGGAGGATCATTAAATGCAAGGTGCCCGTTTTCTCCAATACCTATGAGTGCGACATCAACAGGATGTTTGGCTATTATTTCTCCCAGGCGGGCACATTCCCTTTCTGCCTCTGATTCCCCATTTATTAACCAGGCCGCTTTTAAAGGCGGCACTTTTGCTAAAAATCTCTCCTGCAAGTATTTTCTAAAGCTGGCAGGATGTGTTATGGGTAAACCGATGTATTCATCCAGGTGGAACATCACCACTTTACTCCAATCAATCCCCTCTTCGGCTACCAATTGATTTAATGTTTCAAACTGGCTGGCCCCGGTTGCGAGGATGATGCTGGCACTAGCATGTGCGGCAATTGCTTCGCGGATTATTTGCGCTGTCGCAGATCCGGCAGTTTTGCCTAATTCATTGGGATTTTTGCTTACGTTGATATTCATTTTTAAAATATAACCGAATATATAATTTAAAGAATTGTTTTGGGCTGATTTTACACCAACACTTTTGTAGTGCCTCCTTTTTCAAGAGTGATATCCACAGGCCGATTGGTTTTCCAGGAACCGGAAGTAAAATCAGGAAAATTTATAGAATTAGAACGATTGGCTACAGACCATTCACTCAGTGGCGCAACAGCACTCCATGCCGCAGCATCATAGACGTCCATATCAAGGGGCAAGCCGTTACGAAGGCAATCAATGGTGCGCCAATCCATCAGGAAATCCATACCACCATGCCCGCCCAGTTGTTTTGCCTGCTCCCCGATTTTTTTTACAATAGGGGGCTGATATTTATCTTCCAGTTTTTTATCCTCCTCGGGGCTCAGCCAATCTTCACCTTCAAAAGAAAACTTTCCCGGCAAAGGATATTTTAAAGCAGAACCTTTAGTGCCGCTGATCTTATAAATGCGTGAGTAGATGTTCGGAGAAGTGACGTCATGTTGCAGCATGATCGTGCGGCCTTTGTGTGTACGGATTGTTGTGACATTCATATTGCCCCTGTATTTTTTATTGGCGAAGGGTTTATAAAAATCATCTTTCGAAGCAAGGTCATTTGCCATTTGTGCCATCATAAAATCATTGCTTTGCATTGCTACCAGATAATCCATTCTATCGCCCCTGTTGAGGTCCATTACCTGTGCAACAGGACCTAAACCATGTGTAGGATAAAGGTTTCCATTCCTGAAATTCTCTTTCAGGCGCCACATCTTATAATATTTTTCTTTAGAAAAATTTCCCAGTAAAAGATTATGATCGTAAGCACCTTCTCCATGAACAACCTCACCAAACAATCCCTGCCTTGCCATGTTTAGTGTAAGCAATTCAAAGAAATCGTAACAGCAATTTTCCAGCATCAAACAATGCTTACGGGTTCGTTCAGATGTTTCTACCAGTTGCCAGCATTGATCAATTGTTTTTGCAGCAGGGACTTCCACACACACATGTTTGCCATGGTTCATGGCATATACTGCTATAGGAGTATGTAAACTCCAGGGAGTGGCAACATATACCAGGTCAATATCCGGCCGTTCACACAATTTTTTCCATTCCTCTTCCTTGCCGGTATAAATTTCAGGTTTATGAGCAGAGGCTTCAAGCGATTTTTTTACAGCGTTTACCTTTTCCGGGCGTATGTCGCAAAGCGCTTTTATATCGGTGCCTTCAATATGGCTCATGCGATCAACAGCGGCGGGGCCGCGGTTCCCTAAACCAATAAAGCCAATGCGCACTGTATCTAATTTAGGAGCAGCATAACCACACATATTGAAATGTGTGCTATCCGGCTTATGTAAGCCATTGACCAGGGCATCGGGATTATCATCAGTGGTGATTCCAAAACCTTTTATCAAATTAGCGACAGCCAAACCAGCTCCGGTGAGACCGGAATATTGTAAAAATTTTCTGCGGTTACTTTTCATTATTTTAAAAATTATTATTAAGCATACTTTAATTTCACGCTAATGAGCATGGATAATTTAAATGGTTGATAATAAAGACCCCTTGCAAAAACATCTTAATCGGGCAACTTCGTTCTTGCCGGGTTTGACTCATTTTTTAAGACCAGGGGTATTCAGCCATTTGTCAAACCAATCAAACGCCTCAGCCTGCATTTTTTTATCAAACTTGTGTGGCCCCGGGTAAAAAGAACATTTATAATAATCAGCGGCATTTGCTTTTTTGTAAACAGCACCTAATATTGTATCTGCCAGCCTCTGTTCAGCAGGTGTATATAAAGAATCATCTGTATCATTTAATACCAGGGTAGGAAGCGGTGTACGTAGTCCCAGTATCTCGGGGAAATCCATTTCATTAGGGAGTATAGGGACATAGGTCATCCAGGTGTGGGTAAACGATTTATTAAGAACAAAATCCTTCCAGGTAGTCATGAATCCTACCGGAACAGCACACCTGATCCGTGGGTCGAGGCCACCCATAAATACAGTTCTCATTCCTCCACCTGATAAGCCTCCGCAACCAACACGGCTTGCATCAACGTCTTCCCGGGCGCACAAAATATCCAGGGCTTTTCTGTCCTCAGCAAAGAATACACCCGGCCATGTAGTGCCCGCGCTAAATAATGATTTGGCCATTATATGTTCGTGATCACTGGCCCAGTCATTGTAAGCTTTGATGCTGGCCGGATTTTCAGGATCATTGTCGTTTAACCCGTTCCTTAAATGTTCCGGAACATCCTGCATCATCACCCTCCTGCTCGCGAATGGAAAGGCATCAGGTACCAGGACTACGTATCCCCGCCTGGCAATTTCATTAGCCCAGGCAAGACCTTCATAATATTCCTGCTGATGTGCCACCATAAGGGGATGTTGCTGGTCAGAGGTTTTGGTTATTTTCCGTGTACCAAAGTATTTGTTTCCACCATGATCATGAAATGCAAGGATACCGGGTAACTTGCCCTTTGCATTCAAAGGCTTTAGTAAGATAGCTTCTGTAGCCCTCCCATAAGGCAATTGCCAGGTAAGTTCCTCTATATGCAAATCAATATAAGAATATTGTTTGACGATATTGACCTTGGGAGTTCCACCGATATCCGGAATTGCCAGTCGTTCTAAAAGGCGATGTTTGGCTGCCTTCCGCCATGTTTCCAGTTTCGGCCACTCTTTTCTCCTGAACGAAAAAACGGGTAATTTGTCTTCATTAAACGAATTGGCCCATTCGCCATACAGACCAATAATGCTTACATTTTCACCAGGATCTTTATTTGTTGAAGCCGAAGAAGTGTTTGAACCGGATAAATTAACAGCCCGCAGATTATGGTCACCTAACCCCATCGCAACACTCTTTAACATGCCTGCACCGGTAATTCCCAGGCCTGCAAGGCCACTCAACTTTAAAAATTCTCTGCGGTTATTTTCCATGTTTATATCGGTTTACAAACTTAACCGGTTATCAAACCTGTAATATCATTTTCTTATCTGCTTCCAGGAATTTTTTTACAAATTCGTCATCATTATAAGAAGGATAAGATGTATAGATCCGGTCAATCTCTTCCATTTGCCCGGCGGAAAGTTCTTCATGGGGGTCTAAGCACCACCTGCCGGCTAGTAAGCCCTGGCGCCGTAATATTTCATGGATCCCGGGAATGCAACCATGGTAAGAATTTTTGGCATCAAAGATTACGGCGTTCATATCTGTCACTTCAATTCCTTTTGTCAGTAATTTTTCCATCCCGGAGTAATTTCCTGCAATACATTGTTTGATTTCATTTAAAAGTTCTGTTGCCTTTTTGGTCCATACGGCCCAATGGCCGAGCAAGCCTCCCACAAATCTTTTTTCAACCAGCTCTCCGTTTACTCTGAATTGATAGGTTGTTAGCAAATCTGCAACAATATTATCATCATTACCGGTATATAAAGCAATCTCATTTCTTCTGCCGGAGTTGCAAATGGCCCTTACGACATCCAATGTCTGGTACCTGTTAAATGCAGCGATCTTTATGGCGTACACCCTGGGAATTTCTACTAAGTCGCGCCAAAACTCATAGCTCAATAAGCGTCCGCCTGCGGCGGGCTGAAGGTAGAATCCAAAAACAGGAATTATTTGCGAAATGGACTCCGCACGTTTGATGAGTTGCACCTCGGAATATTCTGACAACCCGCCATTGCTAACCAGCCCAAGATGATAACCATACTTTACCGCCACTTCGGCTTCGTTGAGCGCCTGTGCAGTAGGGCCTACAATACCCGCCACTTTTATAAACGGGCGTGTTAATGCGGCCACTTCAATTTCTTCGGAAGCCATTTTTAGTACAGGCTCTAAAAGATTTATTCCGGATTTTCTTATTTCAAACTGCGTTGTATGAACACCCACTGCCACTCCCCCTGCCCCGCTCGCAATATAATACCGGGTAAGCAAACGCTGCCGTCTCTCATCCAATTGATGATGTTGAGTTAATGCTAAGGGATGAGCCGGGATAACAACACCTTCCTGTAATAACTGCCGGATTGAAGTATGCAGTTCTTTATATGCTGACATAGATTAATATTTTCCTTTTCTTTCCTGGTAATGAGTTGGCTTATTTAATGTTTTACCACCCTCGTTTAGCCATTCAAGCACGACCTCCATCATTTGCTTCAAAGTCACTTTTGGATAACCAAAAAGACGAAATGATTCAGCAGCATTGGATAAAAACGAGGTGGGCTGCTCATCGTTAATAAATTCCGGAGTCACCTTCAGCATTTTACCAAACTGCTCGCCAAGCCAGCGGAACGATACAATTTCAGGACCCGTGACGTTCAGGATTTTTGCAGGAACTGTACAATGATTCAGTGCTCTAAGAGCTATTTCATTTGCATCACCCTGCCAAATCACGCTCGCGGTACCCATTGCCAGGTCAATTGGTTTATTTTCTTTAACTGATTTGGCTATTTCCAACAGCACTCCATAAGTTACATCATTCGCATAGTTTAAGCGATAGATTAATACCGGTGTGTTATTTTTCAAAGCGAAATATTGAAAAATACGCTCCCTGCCAAGACATGATTGTGCATATTCGCCAATTGGTTCAGGTGACAGATCTTCCGTTGCGCCCCCGCCTACAACGGGAACTAACGGGTACACGTTCCCGGTTGAAAAAGCAACAATCCTTGAGTTCTTAAATTTTTGTGCAACTCGTCCCGGCAAGTAGGTATTCATTGCCCATGTAAAAGATTCATTTCCGCTTGTTCCAAACTTTGTTCCTGCGAGATACAGCACATTTTTAACCTCCGGCAGTGCATGTAGCTGATCATCATCGAGTAAATCGGCACTGATGGTTTCTATGCCCTCCTCATTTAACTGTTGTTGCAAACCTGCTTCCGAAAAACGTGCCACCCCTATAATTTTTTTTCTTATTCCGGCCTTGTCGACAGCCTGTTTTGCAACCCGCGCAAGGCCAGGTCCCATTTTGCCACCGACCCCGAGAACAATAATATCCCCTTCGGTTTTGGCAATGTCGGCCACCAAATCGTCGGATGGCTGCAACAAATTTTTGTAAGTGGCTTCGATTTTTGACATTCGTGGTGCTTGTTTCCGCGTTTAATTTTTACTTTTCTATATTATGAAGATATAAATTTTATAAATCCCTTTTTAAAAAATTTTTATTTCCTTATTCTTACTTTTAACTTATAACCTTTAAGCACATAACATGCTGGTTTACAGATTATTAAAAATTTGACGGTGATTACTAATTTCTTTCGAATTCTTACTTTTCCCAACAAACTAATTTGGGTTGTTCTTAGTGGAGAACAACGTTGAAACAGAAATCCAGATCATTCAATCAACTGAAGCTGAAAATAGGTAGTCAATTCCAGGAGCTTAGAAAAAGCTTGAAATTGAGCATAATGGAGAATTATAAGAATGCCGAGCAGGGTTTTCCGGATCCTAATTCCATAAACCATAACATAAAACCCCCTTTTTTTGCGTTAATTACCCAATTCAATACCGCATTATTTTCCATGAAAAAGAAAGTATATTTTGAAAACCTTGACGGATTAAGGTTCCTTTGTTTTCTGTCCGTATTTTTTTTTCATAGTTTTTTCACTCCTTATGAATCAGTAAGTTCTAATCAATTTTATCAGTTTATAAAGACAGGCATTTTTAAAAATGGAAATATAGGCGTTAATTTCTTTTTTGTATTAAGCGGGTTTTTGATCACTTATATTCTCATTGAAGAAAAAAAGGTCAATGGCAATGTCAACATACCAAATTTTTGGAAGAGAAGGGTCCTGAGGATCTGGCCATTGTATTATTTATGTGTATTTCTAGGGTTCATTATTTTCCCAATTGTAAATCATGCCTTCGGTCATGATCCCATACAAACAGCAACCCCGTTTTACTATTTAACTTTTATAAGCAACTTTGATCTCATTCATAAAGGATTGCCGCCAACTCCCACTTTAACGGTATTGTGGAGTGTTTCCATTGAAGAGCAATTCTATTTGGTGTGGCCAATAATACTTTTTTTATTTCCTGTCAAAAAATACTGGATTCCATTTACAATTGTAATGGTTGCAAGTTTGATTTTCAGAGCATGCTATGACACAAAACTCATGCATGAATTGCACACATTATCCTGCGCGGGAGATATGGCTATTGGTGCATTCGGTGCCTGGGCAGTACACCTCGAAACATTTAAAAAAAGAATTGAAAATCTTGGAAGGTTTCAGATATTAAGTATATATATTCTTTTCCTGGTGGCTTTTTTATTCCGGGACAAAATTTTATTTGCCAATCATTATCTAAGAATATTTGAAAGAGCTTTAATAGCAATACTTGCATTAATGATTATACTTGAACAATCCTACGCCCATAAATCTTTTTTCAAAATGTCAGGATTTAAAACAATTACCAAATTAGGCTTGATCACCTATGGCCTGTATTGTTTGCATTTTATCGGGATTATCGTAGCAACAATAATAACCAAACGGCTTAATATTAATACACAGGTGTGGCAGGTTCTTTTAGTTGATACCAGCCTTGCATTACTAATAAGTATTGTAATAAGCAAAATAAGCTACAGGTATTTTGAGCAATTCTTTTTAAAGCTGAAAGATAAATTTGCTTACATCACGAAATAAGTTCAGTATCACGAAATAAGTTCAGTATCACTAATGGAAGGGGGCTCGCGGCTTTCCAATTTTAGCATATTGGCGGCAACTAAGCCTGCTGTACGCGATTGTCCAATAAGGCACTAAAATGAAATTACCTGCGGCCCTGTTTCTTCGTGGGAAATATCGCATCTCATTAATAAATATAGCATTAGTATATCCTGATTAATATAGTGATAGTGCTTATAATAAAAATTAAATTCATGAGCAATAGTGAGAATCCCAGTCTGATGTTTGTTACCTGCAGGTCTTTTTCAGTTTGGAAATCACTAAATCTCTTATAATTGAAAATATTAAAAAAAATACAAAGCGCAATATTACTGCTGATATTGATTATATAATTAACCTTAAATACCGACATGAGGCATTCAATAATCAGTAGGCTAAATACCACACCAATTGTAACCGTAATCTGATTGTTAATTTCTATTTTCATTTTAATTATTTTGTTATTAAAGCATCTGGTATACACAATGTTTATTGTTACAATTTTCTTAAGAAAATATCATCGTGGCCAAAAATGAATATGGGTCTATTGAAAATTCCATTTCCAATTCTACGTGTGCTTCCTCCGATTTAAGTTCTATGAATAATGAACCCTCCAGCATCTCCCAGAGATATACTTTTTTATTTACTGAATGCTTTTTAAATATCTCGGGAAGCATTCCAGAAAGAAGGCCATTCCTGCAAGCTACTTTCAGTTTCTCTTTTTCGATAAGTTGGTCGCAATCAGGCCGATCACTTGTGTCGCTAAACTGCTTTGATAAAAAACCTGTTCCGGTTCTCAACATGATTTCCTGCTGTGTAAAATTTGTGTCCATAATTTTTTTTTACCGTTAACAATTATATTTCTAACAAACACTTTGAATTGTTTCAGGACAAAATATTCTTTTAAATACTTTGCTTATATAAAAACAGGAAATAAAGGATTGATGCTACAAGAATTACATTCCCGGAATATTATCTGGGCAGATAATGTAATTATATAACCTCGGAGATTTTCAAAAAGATGATGGATTGTAGGAGGGATGGAAGTGGATTTCTGCCACTGCAGAACTATATCCGGGTAAAATGTATGTTTCCTGATTGTAATCGTAAGTCTATAATTCAGGAATAAAATTTGATAAACTTTTGTGTCGTTGCCGGCCTGGGTTCGTAAAGGTTTACGTTTATTGTTTTAATACTTTTAAGCTTGCAGTTAATTTGTTATTGATTATAACATTAGCTATATAAAATCCAGGTGCCTGTGAATTTAAATCCTGTAGCTGGAGGCTATTATCTCCACGAACAATAGCAGATTGAATTCTCTTTACCATGCTCCCGGATGCGTTGAACAGCCTGATTTCTGCTGTTCCACCTGCGTCACTTACAAAATTCACATTTAATTTATCCATGTATGGATTTGGCATAACCTGCGTGCTCATTTTAGAAGCATACAGCGATACCCTCTTGATAATGCTATAGGAAACATTTGCATTCGCATCAACGTATTTTAAACGATAGAAAACTTCTTTATGAGCAGTAAGCTCATTGTCTCCGTCCTGGAAATTATTTTGATTTGAAACACCATTGCTGGTAGTTTGCGAATCCATAATCATCCCGATAGTTTTGAATTCTTTTTGATCATAACTTCTTTCTACCTCAAAGTGACCATAATTTCTGTCCATATCTGCGAGCCACGATAAATTCACCTTAGTATTATTGACTACAGCCTCAAAAGAATGATAAGTGATGGGCAAAACAGAAAGTACCGGAGCCTGCGCCTGGGACTGTAGAGAGAAAGAGAAAGTTAAGATGGTAAGTAATGTAAGGGTAAAGTTTTTATCCATTTACGTGAGTTTTGAGGTTTTTACTTGAATAAGAGTACATTTTCTTTTATCGCCTGACAGTAATTTTACCGTCATGTGAGTATAAACGCCCTTTTATTTTGCTTATTGTGTATTGGGAGAATTATTTTAGAAGCCCAGGCTAGAAAAGTTTTCAGTAAAATTGCTTTGTATGGTAATGTAAGAGCCGGTCCAATCAATTGATTTATAAAGTATTGTAACGGGAGATAAGCTGTCGCTAATCAGGAACATTATTATCCCAACGTAGGTCTTCACGGCCTGAACATTCAGGTTAAAATGATGTTCTGGGAAACCCTGGCCAGGCGCTAAATCCGGGTTAGAAAAGTTTTTTGCCCCGACGGATTATTAAGAATGCTCTTGAGACCCGGGGCAGTAATAACTCTTGAGAGTCGTACTCTACAGTTAATATGTAGGTTTATTGAGGTGGTTGATTTACGATCAGCCAATATAACCCGAGATCAGAAATTGCCTTGTGGAAATGATCGAATTCTACCGGTTTTACTACATAGCCATTTGCTCCCAGTTCATAGCATTGTTTTATATCGGGATCCTCCTTAGAAGAGGTAAGTACCACCACCGGAATTTTCTTTGTTCTCACATCCAATTTAATTTTTTTTAAAACATTGCTTGTACCTTTTGCTTCGAGTATTTTACAGCATTCGAAATTAAATTTACCCAAACCTGTTTTATGGTAGTACCATCACCATGACCCGGATTTATCAAATCTAACCAGATGCAGAAAAGCCTTTTGAGCCGGAATGAATGGACCTTTTGTGAGAGTAAAAGAATAACTAAAACTATGCATTGTAAT
>Ga0268264_10003255_pt1 | contig 14047 bp, 14 predicted proteins | sample KBSSwiS32_FD_190357 | JGI IMG/M metagenome (GOLD analysis project Ga0268264, IMG submission 190357) | Switchgrass rhizosphere microbial communities from Kellogg Biological Station, Michigan, USA - KBS Switchgrass S3-2 (SPAdes) (version 2) | ecosystem: Host-associated > Plants > Roots >...
GAGGAGGCGGAGGCGTTCAAGGCGCCGATCCGCCAGAAATATGAGGATGAGGGCAATCCCTATTACGCGACCGCGCGGCTGTGGGACGATGGCATCATCGATCCGGCACAGACGCGCGACGTGCTCGGGCTGGCCTTTTCCGCAACGCTGAACGCACCGATCCCGGAGCGGGCGGCGTTCGGCGTGTTCAGGATGTGACAGGCTCGGTGTCCTGCCCCTGCCCCTCCACCACCGCCTTCGGCGGCGGTCCCCCTCCCCGTTCCGGGGAGGAACTAATCCTCCCCGGAACGGGGAGGGGGACCATGCGCAGCATGGTGGAGGGGCAGTCGCGCAATGGCAATGTCCAGGATATGCGCGATGACCCCCTCCAGATTGTCCAGCACGCGCGCGGCGGGAATGCGCAAAGTATGGATATCGTGCAGCACCAGCCAGGCATCGCGCGCTGCGTCGAGCGCAGGCCGCTTTCCACGATTATGCGCTTCGCCATCGACCTCGATGCAAAGCAGCGCGTCCGAACAGAAGAAATCGAGCGAGTAGGGACCTGCGGGATGTTGACGACGAAACTTGAGCGTGCCGGGGCGTTTGCGCAGTTCACGCCAGAGAATGATCTCGGGCAGCGGCATGTTTTTTCGTTGCTGCCTGGCAAGCCTTATCGTTTCTCTCGGACCTTTGAGCACTGCCCCTGCCCCTCCACCGTCTTCGACGGTCCCCCTCCCCGTTCCGGGGAGGAATTTCAATGATCGATTCCCTCCTCATCGCCAATCGCGGCGAGATCGCCCGCCGCATCATCCGCACCGCAAAAGCGATGGGCATCCGCACGATCGCGGTCCATTCGGACGTCGATGCGGCGATGCCGTTCGTGCGCGAGGCCGACGCGGCGGTGTGCATCGGGCCGGCGCCGGCGCGCGAGAGTTATCTGGTGCAGGCGAAGATCCTCGATGCCGCCCGGGCGACCGGCGCGGCGGCGATCCACCCCGGCTATGGTTTCCTCTCCGAGAATGCCGAATTCGCCGAGGCGGTGCAGGCGGCCGGCATCGTCTGGGTCGGCGCGCCGCCGCAGTCGATCCGCGCGATGGGGCTGAAGGACGCCGCCAAGAAGCTGATGATCGCGGCGGGCGTGCCGGTCACGCCCGGCTATATGGGTGACGACCAGTCGCCGGCGCACCTCCAGGCCGAGGCCGACCGGATCGGCTATCCGGTGCTGATCAAGGCGGTCGCGGGCGGCGGCGGCAAGGGCATGCGCAAGGTGGATGCCGCGCAGCATTTCGCCGACGCGCTCGCTTCGTGCCAGCGCGAGGCGGCCGCATCGTTCGGCGACGATCGCGTGCTGATCGAGAAATATATCCTCGGGCCGCGCCACATCGAGGTGCAGGTGTTCGGCGATACGCATGGCGACGTCGTCCATCTGTTCGAGCGCGACTGCTCGCTCCAGCGGCGCCATCAGAAGGTGATCGAGGAGGCCCCTGCCCCCGGCATGGACGCGGAGACGCGCGCGGCGATCTGCGCGGCGGCGGTCAAGGCCGCGAAGGCAGTCGACTATGTCGGCGCGGGGACGATCGAGTTCATCGCCGATGCCTCCGAGGGGCTGCGCGCCGATCGCATCTGGTTCATGGAGATGAACACGCGGCTGCAGGTCGAGCATCCGGTGACCGAGGCGATCACCGGCCAGGACCTGGTCGAATGGCAGTTGCGCGTCGCGTCGGGCGAGCGGCTGCCGAAGCGCCAGGACGAGCTCGCGATCGACGGCTGGGCGATGGAGGCGCGGCTCTATGCCGAGAATCCGGCGACCGGCTTCCTGCCCTCGACCGGACCGCTCGACCGGCTGCGCTTCCCGGCCGGCATCCGCGTCGACAGCGGCGTCGAGGAAGGTGGCGAGGTCACCCCGTTCTACGATCCGATGATCGCCAAGCTGATCGTCCATGCGCCGACGCGCGTCGCCGCCGCGCGCAAATTGGCCGATGCCGCGGGCGCGATGCAGGTGTGGCCGGTGCGGACCAATGCCGGCTTCCTGGCGCGGGCGGCGGGCGATCCCGACTTCGTCGGCGGGGCGATCGATACCGGCTTCATCGAGCGCCATGCCGACCGGCTGATCCCCGCGGCCGAGCCGGACGACGCCGTGATCGCGCTGGCGGCGGCGGCGATCTCGGTGAAGACCGAGACGGGTCCGTGGGGGGCGCTGACGGGGTTCCGGGCCAATGCCGTGGCCGATCTGCGCGTGGCGGTGGAGGTTGCGGGACACACGCGTGTCGGCACGCCGGCCTTGTCGCTGGATAGGGCCGCGATGTTCGATGCCGGCGACGAGCGCATCCTGTTCGTCGAGGGCACCGCCTGGCCGTTCGAGGCGCCGGCGGCGGGCCATGGCGATGCGGGCGGCCACGGGTCGGACGGGTTGCTGCTGGCGCCGATGCCGGGGCGGATCATCGCGGTCGAGGTCGCGGAGGGCGATGCGGTCGTGCGCGGGCAGAAATTGCTGGTGCTCGAGGCGATGAAGATGGAGCAGGCGATGATCGCGCCGTTCGACGGCGTGGTCGCGGAGTTGAAGGCGGTGGCCGGGGCGCAGGTTTCGGAGGGCGCGGTGCTGGTGCGGATCGAGGCGGTGGAGGGGTAGGTGCAGGGTGAGGTGTCGGGAGCGGGTCCCCTGCCCCTCCACCACCGCTACGCGGCGGTCCCCCTCCCCGTTCCGGGGAGGATTTCAGAACGCGATCGTCCGGATCACGTCCTTGCCGTCCCTGCCCTCATGCGCCGCGCGGACCATGTCGTAGAAGCCGGTCAGTTGCGGCACGCCTTCGTAGAGTTCGATGAAATGGCCGTAGCGCGCGACGGCGTTCATCATCGCGAAGGCGAAGCCGTCCGCCATCTCGGCGTAGAGGCCGGTCGCGAAGCCCAGTGCCTCGAACCGCGCGCGTGCGGCGGGGAGATCGTCGACGAACAAGGCGACGTGGTGGAGGCCCTCGCCGCCATCGGGATAGAGATCGCGGAAGACCGAGGGGCCGTCATTGTTCTGCTGGACGAACTCGATCATCACGCCGCCCCACTGGCCATAGGCCGAGCTGTGATCGAGCGGGGCGTCCTCGCCATAATGCAGCGACAGGCGCAGCTGGATGTGGTCGGCGACGAACCAGGGGCCGGAGCCGAATGCGGCCGAATGCGCGGCGGCGGCGGCGCGGACGTCGGGCACGAAATAGGCGATCTGGCGGACAGGCAGGCCGGCGATCATCGGGCAAGTCCTTTCATTCGCGCTCCAGCACCGTGTCGCCATCGGGGAACACCATCCACGGCTGCGCGCTGGCGCACCAATAATGCGTGGTCGGCCTGAGATCGGAGACGTCGTCGAGCGTACCGGCCTTGATGACGATCACGCCCTGGGCTTCGGCGCGCGGCGTATCCGTCACCACCGGCGATCCGCAGTTCGGGCAGAAGCGGCGGTGGACGGTCTGGCCGCTGCTGCCCTGATCGTCGAAGGTCCGCAATTCGCCGGTGACGGTGAGTCCGTCACGCGGCAGCACCGCGACCACCGACAGCGCCGAGCCGGCCTGCTTCTGGCAGTTGCGGCAATTGCAGGTGGCGAGCGCGAGCGGCGGCCAGGCGGCGGTGTAGCGGACGGCGCCGCAGAGGCAGCCCCCTGATCGGAGCTCGGGGGTCGGGGGTTCGGGGGTCGTGGTCATGATTTCCGCCGCGCAAATTGTGTGGAGCCGATTGCGAATTCATTCCTCCCCGGAACGGGGAGGGGGACCGCCCGAAGGGTGGTGGTGGGGCAGGTGCAGGAAAGGCCGCTTCCGCCGGGGCCCCTGCCCCTCCACCGTCTTCGACGGTCCCCCTCCCCGTTCCGGGGAGGATTTTTCTTAACCCGGGCCGATGCGCAGCACGGTCAAGCTGCGGCTGCGAATTGCCAGGCGCCATCGCGCTTGACCCATTCATCGTCATAACGGTTGAGCCAGCGTTCGGTCTTGCCCTCGGTGTCGGTGTTGATCTCGTCGGTGTAGGTGTGACCGTGGGTGGCGTCGCCGTCGATCGCGATCGATCCGCAGCGCTGGAAATTGACCTGGAACGGCCAGCCCGGCATCGCATCGAGCCAGGCCTCGAGGATCGCATCCCTGCCTTCGACGCGCTCCATGCCGGGGATCGCGGGCAGCTTCCACACTGCGTCGTCCGCCCAGCAGGCGATCCAGGCGTCGGCATCGCGGCGGGTGACGGCATCGCCATAGCTGGCGACCAGTTCGTGGATCGCCAGGCGATCTTCAACGGGGCCCTTGAACGGCATCAGCGTCTCCCTTCGAGATCATCGTTCAGAACTTCGTGGAACCGGCGGACGCGGCTTTCCTGGCCGGACAGACAGGAATCCGAATAGCCGCGCGACCGGAACCCCTCCTGCTGCGCGACCGCGACCGACAGGTCTGATCGATGAAGTCGCCGAGATGGTGGCCGCCCGACGCGTCGCCATGGTTGGAGACTTCATGCGCCGCCTCTTCATAGGGCCGCATGCCATGCGGAAGACGTGGACGCCGTCATTCATCGGATCGCCGCGCTGCGGCTGGGGGCCGCATTTGGGGACGACCGGGCAGGTGGCCTTGCGGACGTCCGTCTGCTGCATGGGTGATCCTCTCCGCGCAACATCGCTGTTTACGGACGGTTGGCTCGTCCGCCCGGTTCGGCGGTTCGTCCGATCTTATCCCGCCGCGAGGCCGGCGCGAACACCTGGCTTATGTCGCAGCTTGCTGGTTCGCGTTTTTTTGTGTCGATCGTTGGAAATAAGCATCGAGAGGACAAGACCGCGATGAACGCCCCGGCTCCGATCGTAATGGCCCAGATCGACAGCTTCACCGGAGGCGGGAGCCCGAAGCTCGCCTGCCCGTTCCACGGCTGGACCCGGCACCTCGACGGCAAGCTGGCCGAACTGCCCTGCGCGTGGGGCGTCGATCCGAGCCTCAGCGCCATCTTCGACCAGGACACCGGCAATATGGGCTGGATGCAGGAAGGCATGGGCGCCGCGAAGAAGAAGAGTGCGACCTTCGCCAATGACCAGGAATCGCGCATCCGCCACGTCCACCACACGCTCGACGTTTATCTCGGGCCGTAGGGCACGCCGCTTGCCGCGCGCTGAGCCACCGCGATGCCGCTGATCGTCGACCATGACGCGCGCCGGCGCGAGGTGGGCGCGATCGCCGCGCGGCTGATCGCGACCTCCGGGCTGGAGGGCGTGACCATGCGTGACGTGGCGCGGCTCGCGGGCTTCAGCACGGCGGTGGTCTCGCATTATTTCGACAACAAGCGCGCGCTGCTGCTGTTCGTCTATCGCATGGCGCTGATGGACACGGTGGCGCGCGCGCGCCGCACCCGTGATCGCGGCGCAGGCCTGCAGAAATGCCTCGAGGCGCTGCTGCCGCTGGACCGCGACCGGCGAGACCGCTGGAAGATCTGGTTCGCCTTCTGGGGGATGGCGATGGAGGATGCGGCGTTCCTGGCCGAACAGCAGCAGCGCGGGCGCGAGGCGCGGCTGCTGATCGTCGAGCTGCTGGAGACGGCGTCGGACATTCCGGCGGCGTCGGCCGAGGAGCGCGACATGCAGGCGCGGCGGCTGCTGGTGGCGGTGACGGGGCTGTCGGGACAGGCGACCTATGATCCGGCGGACTGGCCGCGGGCGCGGCAGCGGGCGTTGCTGGGGATGGAAATTGCGGCTTTGCGGGGGTGAGTGGGGGGTCGCCGAGGTTTGGCTTTCATTCTCCCTACCTGACTGCCGATTTCAAAGTGACAGATTCCGAGGCTAGTGGTCGAATTCGGACGCTTGATGCCTGCCAGCGCTGACAGCCGAATGGGAACTTGTGGTGGTCAGTTCTCGGTCCGCTTTTGGGCGAAAGCGCTTAAAAGCGAACGCCGATAGCCAATCAAGAAACGAAAATTTCGGCCCCCGTCTCAACAGAAAACGGCTCTGCAAAAGAGACCTCACGCTTACGGCGCAAAATTCCCGATGTCTTTGTTGTATAGGGAACGTATATAAATCGTGAGTATCCATCGCTTTCTAGATGAATACGAACTCCATCCGGCCGGGCAGGGCTATACGCTGGCGGAATGTTCACATCAACGGCAATTGCCGATCCCAAGATTTTGTTGCTGACAGCTTCATTGCGGAGCGCGGAAGACAGAAGTTGGTATATCTCTGCTGGCGCGGGATGCTCTTCTCCATTCCATCCCCCGACAGCTTTGACTTCGCCAGATGGCGATAGCGCGGCTCCAAAGGGGAGAAACGATCCACTATCTTCAAGCATGTGCCTCGCGAAATCGAGGCAATATGAAAATGCCAAATGCAATTGTTCAGGGTTTGCTGCCATGCCCACTACCATCCGTTTCGAGCAATCACGGTGCCATCACCGGTGAATGTCCGCAATCGAGAATTGGCAACTCGAGCGTGAATGACGTGGATTGGTCGCTTGCCGACCGCAGCTTTTTCACTCGGTACCATCTGTGCGCGGCCAAGTTTCTCGATCGAGTCGGCAGCGACCGAACGACAAAAAGATGGTCGATACTCGACGTTCCATTTGCTGGACATTTCGGCCATGGAAGCGTGGATGCCGCCAGCCGATACTGATTGGCATATTCCGACGGCTTGAACGAATCCGCCACGAAGGCTCGGTTTGCTATGCGAGCAGCGATCGCACCGTTGCAATGGGGAGGAACATGCGCAGCGGGTTGGCGGCGAGGGGGATGAACCCATATCCCTCATACAGTGACGCGCGTTGCGTGACGCGATCGGGATCGCCGCAGTCGAGCACGTCCAGCATGACCACCGCGATCCCGATGGCATCGGCGGCAAGAGCGATCCGGCGAAGTCCATCGATCAGGAGATCGCCGCCGAACCCGCGTCCCTGAAAGCGCTCGTCCACTCCGATCATCGATATATAGGCTGCGGGGATCGAGCCATGCCCGGGCCGCGTCCGGGCGTATTTCGCGGGCAGATCGGCGAAATCGACCGCATGCGCATTGAGCGCGTAAAAGCCGATCAATTCGCGCCCGACCCCAAGCATCACGTAAACGCGCAGGTTGTCGGCTTTGGCCAGCTTGTTTGCGGTGCGTTTGAAAAAATTATCGACTTGCGGCAGGCCGCAGGAAAAAGCCGTGCGATCATGCTTGTTGGGATCGAACGGCTCTATGATGGATCGCGGTGGCGCCTGCGCTTCGGTCACGTGCTCGCGACGGTATTCCGATGGCGCAAGAAAGCCGCATGCAATTTGTCAGTCGGTGCCGGCGGATTGTCGAGCGCAGCGAAGAATGCGTCATGATCGACAGGCTGGAGCGCGGTGCGCTCATGCGCCGCGATCGTCGCCAAGGCGGACTGGTAGGCGGCATTCATCGTGAAGACCGAATCATCGACGCCTGACAATGCCGCCGCACGTTGGATCGCCTGCTTGATGCGCGGCTTCGTTCGGAAATTCATCCGCTCGCTGCTGCGCTCTTCGATGTCACCGACCACATCCTCGAATGCGAGCATGACTGCCTCCTCGTTCGACATCTGATTTTTGTACGCCGCAAAGGCGTACGGGTCAAGATCGGAGTCCTCTTCGGGCGAGACACGATGATCGACGTCATAGCTACGGCGCTCATCACCGCAAACCCAGCCGCAGTCCTTGTCCGCCGGCCTTGGTGTTCCTGGACATCCCGCCGGAACAGACAGGGCAGCCATGACGCAGTCGCCGGCAAACAAGACTATGGCGGATACGGAGCCGTCCACGCCCCGGCGTCTCACGGTCAAGGGCGAACGCGCGATCCTCGATGTCGCGGAACGCCAATTCTCCCGGCGCGGATATGACGGGGTTTCGCTGCGTCAGATCATCGACGAATCCGCGGTGCAGATGGGCACCGCCCACATAGTGGGTGGTGGAGGGGCAGTGGTCACCGGAAGCATCCAGTCCTGCCCCTGCCCCTCCACCGTCTTCGACGGTCCCCCTCCCCGTTCCGGGGAGGAATTGCTTCGGCGCATCGGCTCCGGAAAAGGTTCGGCAGGTCGCACTAACACAAGCGGCAGCTAGCGCCCGCGCGACGACGATCTTCGAAATGTATCCCAACGGCCACAACCGGATGATCGAGAAATTGCAGCCGTCGGGCCGCTATCCCGATGCGCAGCAGATCAAGCGGTTATGGCCACGAAGTGATCAACGATTATCTCGAAGGCCGCCGCTGAAAATCTGCCGCGCGGCGTCTCAATCCCGATCCGGCGCACCCAGCGGGAAGAGCGGCCGGAACGGGCGCGCCTCCTCCACCGCACGCGCGAAGGACGGGCGCGCGAGCAGCCGCGTGCGGTAAGCGCGCAGCACCGGCCAGGCGTCCGAAATCCGGTGCACCCAGTCCGCGTAGAATAGCGATGGCGCGGCCGCACAGTCGGCGAGTGTGAAGTCGGGGCCGGCCGCCCAGGTCCGGCCGGCGAGATGGCCCTCCAGCCAGGCGTAGGCGCGGTTCAGCCTTTCGCCGGCGATGGCCAGGCCGTCCTCGCTCTTGCCCGGCAAGCGCCCGAGCGCGCTGTCGACCGCGATCTGCATCGCGTCCATCACGTGCAGGTCGAAGAAGCGGTCGAGGAAACGGACGTCGAGCGCGGCCATCGGGTCGGCGGGCAGCAGGCGCACCGGGCCGGGATGGGCGAGCTGCAGATATTCGATGATGATGCTGGTCTCGGCGATGGCGCGGTCGCCGTCGACTAGCAGCGGGAATTTGGCCAGCGGCCAGCGGCGCAGCCACTCGGCCGCGTGCTGCGGCGTATCGGGGCCGATGCAGCGGAACTCGAAGGGCGTGGCGTTCTCGTAAAGCGCGATCAGTGCCTTCTGCGTGTAGGAGGAAAAGGGATGACCGTAGAGCGCGAGCGACATCGTGGAACCTTTCAACTTGCGGAACGGATGAGGTTGTATCGCCGATCATGGCGTTCGGCCGGCGGGCGCATCAGAAGTCGATCCGCACCACCGCCCGCCGCGGCGTAGGCCGGCCGATCTCGGCGAAGCCGGGCGGCTTCGCCGCGTGTGCCGAAGATCGCGGCGAGGTCGTCCGGCGTGGCCGCGTTGGCGGGCAGGATCGTGATTGCGTCATCGGTCGTCATCCGGGTCGCGCCTGTCATCGTGGCCGTTCCTCGAGACCGGTCTGATCGCGTGACGCGACGGCGTCAATCGCGACGGCCGACTTTGCGTGAACGCGCAGCTTTCCGACAATGATCGATTATGATCAATTGATATCGAAATAGATTGATCATGGACTTATGTGTTGGTAGTGCCTCGGCGTGACGAGGTGCGTGTCGACTCAATGTCGGCCACGCGCGCAAAAATGACTGGGGAGAGTGGGGGATGAACGGACGGACTCTGGTGCGGGTGCTGCGCAGCGCCCTCGTCGCGGCCTGCGCGCCGATCGCCTTCACCGCATGGGCCGAACCGCCCGCCGCGCCGGCCGAACCGGCCGCGCCGCCCGCCGACCTGGAAACCGCGTTCCGCGATCCGCCGCAGTCGGCGCGTCCGCGCGTGTGGTGGCACTGGATGAACGGCAACATCAGCAAGGACGGGATCGCCAAGGATCTCGCCTGGATGAAGCGCGTCGGCATCGGCGGGCTGCAGAATTTCGACGCCGATCTCCAGACGCCGCAGATCGTCGACCGGCGGCTGATCTACATGACGCCGGCATGGAAGGACGCGTTCCGGTTCGCGGCGACCGAGGCGGACCGGCTCGGCCTCGAACTGGCGATCGCGGCGTCGCCCGGCTGGTCGGAGACCGGCGGCCCCTGGGTGCCGCCCGAGGACGGGCTGAAGAAATTGGTGTGGAGCGAAACCTCTGTGTCCGGAGGAAAGCGCTTCACCGGCGTGCTGGCGAAGCCGCCGGGGGTCACCGGCCCGTTCCAGTCGATGCCGATGCAGCCGGGCATTTCGGAAATGATCTCGGGCGAGGCGCCGAAGCCGGGCGCGGTCCATTATGGCGACGTCGCGGTGCTGGCGGTGCCGGTCGCGGGCCAGGCAGCGGCCGTGCCCGGCATCACGCTGGCCGACGGCACGCCGATCGACGCAGCGAAACTGCTGGACGGCGACCTGACCACCGGCGTGACGCTGGCGCGCGGATCGAAGGAGGCGCCGGCCACACTGCTGATCGGCTATGACAAGCCCCGGGCAATCCGATCGGCATCGATCTTCATCCCGGGCGCGAAGATGCAGTTTGTCGGCGCCACCGTGGAACCCGTGCTGGAGGCGAGCGACGATGGCGTCCGGTGGCGCAAGGTGAGCGCGATTCCGGTTGCCGACGTGCCGACCACGATCAGTTTCGCGCCGGTGACCGCCCGCCGCTTCCGTATCGTGCTCGAGCCGTTGGCACCGACGATGAGCAACATGGGCGCGCCATCGCCGGGAATCGCGTTTCCGGAGATGTTCGCGGCGATGGGTGCGGCGGGAACGAAGCCATGGTCGGTGCGCGAACTCGGCCTGTCGACCGAGGCGCGGATCGACCAGTTCGAAACCAAGGCGGGCTTCGCGCTGACGATGGACTATTTCGCGCTCGCCACGCCGGCCGACGGCGCGCAGGGGAGCGATCCGGCGCGGGTGATCGACCTGACGGCGCGGATGAAGGCCGACGGTTCGCTCGACTGGACGCCGCCCAAGGGCAATTGGCGCGTGCTGCGCTTCGGTTATTCGCTGCTGGGCACGACCAACCATCCGGCACCACCCGAGGCGACCGGGCTGGAGGTCGACAAGTTCGATGGCGCGGCGGTGCGGCGCTATATGGAGCATTATATCGGCATGTACCGCGACGCCGCCGGCGCAGAGCTGATCGGCAAGCGCGGCGTGCAGGCGATCCTGACCGACAGCATCGAAGTGGGCGCGGCCAACTGGACGCCGCGCATGATCGAACGCTTCAAGGCGCTGCGCGGCTATGATCCGACGCCGTGGCTGCCGGCCGCGGCCGGCACATTGATCGGCACGCGCGCGCAGAGCGACCGCTTCCTGTTCGACTATCGCCGCACGCTCGCCGACCTGATGGCGTCGGAGCATTATGGCACGGTCGCCGCGGTCGCGCATGAGAGCGGCCTGAAGGTCTATGGCGAGGCGCTGGAAGACAAGAGGCCGTCGCTGGGCGACGATATGGCGATGCGCCGCCATGCCGACGTGCCGATGGCGGCGATGTGGACCTATCCGCAGGGCGGCCGGCCGAATCCATCCTATCTCGCCGACATCAAGGGCGCCGCCTCGGTCGCGCACATCTATGGCCAGAATCTGGTGGCGGCGGAATCGATGACGTCGGCGCTGACCTACTGGAACGATTCGCCTGCCAGCCTGAAGCACATCATCGACCAGGAGTTCGTGGCCGGAGTGAATCGCCCGGTGATCCACACGTCGGTCCACCAGCCCCGCGACGACAAGTTTCCCGGCCTGTCGCTTATGATCTTCGGGCAATATTTCAACCGCCACGAGGCCTGGGCCGAAATGGCGAAACCGTGGGTCGACTATCTCGCGCGCAACAGCCTGATGCTGCAGCAGGGCCGCAACGTCGCCGACGTCGGCTATTTCCATGGCGAGGAAGCGCCGTTGACCGGTCTTTACGGCCTGAAGCCCGTCGCCGACGCGCCGGTGGCGAGCGCCTATGACTTCGTCAACGCCGATGCCCTGACCGGCGCGCTCCGCAACGACGGCGCCGAGCTGGTGACGCCGGGCGGCGCCCGCTACCGCGCGCTCTATCTCGGCGGATCGTCGCGCCGGATGACGCTGGCGACGCTGCGCCGGATCGCCGCGCTGGCGGAGGGCGGCGCGACGATCGTCGGCCTGCCGCCCGAAGCCGATCCCGGCCTCGCCGGCGATGCCGCGGACTATGCCGCACTGGTCGCGAAGCTGTGGCCCGCGGGTGGCGACGCCCGGGTCGGAAATGGCCGGGTGATCGCGTCCGCCGACATCGAGGCGGCGCTGCGCACGATCGGCGTCGCGCCGGACTTCCGTTACACCGGCGGCGAACCGGACGGCATGATCCCGTTCGTTCACCGCAAGCTCGCGGACGGCGACAGCTATTTCCTCGTCAACCAGCGCGACCGCACCGAGACGATCGACGCGCATTTCCGCGTGACCGGCAAGGCGCCGGACCTGTGGCGCGCGGAAACCGGCAAGACCCAGGCGGTCGGCTACCGGATCGAGAATGGCGAGACGATCGTCCCGCTGACGCTCGCCGCGGGCGAGGCCGTCCATGTCGTGTTCCGCAGGACCGCCCGGGCCGATGCGCTGGCGATCAAGCGGCTCGAACCGGTCGCGCTCGCGCAGCTCGATGGGCCGTGGACGATCCGCTTCCAGCCCGGCCGCGGCGCGCCCGCCTCGGCCGGCATGGCGCCGCTCGCGCCCCTCGACGCGAATGCGAACCCCGCCATCCGCTATTTCTCCGGCATCGCCACCTATGCGAAGGATTTCGTCGCGCCCAAGGGCTGGCGCCCGGGCGAGCCGCTGTGGATCGACCTCGGCGGCGTTCATGAGCTGGCCGAGGTCGTGGTCAATGGCAAGGTGGCCGGCGCACCATGGCACGCGCCGTTCCGCGCCGATATCGGCGACTATGTGACCAAGGGACGCAACCGGCTGGAGGTTCGCGTCGCCAATCTGTGGGTCAACCGCCTGATCGGCGATGCCCAGCCCGATGCGAAGGCGCTGACCTGGACCGCCCTGCCGGCCTATCGCAAGGATGCGCCGCTGCGGCCGTCGGGCCTGATCGGCCCGGTCACGCTGATGGGGCAGGCGAAGTAAGGCACGGCGCCCGGGCCTGGGCACCCTCGTCACGCCCGCAGTCTCACCGCCTTCGCGTTCCCGCCATACGGGTCATCCGCGCCGCGTTTGAACGGAGTCTTCATCCTCGTGGTTCATCGTTTCGAAGCCGTCATGTCCGGGCTATGATGGATCGACGGCAGTGGGGCCAACACGGGCATGATATCTGGCGGCCGCGAAACGGGTGCCAGCCGATTCGATGGAGGCACGCGTGCGTTATTCCCTGTCGGCACTCCGGATCGCGATGCTGGCGCTGGCGCCGGGGCTGACGATCGCCTGGGCGCCGTGCCGCGCCGAGGCCCAGACCGCCGATTGCCCGACCGGCGAATTCGTCGAAACCGAGGTGGTGGGGGCGATCGAGCGCATGTACGCCGCGGCGAAGATCGACGACATGGCCGGTTTCGCGGCGGCGGTGTCGCCCGGCTTCTACGCCTATGACAGCGGCAACGAATTGACGGCTCCGACGCTGATGGCGCTGATGAAGGCGGCGCATGCGGCGGGCAAGGTCTATGAATGGCGCGTCACCCAACCGCGCGTGCGGCTGTCGTGCGACACCGCGTGGGTCAGCTACGTCAATCTCGGCGCGGTGACCGACGAGAATGGCAGGCAGCCGCTCAAATGGCTGGAATCGGCGGCGCTCAGCCATGATGCGCGCGGCTGGCGGGTCGATTTCCTCCATTCGACGCGCGTGGCGGCCGCCGAGCCGGCGCAGGCTGCAATGCCAATGCCAATGCCAGTGCCAGTGCCAGTGCAGGTACCGGCACCGGCGCCCGCGACCGTCACCGGCCATGGCGCAGACGAGGCCGAGATCTTCGCGTTGCGCGCCGAGAATAATCGGGCGATCGCCCGGCATGATCTGGCGGCGTTCACGCCGATGTTCGCGGACGACGCGGTGTTCGTCTGGAGCAACGGCAGTTCGGCAACCGGCAAGGCGGCGCTGGAACGGTTTTTCGCGCTGGACTTCGCCGATCCGGCGTTCGTGACCTATATCCGCACCCCCGGGCGGATCTCGGTCAACGATCGCAGCGAGCGCGCCGCGGAACATGGGACGTGGATCGCGATCAAGCGCGAGGCGCGCGGCGAGACACGCTATGGCGGGGATTATCTGGCGCACTGGTTCAGGGGGCGGACGGGCTGGATGGTGCGCGGCGAGGTCTATGTGAAGCTGTATTGCGGCGGGCCGTTGTGCGTGCCGTGAATGTGGGCGCCCATGCGCCCCGCGCTTCGGGCGATACGCCCCAGCGGATCGCGTTTTCGATGAGCCGGCGATAGGCCGGGTTGTCGCAGGTGGTGCGATCGTCGCC
>Ga0268264_10003261_pt1 | contig 14034 bp, 8 predicted proteins | sample KBSSwiS32_FD_190357 | JGI IMG/M metagenome (GOLD analysis project Ga0268264, IMG submission 190357) | Switchgrass rhizosphere microbial communities from Kellogg Biological Station, Michigan, USA - KBS Switchgrass S3-2 (SPAdes) (version 2) | ecosystem: Host-associated > Plants > Roots >...
CATCCGGTCCTCCTTCCGGCGCGCGCCGGCTCGAAGCCCCGGGGGGGTCAGTTTTACTGTCGTCAGGGGGTCAATTTCTCCTGTCGCTTGACAAGAGAAGAAGGAATCCGAGAACCGCCGCGGAGCCCGCGATGCTGCGGCTGGCCGGATGCGGCACGATCCCTGGGCAGGACCATTTGAATCTCACCAGAGCCATTCCGACAGAAGCGATGCATACAAAGCTGGTTATAACAACACTAGCAGGCAAAAAGGTGGCGGAGGCTGCTTTCTGACCACCGCATGCGTGGAATTTGCCGGACTTTCGCCAGATTGCCGAGAACTCGAAGTAATGCGCCGATTTCGAGAAGTTTATGTTCGATTTCGACCCGACGGAGAGCGTGTCTTATGCCACTACTCCGCTACGGCACCGGCCCTCGTCGAGGCAGTATTGAGTAGCCCTGACCGATCAGAAATCCTTGCCGAAACACTTCAGCGGATCCGACTCTCTGTGGAGTATATCGAGGAAGGTCGTTTCTCCGAGGCGTTCGAGCTTTACAGAGCTACGTACTGTGGACTTCTCGGCCAATTCCAACTACCGAATGACGACAACTGTTGAGTTTTCGCTGGGACCCAACTAAGCGTCAAGGTGTTGTCCCCTCTCGCCGCACTTTCTTCGTGGCATGGCCGCGCGGGAGGGCTCTTCGAGCATCTTGGCGCGGAGTCTCCGTGGATCACGAAGACCTTTCCCGACGGGCGTAGAGACGCCCCAGAACGAAACTACGACCGATCCTGGTCCACAGGCGTCGGGGCGTCTCCGCAGCACGGCAATCGCCCGAAACACCAATCATCCTGCTTCCCCCGAGGCAGAACCGCTCATCTTCGAACTGCGGTCGCAGCGACCGTGGTGACACAGGAGACGCCCCGACGGCTTGCACTCAGTCGGCGTGGTGGCGTCCTGGAGCGTCTCTACCCCTTCGGCAACCTCGTGTCGATGAATAGGCCGAAACGTGCTGCCAAACCGAGGGTGAGGCCCGCGAAGCCCCACCCTCTTTCTCGAAACGTGCAACCTACTCCTTGGCGCTCGATCTCGAAGGATCGTCGGGCGGGCCGTGCCTGCAATCCGTGGGAACCCCCCGGGACGGTGCGCACGGCGCGCCCTGCGAGATCAGATTAGGCGGCTGCGACGGTCTTCACCTTCGGCTTGCGACCCCGCTTTGCGCGGTGCTCGGAGCGGATGTTGAAGCTTTCGATCGCCGAACTTCGCCCGGACGACCGCCGCGAGGCGGCGGAGCGAGTCGCTCGCTTCCCGGTTGTGCTGCCGGCGGGCCGCGGCCGAGCTCTCGTCACTCCGGGGCGCAACTCAGGAATCAAATCGGCCAATTGCGGCGAAGCGGCAGAGGCGGTTCACGCATCCTCCTTGGCGAGCATCGCGGCGAGGAGCCGATGGCGAGCGTCATTTGCCCCAGGCGACCGCCGGAGGGAAGAGCGATCCTCCCCGAAAAACGGTGCTCCCGCGGCAGGGACCAGCGTTCCCGCGGCAAGGACCAGCGTTCCCGCGCCAAGGACCAGCGATCCCGCGGCAGGGACCAGTGATCCCGCGGCAAGGATCAACGATTTTGGCCGAAATACGCTGGTCTCGCGGGAAGGACCAGTGGTCCCGCGGCAGGGATCAACGATTTTGGCGCAAATCCGTTGGTCCCGGCGGAGGGAACGGTGATCCCGCGGCAGGGAGCGGCGATCTTGAACTGAAAACGGCGGTCCTGGCGCCCCGAAGACCGTCGCCAGGAGGACGAAGGCTTCACCTGTGCCGGCCATTTCGGCTCGCACGTTCAACAAGGAGGGCATCATGGGCCTTCCCTGCTCTGGTGGACAGTTTGGTTTTGGGGCATCCCGTTCCGTAAGCGGGGGCCCCCTCAGGGCTGGCGGTCGCCGGGAGCGGCCGGAGGCGCCAAGAGCAGCGGATGACCCGGAAAGGCCTCCTCGGCTTCCCGGCGGGCTTCGGGCGTGCCCAGGGCGAGGAGCCGGCGGATGTACTCTTCGACCGGCATCGTCGATTGCAGCGAGACGGAACGCTCGAACCGCGGGGTGAAGTACCAGCGGACGAACGAGGCGACGGTGGGCTGGTCGGTGGGCGCCTGTTCGGCCATTTTGCGCAGGTTGGCCAAGCGTTCGACTCGCTCGTTGGCGGGGATCAGTTCCACTCCCAGATCGGTCACGCGGTAGCCTCCGATCGTCTCGGCCACTTCGGCAAGGTTCTCCGAATTTCCCACTTTCCCGAACAGCACGTCCCAAACGCGCGCCGTGTGGTCGGCCGATGCGGTCAAGACCCGCGTGTTGTCCGGGCTGAAGACGGCCATGTTGACGGCCTTGCCGTGTCGCAGCGCCTCGCCCATGGGAAGCCCGGTGGCAGCCTCCCAGACGCGCACCGTGTTGCCCGAGGCGGTCAGCACTCGCCGACGGGAGGGGGTGAACGAGACGAAACGGACGGGATCGCCATGCACGATGGGCTCGCAAACCGGCCGGCCCGTCGCCACATCCCAGACGCGCGCCGTCTTGTCGTCCGACCCCGTAACGACCCATAGGCCGTTCGGGCTGAACGCCGCGGTATGAACAGGTTTCTTGTGGTGCAGAGCGCCCACCAAGGACCGGCCCGTCGCCGCATCCCACACTCGCGCCGTGCTGTCGGAAGAGCCGGTCACCACCCGTTTGCCTTCCTTGTCCGGACTGAACAGGGCGACGAGAACGGAACCGTTGTGGCGCAGCGGCGTTCCAATTTGCCGGCCCGTGGCCGCGTCCCATACCCGCGCCGTCTTGTCGTCCGAGGCCGTCACCACCCGTCGGCCGTCGCCGCTGAACGAAGCGGAGCTCACGACCCCTTGTGGATGGCGCATCGGCTGGCCGATCTCTTTCCACCCTCTCGGGGTCGCTTCCCAAATTTGCGCCGTGGCGGCAGCGGTCAAAACCCGCCGGCCGTCGCCGCTCCACGACGCGGAGCGGACGTCGCCTTCTAAGTGGATTGGCGGACCGATCGGCTGGCTGGAGTCCACATTCCAAATTCGCGCCGTGCCGTCCTTGGAGGCCGTGACCACTCGCTTGCCATCAGAGTCGAACGAGGCAGATACGACCGTGGCGCGATGGCGCAGAGGCGCGCCGATCGACGCGCCGGAGAGCGCATTCCACACCTGCGCCGTGCCGTCCTCGGAAGCGGTGGCCACCCTCAGGCCGTCGGAACTGAACGAGGCGGCGACCACCGCCGCTTTGTGGTCGAGCGGTTCGCCCAGCAGATTGGGCGCCTCGCGCCAGGCCTCCACCCGGGCATCCTCCGCGATCGCCAGCAAGGGGCCGACGGGGCTCAAAGATCCGGAGCTGACGATCTCTTCGGGGCGCAGCCAAGACGCGGGATTGATCGCCGCGGCGTGGAAGAGGAGCGCGCAGGTCCACCCCCGCGCCGCGGAATTGTCGGGATCCCGGCGCAGAAACAGGGCGTGGTAGCCGAGCGCCTTCAACCCTTCCCCGTTATCGGCGAGACGCCGGGCTTCGTAGAGGTAGACCCGCGCCAGGGCCGCTTGAGTTTTCCGCCACTGCATGGCCGCGAAGAACAGGGCGCCAAGCGCCAGCACACTGAGGATCGACGCGCCGACCGCCAGCTTGCGGATGCGCCGCGCCTGCCGGCGTTCCCGCTCTCTCGCCTTCTCGGCGTCCCCCGACTTGGCGAGGAACTTCCGCTCCGCCTCGGTGATCCGCGCCCCGCTCTCCGCCGCCCAGCGCTGCCCAGCCGCCAGATCCTCTCCCGCCAGCAGCAGCTCGGCCGGCCGGCCTTGCCGCTCCCAGAGCGCCGCCCGCTTCTGCACGTCGACCAGGTACTTTTCCTGCCAAGCGGCGTTGTCTCGCGCCACCGGCTCGATCAGCCGGTCGTGGGACAGCTCGTACCAGGTGGCCCCGGCGCGATGTTCGGCGCGCACGAGATGGGCGGCGTGGAGCCGGTCGATCAGATGATTGGCCAGCCCGCCGCTGGCCTTCGCCTCGCGCAGCACCTGGCCCCGGATGCCGCCGACGGCGATCAACCGCTCGCCGAACCAATCGCGGATCGCCCGCTCCTGGCCCGGATCCCCTTCCGAGGCCGCGGCCACCGAATCCGCGTAGTAGGCCGCCAGAGCCTGGGTGACGTCGCCGAAGCGCTCAAGATCCTCGCGGTCGATCGTGAGGTCTTCGGCCGGCATGGCATCCCACAAGCGGCGGCAGACCACCTGGAGCTGCACCGGCTCGACGTGCTGGCCCGTCTCGTCCAGGAACGTGCCGTCGGCCTGCTGCACCTTTACTGTCGCCAGGTCTTTGACCAGCGCGTCGACCGCGGCGAATTCCCTCCCCCCCTGGCGCGCCGGCTCGACCATCGCCTCGCGCGCCGCCGCGAGGCCGAGGAGGTCGATGCGGAAGCGGTTCTTGAGATGGGTCGGCACCTGCCGGGCGTACGGATCGAGAGGCGCCAGGTAATCTTCGCGCAGAGCGAACAGCGCCCACACCCGCGGATTGCGCAGCAGCTCGCCGAGCTGAGCGAAAAACTCGTGCTTCGCTTCGGCCGCCAGCGGATCGACGGTCAGGATCTCCTCGAACTGATCGATGATCAGGAGCACGTTGCCCGGCGCGGATTTCCGCCGCGGGCGATGCTCGAAGTAGCCGGCGAGGCTCTCGCCCCCCTGGCGCAATTCCGCGGGCACGCTCTCTTCGAGCCTCTGGATCACGCTCAGAACGTAGCGGTTGATTCCTGAATTCGTTCCGGAATTTGATCCCAAAACTGCGGGCTCCGCGTTGACCCGGACGGGACCCCAGATGTCGAACGAGGGGGCGAGGAGCGGTACGAGACCCGCCTGCACCAGGGAGCTCTTGCCGGCTCCCGAGGGCGAATGGAGCAACACGACGCGCTCGGCGCTCAAGCGGAGCTGCAGCTCGCCGATCTCCCGGTCGCGGCCGAAAAGCAGCTCGCCGCGCTCGAAAGGCCGCGGGCCGACGAAGGGATTGGAGTCCCTCACCTCAATTCACCTCACCCAACGGCGGCGACCCATTCGTCTTCGGTTTCGTCGGCCGTCTTTGCCGTCGCCTCCGCGGCGTCCGGCCCGGCCGTGGCGGGGAGGGCGGCCAGCTGATCCCGCAGCTCTTTCAAGAAGTCCGCGGCGGTGCCCCAATAGATGTCGATCCGCGGCGCGTCGCGGCCGGTCGATAGATAGTCCGCCAAATACTCGCGGGCTCGTTCGACGTCGATCAGCGTATGGACCTCGGGGTCGATCTGAACTCCGACGTGAGCGTAATCGCCGAGCTGGCTGCTGCCATCGAGCGACATGATCAGGCGAAAGAGGACCCGGAACGACAGGTCGTCCAGGGTGAAGCCGAGGAAGAGCAGCGAGCTGCGCACCACGGTGCCGCGCACCACGGTGGGGATCAGTTTGTAATCCGCCGCCGCGATCAGATAGTCGAGATAGTCGTCCTCGGTGAGGACGAGCGAGTCCTCCTGCCCTTTGCTCGACACGCCGAACGGGAAGTAGAGGACGGGGCTCGCGACCTCCGGCACGCCCCCGTAGGGGGGCTCGGCGGGATGGTTGTCCCGCGTCTTCCGCCATTTGCAATAGAGCGGCTTCGGCTTGCGGCCGGCGGCGAGCAGCGACAGGTACAACAAAGGATCGGGGCTCGCCGTGATGTAGATGGACGCCTCGAGGCCGGCCAGAATGCGGAACGGATCGTCGGGGTCTCCCGTCTCTCCATACATGCTTTTGACCACCGCTTCGAACGGCTTGGGCCCGAGGTCCAGGCCGGAAGCGCGGCGCCGAATCTCTCCCTTGAACAGGTCGCGGACCGCATCGCGCGCGTACTGGCGGCTCTCGGTGACCGCGAGGTACTGGGCGACCTTCGCGAGATCCGAACGGTCGCGCGGGTCGAGGGGAAAGCCGTGCGCCGCCGCCAGGCGGTCGGCCCGCTCGTGGGCGGTGCCGAACAGATGCTCTCCGACGTCGGGGCCGAGGATCGGCACCGAACGTCCCTGGCGAACGCCGCCCGCGATCGACCGCCACTTCTTGAACTGGTCCTCCACCCCCGCGAAGCCCGACTCGTACCAGAGGCGACCGCTTTTCAAGCGCAGATAGAGAGCCGGCATCCAGGCATCGGGCCGATCGCGCACCGTGCCCCGCGCCACGGCGAGGGCCCGGTCGAGCCGGCCGTCTTTGCCCAGCTCGGAGAAGAAGACCGGGATCGCCCGCTTCACCGTCTCCATGCTGATCTGGCCCTGCATGGCGAGCACCGCCGTCACGCCCACCTCCGCCAGGCGCGGCGCCAGGGCCGCCTGGGTGCTGCCGTCCGCGCTGCCGCCGCTTTCGCAGGAAGCGAGGACCACGAGGCGCGGCGGCTCCGGCAGCTCGCGGAGCCGCTCGACCAGCGTCGCGCCTTCGACCCGCGCGACTTTGCCCTCGTCGTCTTGGAGAAAGAGCCAAGGGACTTGGCCGCGGACGAGCGCTCCGTGACAGACCAGGTAGAGAACGTCGCAGCCTTGGCGGAGACCGGCGATCAGACGCTCCAGGGTGAGGGGCGCCTCGCGTCCGAGAACGGTGGACCGGATGCGCCCGAGCCCCTCTCTCGCCCGCTCGATCTCGCCGTCGAGGTCCACCGCCGCAAGGTTGTAGGTGGCGAGGTCGGACGGCGCGGCGACGGCGATCAGGGCGCTTAGATCCGCCTTGCGGCGGAGCTTCACCGGGCGCCAGTCGTGACTCACCAGAAAGCGGGAAAAGAGGATCTTTTCCGACGTGGCGAGCGGCGAGCCGGTCTCAGGATCGCGGAGCAGCTCCCAACGCAGGCCGTTGAGCTCGGGAGCGGACGGTCCCACCAGTAGGCGCAAGCGCAGGAACCGGCCGCCCGCTTCGACCGCCGTCTTGACCCGGCCATAGAGGCCGCGGACCCGTTCGTCGGCAAAGACCTGGGCGGCGAGGGCCTCGCCGTAGGCCCGGGGGTCATGCTGCAAGCTCAGCAACTCGGTGAGATCGAGCGCGGCAGGGCCTTTCCCCGCAGGGATTTCGGCTTCGCTCTCCGGATCGGTGAAGCGCAGCTCGACCTCGAAATTCCCGGCGGCCAGCCGCGAAAGGCCGATCTCCAACTCGGGCAAGGTGGTTTTGGCTGTCATCGGTGGAACAATGCCCAAAGGCTTGGTGCCGCGACCCCGGTTCGGTTGTGCGTACTGGCGGTGCGGGAGAGGATATCCCATGACCCACGAGGAGATGCTCATCACCAACGGGATCGACGCCCTCTCCGGGCGTGCCCTGATCCCGCCGCTCGCCTTGAGCGAAGCCGCCGCTTTTCTCAAGGGAGCGCCCGACGACCCCGCGGTGACGGCCCTCCTGCAAAGCATCTGGCGCACCGTCGAAGATCCTCACCTTGGCCTGCCGATGGACCTCGATCCGGCGAGCGTTCCGCAGGCCGGCTGGGCCGTCGTCTTCCATCGCGACGAACCGCAGGCGACGCGGGAAGCTCTCGCACCGCTGATCGAGCACCGCCGCGGGCAGGTGGCCGACGGAACCCGAGTCAAGGTGCTGGAGTACCGGAGCGGCGAAGGGCGCGCCCAATGGCTGGCCCGCCACGGCGTAGGAGCGGGCACCGTCGATCCGACCAAGGTTCCGTTTTATCTCCTGCTGGTCGGCGGCCCGGAAAAAATCCCCTTCGCTTTCGGCCATCTGCTCGACGTGGAATACGCGGTCGGTCTTCTGCAGTTCGACACGGCCGAAGAATATGCCCGTTACGCCGAGAGCATCGTTCGCTACGAGCGCTACGAATCCGGCGAGCCGGTGACTTCGGCGGCCCGCGCGAAAGAGGCGGTCTACTTCGCCACTCGCCACGACTACGACCGCGCGACGCAACTCAGCGCCGATTCTCTGGTGAAGCCCCTGGCGAACGGAGCCGCCGAACGCCGAGGTTTCCGCAGCCTCAGCCTCGTCCAAGACGAAGCCACGAAAGAGAGACTCTCCCGACTGTTCGATCCCCCCGAGGGAACCCAACCGCCGGCCTTTCTATTCACCGCCACCCACGGCGTCGGATTCCCACCGGGACACGCTCTGCAATTGGCCGCGCAGGGGGCTTTGCTCTGCCAGGACTGGTCGGGTTTCGGCGCTTTGAGCCCCGAGCACTATTTCGCCGCCGCGGACCTGCCGGCGAGCGCGCGGGTTCACGGCTTGATCGCTTTCCATTTCGCCTGCTACGGCGGCGGCACCCCCTCTCACGACCGCTTTTTTCACAAACCGGGGATGCCTCCAACCGCCATCGCCGACAAGCCGTTCCTGGCCGCCCTGCCCAAGGCGCTCCTTGCTCATCCAGGCGGCGGAGCGCTGGCAGTCATCGCCCACGTCGAGCGCGCCTGGGGCTACTCGATCGTCACGGCTAACGCCGGCCCCCAGCTCCTGCCGTTCGAGAACGCCATAGGGCGCATCCTCTCCGGGCAGCCCGTGGGCCACGCGATGAAAGATCTCAACGAACGTTACGCGGCGCTCGCCACCAGCCTCAGCAGCCTGCTGGAGGAAGTCAGCTTCGGCGCGACGGTCTCCGACTTCGAGCTGGTAAGTTCCTGGGCCGAGCGCAACGACGCCGAGGGCTACGTGGTCCTGGGAGACCCCGCGGTTCAAATGCGGGTTGACGATTTGCTGTGAAAGGAAGACCGAATGCCGATCGAGAACGTCCCGGGGACCGATCTCCACTATTACCTGATTTCTTTCGACGCGGACGGCCGGGAACGAACCGATGACCCGGACGGTCTGATGAGTCGCCGGGCTCTGGAAGAGTTGGCGCAGCAACCGATCACCGACGTTTTCGTCATCAGCCATGGCTGGCAGGGGGACGTTCCGGCGGCCCGAGACCAGTACAACCGCTGGATCGCGGCGATGGCCGGACTGGAGGCCGACGTTGCGCGCCTGCGCGAGGTGCGCCCCGGCTTTCGTCCCCTGCTCCTTGGGCTGCATTGGCCGAGCTTGCCCTGGGGCGACGAAGAGCTGGGGGGCGGTGCGGGTTTCTCTTTCGACGCTCCCAAAACGTCGCCGGTCGAGGAAATGATCGACCGCTACGCCGAACGAATTTCCGACAGCGCGGCGGCGCGCGAAGCGCTTACCACCCTTTTCGAAGCCGCTCGCCAAAACGTCGCGCCCGATACGCTGCCCCCCGAGGTACAGGCCGCCTACGAGATCCTGAACCGGGAAGCCAACCTGGGCAGCGAGGGCGAGGGAGGCGGCCCGGGCAACGACCGCGAACCGTTCGATCCGGAGCTTTCGTATCAGGCCGCCAAAGAAGAGGACGCGGCGAGCTTCGGCGGCTTCAGTTTCGGCGGCCTGCTGTCACCGCTTCGTCAACTCTCCTTCTGGAAGATGAAGGACCGGGCGCGAAAGTTCGGCGAGGGCGCCGGGGCGAAGCTGCTGGGCGACCTGCAGGCCGTCCGCGACGGCGTTCGATTCCACCTGATGGGACACAGCTTCGGTTGCATCGTGGTCTCCGCCTCGATCGCCGGCCCTTCCGGGAAGAGCCGGTTGCATCGGCCCATCGACTCGGTTTTCCTGGCCCAGGGAGCTCTGTCGATGTGGTCCTATTGCTCGGACATCCCGTCGATGCCCGGCCAACCCGGCTATTTCCATCCCATCTTCGCCGGCCCCGGCCGAAGGGTCAGCGGCCCGATGGTGACCACCCAATCGGAGCTCGACACAGCAGTCGGCCGTTTCTATCCGATCGGCGCCGGCATCCGCCGCCAAGTGGTCTTCGCCCCGGGAGAGCTCCCCAAGTACGGCGGTCTCGGTGCATTCGGAGTGCGCGGGCCGGGACCGGACGTCGTGGACCTACGGATGAAACCGTCCACCGAGCCTTATGCGTTCGAACCGGGCAAGGTCTACAACCTGGAGAGCAGCCGCTTCATCAATCAGGGAAGCGGTGCCTCGGGAGCCCACAGCGACATCGCCAAACCTGAGGTGGCACATGCGTTCTGGGAAGCGGTCCGGTCGGCGTTGTAGCGTTCCGACGACCGGCGGAACGTCTCTCCTTCGCGACTCCCTCAGAACTTTTCCGGATGTTGATGGATGATTCCTGCGCTGAGCATGTCCGCCATCGCGAGAATTTCCTCGTGTACCTTGTCGTAGGCGGCGACATCGCCCGCCCAGTCCTTGGTCAATCTGGCTACGACTTCCTTGGTTGTCAGGTCGAGATGGTCGTGCATCATCTTTTTCATGTCGGCCGCGGGCCAATGCTTGGGATTGGCCGCGGAAAGGAAGGAAGCGATCTCGTCCGCGTTGCGGTTCCAGCGAGCCGCGGCGTCGGCCTTCTTTGCCTCGTCACCCGCTTTGGCCGCGGCGATCAACTCCGTGGCGATCGTGATGTGATCTTTTAGGAGGGCGGTCAGCTTCGTGCCCGCAGCATCGCCGTAGAACGGCTTGATCGCATCCCCGATATCGGTTTGGTTTTGGAGCAGCCGGCCGGCTGCCGCCTTCTGATCCTCCAGATTGGCCGCGGCGCTGATGATGTAGACCCGCGTCCAGGTGATGTGATCCTCCCAAAGCTTCCGCATGTCCACTCGAAACTTCATCGAGCCGGCAGAACCTTCCGCGGCGACCAGCGGCAGCGAAAAGAGCAAGGATAGGAGGATTCCGGAAAGAATCGGCCTCGGTTTCATTCGACAACTCCCCTCTTGAGTATGTAGATATGGGAGTATCCCAGTCCGGAGAGTGGAGGAAGCAAGCCCCGCGCCACGAAGGCCTATTGGCCAGAGGAGGAAACCCGAACGATTGGAAGTTGGAGCACCATCTCTAGACATAGCAGGAAGTGTTTGGGGTCGGTCGGACGTCAGGCAATGTTTTTCCGGCAAAGGATGGTAAACGGCACTGGTTCTGGCGATCCGGTCGTACGGGTCACCGACCTGATGCGAACGCAGATTTCCAACGAAGGCGGGGTAGTCGTCTTCGTGGACCACGAAGAAGGTCTCGCACGGCCGATAGCTGTGGGCGATCCAAGCAAATGTCCAGGTCTGGAAAAGACCAAGGCACCCGCGAGGTAAGATAGGCGTAACACGCTTGCGAGTGCGTCGGTGATGAAGATTCTCTAGGATCGCGCTATGGAGGCCCCATGACGACGAGCGCCGGTGCGGTTCCGCCCTCTGCACCCTATCGGGTGATTCATCTGGCTTGGACTTTCGACGATGGTCCGACGGCACAGACGCGTCCGATGAGGACCGCTCTTGGCGATCGGCCGGCGACCTGGTTCGTGATGCGCGATCGCCTTGGGACCGGCGCGACCGAGGCTGCGGCACTTACGACGCTTGCAGCGCGCCAAGCGGAAGGCGACGAGATCGCTATTCATTCGAGCCATCCAACGCAATCGCACGTCTCCTGGTTCCCAGTACATGTCGCGGCAGCAGTGCCAAAGGCCTACTCTTCTATCGCAGACCTGATCTCCGATCTCACCACATTTACTCTCCTCCTGCACCACGAAGGCATAGTCCCCAAGTTTGTCCGGATGCCCGGTGGCGAGTTCACCGAGGTGGTGGCCTACCTCAAGAGCAAAGGAGTACCATCTCAGCGGCGGGCGACGCTCGCACAACGCATTCTGCGGCAGGAACCGGTCGATTCCGAAGCGCCCGGAGTACGCGAAGTGGCTGCCGACTACAACCTTATTCGGGACAGCCTGGATGCTTTGGGCCTTCGGATCTGGGGTGGAAGCGCTGCAGGCCCGATGCTTACCACCCAGAGTTGGGAAGCCGAATCCTCCGGAACCGGCCTTACGGACAATGCGACCGACAAGTTCCAGCGGCTTGCAGACGCCTTTGACCACGGCGTTCAAAGGCAGCGCTCGCTGATACTGCTCGCACATGACACTGCGGCCAAGAACGTTGCGCGCGTGACCCAAGCAGTCGCGCAGATGGAAAGCTACGCGACACCTCGCGGCGTCCAGGTCCAGTACCACACGAAGTCGAGCCTATTTGGGGCCGTGCGCGGTTTTGCTCCGTAGCCTTTCCTGGTGTGGAGGGATTGCGACGAGGCGATCGCCGCGCTGAAGGTCTTGAGGTTGAACTGTGAGCGTCGGGGTATCTTCCGCCGCCGATTTTCCGGGCGCGGGTGGCGTGCCATTCTTTAGGTTGGGTTCGCGAAGCAAAGACGTCCCGACGGCCAGCACTCGGCAGGCTTGGGGTGGCGTCCTGGGGCGTCTCTACCGGTCCGCTCTTGTTGTGTTGGGCGTGACCGCGGCCGATGCCTTTACTTGCTGGCCATTCCTGCGGCCTTCGCCGCAAGGTCCTGCGCCAGCTTCAGGTGCTCCTCGAGGGTCGGCAAAGTGGAGCTGGCGAACTCCTTGATGTCAGGGTCCTTGGCGTCGACGCTCTCGGCTTGGAATTCGGCGACGTCTTTCTTGTGATCTTCCGCCATGTGTTTCATGTACTCGCGGTCGAAGTCCGCGGCGGAAAGGGCGGCCAGCTTGTCCCGCATCTTCTTCTGCTCGGCGTTCATTCCTACCGGGAGCTCGAAGGCCTTCGAAATCGCGAGCGCCTTCAGGCGTTCGTTGGCTTTGCTGTGATCGTCGATCATTCGCTGACCGAAAGCCTTCACTTCGGAGCTCGACGCCATTTTGATCGCCAAGTGCCCGAGATCCACCTCGGCCATGCCGCCTTGCGCCGCTGCGTTAAGAAACTTCACGTCGTCGGCCATCAGGCCGGTCTTGGCTGTCGAGCCGCCGTCGTCCTTGGCGAAAACCGCCCCGGTGAGCATGAAGAAGGCGGTGAGCAGGAGGAAGCTGGCAGCCGTTGCCAGCACGTTCAGGAGGGTTTTGTGAGTTGGATTTCGCATGATCATGGGTCTCCTTATGCAAACATCAACCCTCTGAAATCGCAAGAAGGGTGCCACCGCCGAGCTTTCGGCGGCCAGGTATTGCCGGAAGAACCTGCGGCTCAACGCCGGGAGGCTCGGCAGGATCTTCCAGGACTCCGTCTGCGAAGCGACGGCTCCGAGCTTCGGCTCTCGCGTCATCGGCATGAAGGGTGCAATAGGTGAGTCTGGGTTGTTAAGGAGGGGTGCGCATGGCACTCGAGGAGTACCGCCGCAAGCGTCGTTTCGATCGCACGCCCGAGCCCGGCGGGAAGGTCGGCCCGAAGAAGAAGGGGAAGGCGGGGCGCTTCGTGGTGCAGAAGCACGACGCCACCCGCCTGCACTACGATTTCCGCCTCGAAAGCGACGGCGTGCTCAAGAGCTGGGCTGTCCCCAAGGGGCCGTCGCTCGATCCGGAAGAAAAACGGCTGGCGGTCGAGGTCGAGGATCATCCGCTCGATTATGGGTCGTTCGAAGGCATCATCCCCGAAGGAGAATACGGCGGCGGCACGGTCGAGCTTTGGGATCAGGGCCGCTGGCAGCCGACGGGAGATGCGGCCGAGGGTTTCCGCAAAGGGCATCTCAAGTTCCAACTCGACGGCGAGAAGCTCCAAGGCGGCTGGAACCTGGTGCGATTGAAGGGCGACGAGAAGAAGCCGAACTGGCTGCTGATCAAAGAGAACGACGCGACGGCGCGGCCGCTCGGCAAAGGCGACATCCTGGACGAGCGGCCGGAAAGCGTCGCGAGCGGGCGGAGCCTCGAACAGATCGCGGAGTCCCCCGAGCGGGTCTGGAGCTCCAAGGGGGGCAAAGCCCAGCCGGTCGAAAAGACGGCGAAGTCCAAAACTAAATCCAAGAAGGAAACCGCGAAGAAAGATTCTGAGCAAAAGCGGGCCCGGTCTCGAAAGGGCAAGCTTCCGCCGGCCGTCTCGCCGCAGCTCGCGACGCTCGTTGCCGAGCCGCCCGAGGGCGACGGATGGCTGTTCGAGATCAAGCTCGACGGCTATCGCATTTTGGCCGGGGCCGGCGGCGGCAAGGTGCAGCTGACCTCGCGCAACGGCAAGGACTGGACCGATCGCTTTCCCACGATCGCCGAGGCGGTCGAGCGCCTGGACGTCGATTCCGTCTTGTTGGACGGCGAGGTGGTGGCGATCGACGACCAGGGGCGCTCGTCGTTTCAACGGCTGCAGAACGCGCTGCGCTTCGA
>Ga0268264_10003265_pt1 | contig 14017 bp, 7 predicted proteins | sample KBSSwiS32_FD_190357 | JGI IMG/M metagenome (GOLD analysis project Ga0268264, IMG submission 190357) | Switchgrass rhizosphere microbial communities from Kellogg Biological Station, Michigan, USA - KBS Switchgrass S3-2 (SPAdes) (version 2) | ecosystem: Host-associated > Plants > Roots >...
GGCTTCGATAAGCGCCGCCACCTCCAGCTCTCGCTTCGTCAACGGACCCTGCACGCCGCGCCGCTCCACGTGGACTGTCCCCACACCCAATGCCAAGTCGATGACGTCGTCGAGGTCACGCAGCGGTCTCACGCTCGATGCCTCGATGACCGACGAAGCGGACCCGGGCGTGCGCCGCTCCGCCCAGCCCAGTAGTTGAGGGCCGAACGCGCCGAGCGACGTTCCGAGCGACCGCCAGACCCGCCCGGCCGCCACGAGCAACGCCCCGGCAGCTCTGGTGCGGCGCTGGTCGAACGCGACCCAGGCGAGAAGGCTGGTCGTGAGTGCGACGCAGATCGGATCGCGCAGGACGCTCATCAGCCGCAGCACCGCGTGTCCTGTGCTCTCCGCCTCGTCCAGCTTGCCTTGTCGCCACTGCGCGACGGCCATCACCCACATCGCGTACACCCGGGCGGATCGGTCGCCACAACGCTCGCTCATCTCCACGGTCGTCGTACTGACTTCCAGCGCTTCCTCCGGACGATCCGACAGAAGGAGCGCTGTCGCGAGCATGTAGCGCGCGGTGAGCTCGAGGAAGAGGTCGTCCCCAAGCGTGTGGTGCCCGTCCGCTGCGGCGCGGAAGTAGCCGATCGCCTCCACCGGGTTTCCGCTGAACAGGGCGAGGAGCCCCCGCCAATGCTGGACGTGGACGGAGCGGCTGTTGGCCGGCAGTTCCGCAGCATGCTCGAGCTCCTCCAGCAGGCTGCGCGCGCTGGTGTGGTCGCCCTGGAGGAGTGCGATCCAGATGACCAGCCAGAGACACTCGGTTCGCGCGATCGAGGGCTCGGTCTGTTCTCGGAGCATCGCCTCGATGCGCATGCGTCCCTCGGCGAGCAAGCCGCCCGAGAGCCAGTGGTACCGCAGCCTGCTCAGCAGTTCGAGGCCCACCAAGCCTTCGCCCTCGGAGTCTGCGCTCCACTGAAGCGCCGCGACGTAGCTGGCGTGATCTTGACGCATCTGTGCCAGAAGGTCCGGCTGGTCAGGTCCGCACCAGCGCGCAAAGGTCTCCTCCGCGCGATCCATCATCGCGTCTCGGTGCCGACGCTCGAGATCTGCCGTCTCACCGGCTTGATCAGCGAGCTCGGCAGCGACCTCCCGCAGTGGGGCGAGAAGCCGATAGCGCATGCCTCCGGCCTCGCGGCTGGTCAGAAGGATCGACTGGCCGACCAGGCGCTCCAAGGCATCCATGACCTCGTCGCCAGTGAGGCCGTCGAAGGCGCACACAGCCTCGGCGAGCTCGAGATCGAAGTCCGACGGGAACACGGACAGGCGACGCCACAGAACCTGACCGCGCTCGGAGCAGAGCTCATAGCTCCACTCCACGAGCGCGCGGAGCGACTGGTGTCGCGGCGAGACGCCCACGCCAGGGCCTGCCAGGCTCGTGAGCCGATGTCCGAAGCGCCGAACCATCTGTTCGACCGTCAGCGTTCGCAGTTTGACCGCTGCCAACTCGATCGCAAGCGGAAGTCCCTCGACAAGCGCGCACAACTCTATGACGGCTTCGGCGTTCTCCTCGGTGACCTCGAAGTCCGGCGCCACAGCTTGTGCGCGGTCGACCAGGAGCGCCACCGAGCCGTCCATCACCAACTCGCCCGCCGGGGTCTTCGCGGCAGGCACGCTCAGTGGCCGAACCGGGAGCAGGACCTCACCCGGAACTCCGATCGGCTCACGGCTCGTCGCGACGACCCGAAGGCGTGGCGCGGCATTGAGCAGGTCCGGCAGCAGTGCTCGGACGGGCGTCAGGACGTGCTCGCAGTTGTCGACGACGAGCAAGGCCTGTTGGTCCTCCAGGAAGGCCGACAGTTTCTCGCGTTGTGCGCGAGCGGACTGGTCGGTCATCCCCAAGGACTGGACGATGGCGGCCTCGACGTCCTCCACCCCAGCGTCGATGCGGAGGTCGCCCAACGAGGTGAGCCAGACCCCGTCGGTGAATCCGGTCCGCATCCGGAACCCGACTTCCAGTGCCAGCCTGGTCTTGCCGACTCCTCCGGGACCCGTCAGTGTGACCATTCGGGACTGGGTGAGCGCCCGCTTGGCGTCTTCGAGCTCGTGCCTGCGGGCAACGAGCCCGCTCAGCGCGGGCCCGACGGGGTTTCCGCCCCGTCGAGGTGCCTGCGCACGAGTCATAGTGGGATCGTAGGTCTGACGAGGTCACGGGCGTAGTCGCGATTCATGGAGTCAATCACCTCCCTGACGGTGGCTGAGGCCATCACGTTGTCGAGAGGCCACGCCCTAGGTGTCGAACTCGATCCATGACCGCTGGGCAGGTCGCGGGTCTTCTCGCCAGCGCCCACCCACCGTTTACAGAGCAGCCACGAGCCGAGTGGCCTGGTCGATCGCGCGCTTGGCATCCAGCTCGGCCGCAACGTCCGCTCCTCCGATGAGATGCACCGGCACGCCGGCCGACTGCAGCGCGTCGTAGAGGTCCCGGTTGGGCTCCTGACCAGTGCACAGGATCACGTTGTCGACCCCGAGCACCCGCTTCTCGTCACCGACGAGGTAGTGCAAGCCCTCGTCGTCGATGCGGTCGTAGGTCACCCCTGCGACCATCTCAACCCCTCGGTGCTTGAGTTCGGTGCGGTGGATCCAGCCCGTCGTCCTGCCCAGCCCGGCACCGACCTTCGTCGGCTTCCGCTGCATCAGCGTGACCTCCCGAGGGGATGGCCACCGGAGAGGAGCTGTGAGTCCACCAGCGTCCTTGTGGTCGGGGTCGACTCCCCACTGGGCGAGGAACTGGGGCACATTGGTACTGAGGTCTCGTCCACTGTCGGTGAGGTACTCGGCCACGTCGAAGCCGATTCCACCGGCACCGAGGATCGCGACCTTCCGGCCCACGGGCCGCTTGTCGCGCAGCACGTCGAGATAGCCCAACACCATGGGGTGATCGACGCCCGTGATGTCCGGCGTCCTGGGACGAACTCCCGTCGCGAGGACGACCTCGTCGTAGCCGAGCAGATCCGAGGCGGCGACCGTAGTCCCCAGCCGTAGCGAGACGCCGGTGGCGTCGATCCGGTGCCGGAAATAGCGGAGGGTCTCATCGAACTCCTGCTTGCCAGGCACCTGGCGCGCCACGTTCAGCTGGCCGCCGATGGCATCGGCGCTGTCGTACAGGTCCACGCGGTGGCCCCGCTCGGCTGCAGTGGTTGCGGCGGCGAGACCCGCGGGGCCGGCGCCGACCACGGCGACGCGTTTCGTCCTCCGCGTCGGACCGAGGACGATCTGCGTCTCGTGGCACGCACGAGGATTGACCAGGCAGGAGGTGATCTTTCCGGCGAAGCCGTGGTCGAGGCAGGCCTGGTTGCAGCCGATGCAGGTGTTGATGGAGTGCGAGGCGCCGTTGGCTGCCTTGCTGACGAAGTCGGGGTCTGCCAGGAAGGGACGGGCGAGGGACACCATGTCGGCGTATCCGCCGGCGAGAAGCTCCTCGGCCTTCTCGGGGGTGTTGATTCGGTTGCTCGTCACCAGGGGCACGCCGACGGCGCCCATGAGCCGCTTGGTGACCCAGGCGAACGCTCCGCGTGGAACCGACGTGGCGATCGTGGGGATGCGGGCCTCGTGCCAGCCGATCCCCGTGTTGATGATCGTCGCACCGGCCGACTCGACGGCCTTGGCGAGCGCCACGACTTCGTCGAACGTCGATCCGTCCGGGACCAGGTCCAGCATCGACAGTCGGTAGATCACGATGAAGTCGGGCCCGACTGCCTCACGCACCGCGCGGACGATGGCGACGGCAAAGCGCATGCGGTTCTCGTAGCTGCCGCCCCACTCGTCGGTGCGCTGGTTGGTGCGTCGGGCGAGGAACTGGTTGATCAGGTAGCCCTCGGATCCCATGATCTCGACACCGTCGTACCCGGCTTGCTGGGCCAGCGCAGCGCAGGTCGCGTAGTCCGCGATCGTCTGCTCCACCTCAGCGGAGCTGAGTTCACGGGGCAGGTACTCGCTGATCGGCGCCTGGATCGCGCTGGGCGCCACCACGCCGGGATGGTGGCCGTACCTGCCGACGTGCAGGATCTGCATGGCGATCCGACCCCCGGCCTCGTGGACCGCCCGCGTGATGGCGCGGTGGTGGTCGGCCTCGTCTGCCGTGCTGAGCTTGGCGCCTCCTCCGTTCGGCAAGCCGCAGCCGGCTTCGTTCGGCGCGATGCCTCCGGTGACGATCAGACCGACACCTCCGCGCGCCCGCTCGGCGTAGAACGCCGCCATCCGTTCGGAACCGTTCTCGACCTCCTCCAACCCAACGTGCATGGAGCCCATGAGCACTCGGTTGGGCAGACGGGTGAACCCGAGATCGAGGGGTTCGAGCAGGTGCGGGTAGGACATGCGGAAGCTCCCTTCGAGAGCAAGTGGCGTGCTGGAGAGGCGATCAGAGGCCGAGGTGACGGCCGATCAGCTCCTTCATGATCTCGTTGGAGCCGGCCCAGATCTTCGTCACGCGCGCGTCCCGCCACGCCCGCGCCACCCGGTACTCGTTCATGAACCCGTAGCCACCATGCAGCTGGACGCAGTGGTCGAGGATCTCGTTCTGCACGTCGGCGCTCCACCACTTGGCCTTGGCGGCATCGACGCCCGAGAGCTCACCCTCCGCGTGTGCGACGACGCACCGGTCGATGTAGGCCTGGGTGACGTCGATGCGCGTGACCATCTCGGCGAGGAGGAACTTGTTGTGCTGGAACGAGCCGATCGGCGACTCGAACGCCTCGCGCTGCTTGGCGTACTCAAGGGTCTCGTCCAGGATCTGCCTGGCTTGGGCCACGTTCCCGACAGCACCGATGATGCGTTCCTGCGGCAGCATCCGCATCATCTGGACGAACCCGTGGTCGACCTCGCCGACGATGTCTTCGTCGGTCAGGCGGACGTCCTCGAAGAACAGCTCCGCGGTGTCCGACTCCCGCTGGCCGACCTTGTCGAGCTTGCGCCCGCGGTGGAACCCGAGCGCGGTGGCCGGGACGGCGAAGAGCGTGATCCCACGCGCCTTCTTCTCGGGGCTCGTCCGGACGGCGGTGACGACCAGGTCTGCGGAGATGCCGTTGGAGATGAAGGTCTTGGATCCGTTGACGACCCACGAGTCCCCGTCGCGAACGGCCGTGGTCTTGAGGGCGGCCAGGTCGGACCCGCCGGACGGCTCGGTCATCCCGATCGCCAGCACCACTTCCCCAGAGACCACGCCGGGAAGCCAGCGCTTGCGGAGCTCCTCGCTACCGAACGCGACAAGGTACGGGGCCGTGGTGTCAGCGTGGATCCCGATCGCGGTGGACAGCGCCAGGTTGACCTTGGCCAGCTCCTCGGTCAGCACCGCGTTGAAGCGGAAGTCGTCGGCACCGGAACCGCCGTACGCCTCGGGCACCTCGAGCCCAAGCAGGCCGATCTCCCCGGCCTCGAGCCAGAACTCCCGCGGCAGCATCCCCTCTTCGGCGTACTTCTCGACATACGGAATCACCGAGCGTTCGAGGAACGTGCGTACCGTTGCCCGGAAGGCCTCGTGGTCGTCGGCGTAGATCGTGCGGTTCATCGGTCTCTGGCGTCGCGTCGAAGGGTCGGTGATGTCAGGTGAGGGTCTCGACAGCGAGCGAGCCCTCGGCGTGCATTGCGCGGAGACGCTTCTTGTCGAACTTGCCCACGCTCGTCTTCGGGACCTCGCTGATGAACGCCCAGTGCTCGGGCAGCTGCCACTTGGCGAACTGGCGATCGAGGAACTCACGGAGCTCCTCCGGGGTGACCTCCGCGGCGGGTGTGGTCACCACGGCGACGAGCGGGCGCTCGTCCCACTTCGGGTCGGGCACGCCGATCACAGCGGCCTCGATCACCGAGGGGTGGCCCATCACTGCGTTCTCGAGATCAACCGAGGAGATCCACTCTCCACCTGACTTGATGACGTCCTTGGTCCGGTCGACCAGGGTGAGGTAGCCGTCGGGCGAGATTCGTCCGATGTCGCCGGTGCGCAGCCAGCCGTCGCGGAACTTCTCGGGGCCGACCACGTTGCCGGCCGGCGAGTAGTAGGAGCCTGTGATCCACGGGCCGCGGACCTCCAGCTCGCCCAGCGCGATCCCGTCGTGCGGGAGCATCGAGCCGTCGTCGCCGACGAGCCGCGCCTGTACCCCGGCGGGGAACCGGCCTTGGGTGTACCGGTATCGCCAAGCCTGGTCCCCCGAAGTACCCGCGGGCGGGTGGGCCACGGAACCGAGGGGGGACGTCTCCGTCATGCCCCACGCGTGGAGGAGTCGAACGCCGTGCTTCTCCTCGAAGGCGTGCATCATCGCCGGGGACAGCGCAGCGCCGCCGACGATCACGGTCTTCAGGTAGGAGATGTCCTGGCCCGCGCCTTCGAGCTGACCCAGTACCCCGCTCCAGATGGTCGGGACCGCGGCGCCGTAGGTCGGCTTCTGCGATTCCATGAGCCGCAGGAGGTGATCGGGCTGGAGGAACCGGTCCGGCATCAACACGTTCGCGCCGTTCATCATCGCGGCGTACGGGATGCCCCACCCGTTCGCGTGGAAGAGCGGGACGATCGCCAGGACGGTGTCCTCGCCTGTGAAGCCCATGCCGTCGGGGTTGATGAGCTGGATCGCGTGGAGCCAGTTGGAGCGGTGGGTGTACACCACACCCTTCGGGTCCCCGGTCGTTCCCGACGTGTAGCACATCGCCGCGGCCGACCGCTCGTCCACGGTCGGGTAGTCGAACTCGTCCGGCTCCGCGGCCAGGAGCTCTTCCCAGCTGTGGACCTGGACTCCCGCGGGAGCCTCCAACGAGGTCGCGTCACCGTTGACAATCACGTGCCGCACGGTCTTCAGCTGCGGTAGGTGCTGCATGAAGGTGGGCACCAAGGACTCGTCGACCACGACGACCTGGTCCTCGGCGTGGTTGGCGACGTACTGGAGCTGATCCGGGAACAAACGGATGTTCAGCGGGTGCAAGACCGCGCCCATCGCCGGCACGCCCAGGTACGCGACGAGGTGCTCGTTGTTGTTCCACATGTACGTCGCGACGCGGTCTCCGACGCCGATGCCGAGGTTCGCGAGCGCGTGCGCCAGCTTGGCGGCGCTCTGCCCGAGCTCCCGGAAGGTCATGGTCCGGACGACCTCTCCGGTCCACGTGGAGACCGTGCGATGTCCGTGGACGCTGGAGCCGTAGCGCAACAGCGTGGCGAGCGAGAGCTGCTCGTCCTGCATCGTGCCTAGCATGGCTGGCTTCCTCCAGTCGATGTTCGCGGACCATCCCTGGTCCGTGATCGGAGGCTAGGGCCGGGAACACCTCGTTCGGACGCTCGTGCCCGGGAACAGGTACGCAAACGGGTATGGCAAGGGGCACGCGTACCCGTGCGGCCCGTCGCCAGGTCGGGAATCGTCACGTGTCATGAGTCACAACCACGTGGACGCCGTCATCGTCGGCGCAGGATTCTCCGGCCTTTACGCCACCTACCGCCTTCGGGACCAGCAGGGCCTCTCCGTCCAGGGCTTCGAAGCGATGTCAGGACCGGGCGGTGTCTGGTACCGCAACCGCTATCCCGGCGCCCGGTGCGACTTCGAGAGCGTGTTCTACTCGTTCTCCTTCGACGAGGACCTGCAGCGGGAATGGCGTTGGACCGAGCGCTTCGCCGCCCAGGCCGAGATCCTCTCCTACCTCGAGCACGTGGCGGACAGGTTCGACCTGCGGCGAAGCTTCCGGTTCAACACGCGGGTCACCTCGGCGGTGTGGCGTGACGACGCCGATCGCTGGGAGGTCCGAACCGACGACGGTGCGGTCACCATGGCGCGGTACTTCATCAACGCTGCCGGAGCGTTCTCCGTGTCGAAGCCGAACGACTTTCCCGGTCAGGACGACTTCGCAGGCACGATCGCCCACACCAGCCAGTGGCCGGCCGAGGGTGTTGACCTTCGTGGCAAGCGCGTGGCCGTGATCGGGACGGGGTCGACCGGGATCCAGGTCATCCAGACCATTGCAGCTGAGGTCGGCGAGCTCACGGTCTTCCAGCGCACTCCGAACTACGCGTGCCCGCTGGGCAACCGTCCCATGTCCGACGAGGAGTTCGCCGACGTCGTCGCCGACTACCCCCGACTGCGCGCGGAGTCCAGGGCGAGCCTGGCCGGCGCACCGTACCCACGCGCCGAACGGCCCGCCCTGGTCGACACACCGGAGCAGCGACAGACGGTCTACGACCAGTACTACGACGGCGGCGGCTTCCGCATGCTCACCTCGACGTACTTCGATCTCATCTTCAACGCCGACGCCAACGAGACCGCGGCGGAGTACATCCGCGGAAGGATCCGCCAGCGCGTCACCGACCCGAAGGTCGCCGAGCTCCTCTGCCCCACCAATCACCCCTACGGCGTCAAGCGAGCCACGTTCGAGTCCGGCTACTTCGAGGTGTTCAACCTCCCGCACGTGCGCCTGGTGGACGCTCAGTCCACCCCGATCGAGCGGATCACGAGCAAGGGCATCGCGACGACGGACCACGAGTACGAGTTCGACGTCATCATCCTCGCGACCGGCTTCGATGTCGGTGCCGCCGGGCTTCTCCAGATGGGCGTCGTGGGTCGGGACGGCCGCAAGCTGGCCGATCACTGGAGCGACGGTCAGCGGGCCTACCTCGGCATGGCCACACACGGGTTCCCCAACCTGTTCCACATCAACGGCCCGCAGAGTGCGGCCGCGCTGTTCAACAACCCCATCGCCATCGAGGACAGCGTCGACTTCGTGAGCGGGATCGTCGCGCACGCCGACGCCGCCGGGTGCGTCCGCGTGGAGGCGAGCGACGCGGCGGAGACCCGCTACAACGAGCTCGTCAAGGAGGTCGCGAACGCGACGCTGTTCCCGACGGCAACCACGTGGTACATGGGAGACAACATCGAGGGCAAGGCGCGCAGCCCGCTCTCCCTGTTCACCGGCGCTCCGATGTACCGAGCCATCTGCGCCGAGGTCGAAGCAACCGGCTACGCGGGGTTCTCGTTCGACCAGGACGAGCAGCCCCTGTCCAGCCTGGTGCAGGTGGATGGCTCTGCGGTCTTCTTCCTCGCCGGCATGATGAACATCGGGGCCAAGCCACTCGAGGAGTGCAACCTCGAAGAGGCACGGGCGGCCATGGACATGTTCCAGTTCTTCCAGGCGCCGCTGCCATCCGACGTCTCCATCAGTGAGGTCGACTTCCCCTCCAGCAACGACGGCCGGAAGCTCCGCCTGTACCACCCCAGCGAAGCGTCGGGACCGTTGCCCGTCGTTCTCTTCCTGCATGGCGGTGGCTGGATCGGCGGCAGCCTGGACGCCTTCAACGAGCCGTGCGCCGCACTCGCCCACAACACCGGGGCCTTGGTGGTCTCACCTGAGTACCGCCTGGCACCCGAGCACAAGTTCCCGGCTGCGGTCGAGGACGCCATGGCGGCCCTGAGGTGGGTCGCGGACAACATCGCGACGTACGGCGGAGACCCGACGCGGATCGCCGTGGGTGGTGAGAGCGCGGGAGCCAACCTCGCCGCCGTCGCCGCGCAACGCGCTCGCGACGAAGGCGGCCCCCGGCTCACGGCTCAGGTGCTCGTCGCCCCCGTCACGGACCCGTTGGCGGAGACGGAGTCACGCACGTTGTTCGCGAACGGCCCCGTTCTGTCGATGGAGCTCTGCGCCCGGATGGCCGGAATGTGCATCACGGATCCCGCCGAGCTGGCGTCGCCCCTGTTCGCCCCTGCCCGGACTGCCGACCTGTCCGGTCTTCCGGCCGCGCTCGTGCTCACCATGGGGGTCGACCCGCTCCGCGATGAGGGCGAGGACTATGCCCGCGCACTTGCCGCGGCAGGTGTTCCCGCGGAGTCACGCCGGTTCGAGGGCCTGATCCACACGACCCTCTCGATGTCGGGCTCCATCCCGAGGGCCGCGGAGCTCCAGGACGCTATCGCGACGTTCCTCGTTCCGATGTTCTCCACCAGCACGGCCGCAGCGACGGCCGGCGTCTGACCTGAGAAGGAGTACAAGAATGATGCTTGAAGGCAAGCGTGTGCTGGTGACCGGGGGCGGCCGCGGAATCGGCCGCGGAATCGTCGAGGCGTTCGTGGAGGCGGGTGCCCGAGTCGCGATCGCCGACATCGAGGGCGCGGAAGACGCGGCGAAGGAGATCGGAGCCGACACCATGGGCCTCACGTGTGACGTGAGCTCGAGCGAGAGCGTCGCCAACGCGCTCGCCGTCGTCCGAGAGTCGCTCGGCGGCCTCGACGTGGTCGTGAACAACGCAGGCGTCGAGGCTTTCGGTCCGCTCCATGAGCTCACCGAGGACGCCTTCGACAAGGTGGTCTCGGTCAACCTACGAGGGACGTGGCTGGTCTACAAGCACGCCGTACCCCTCATGCTAGGTGGCGGCGCGATCGTGAACGTGGCCTCGTTGGCCGGGATCGTCGGGTTCCCGCTGCTCGGGGCATACGCGGCTGCCAAGGCCGGCGTGGTGCGGATGACCGAGGTCATGGCGGTCGAGCTGCGTGACCTCGGCGTGCGAGCCAACGCGGTCTGCCCTGGATTCATCGACACCCCGATGATGGGACGCGCGTTCGCTGACTTCGAGGCGGCGACGGGCCAGCCACTGGCGGAGATCATCGCGGCGCGACAGGGACGCCTCGGGACGCCCCAGGAAGTGGCTTCGCTGATCCTGTTCTTGGCGTCCGACGCTGCGGCCTTCGTCAACGGCACCGCCATCACGCTCGATGGCGGCATGAACGTCAACAGGATCTGAGGGCGGCACCGGGCAACCAAGTCCATCAGCGACATGGTGCAGATGAACCCTTGGTGGGCACTGGCGGGAAGGCCTGCGACCTGCCGTCACAGGACGACTTCGCCCGGCAGGAACTCCCGAGAACGCCTTTCGGCCCGCCCACGATCCGGCTCGTGAAGTAGCCGCCGCCAGTTCCCCCAACGCTTGGTCCGAGCGCCAGTCCTGTCCGGTGTCTGCGTCCCGCTCGGACGATCCAGCCCCATCAGTTCCGACCGCTACCACGAATAGAGGAAACTACATGGCCATCGCATCTCCGGCCCCGCAGGGGCTGTCTCGCTTCTGGGATCGACGGTTGGTCCATTATCCGAGCAATGGTCCGCGGTCGGTGTACCTGGGGATCACGGTCCTGGCGACGATCACGCTCTATTACGAGCTCTATGTGCAGGGAGCGGTCGCTACCCAGATCATCCGGGACTTTGGCTTCACCTTCACCCAGTTCGTCTACGTCGCCGTGGTCGGCGCGTTGGTCGGCGCCTTCGCCTCTCTGGGCGCGGGCCTCGCGGACAGGTTCGGACGGGCGAACCTCGTCGTCGGCGGGCTCGTCATCACCGCGCTCCTGGTTGGTTTCGCGATGCCTGCGGCCGGCTCGAAGACTGAGTACGTCGTGATCTACGCGCTCGTGAGCATCATCGAGGGGATGGCGCTCGTCGCGACGCCCGCCCTGATCCGGGACTTTTCCCCTCAGATCGGTCGCGGCGCGGCGATGGGCTTCTGGACCTTGGGTCCTATTCTCGGCAGCCTGCTGCTCACGCAGGTTTCGAGCCGCACACTTGACAGTCACCCGCACTGGCAATGGCAGTTCCACGTGGCCGGCTACTTCGGCCTCGTGGTCTGGGTGCTTGCCCTGGTGTGGTTGCGCGAGCTCTCGCCAGGCTTGCGCGATCAACTCATGGTCAGCATGCGCGACCGGGCGCTGATCGAAGCACGTGCTGCGGGAATCGATCCCGAGGCGGCGCTTGCAGGAAGTTGGCGGCAGATGCTGCGGCTGGACATCATCGGGTCATCGCTCGCGGTGAGTTTGTACATGATGTTCTACTACGTGCTCGTCGGTTTCATCGTCGTCTACTTCGCGACGGTCTACGGCTACAGCGAGGCTGAGTCGAACTCGCTGGCCAACTGGTTCTGGGCGCCGAACGCCATGGCGCTGGTCGCGGCCGGACTGTTGTCGGACAGGCTGCGGGTGCGTAAGCCATTCATGCTGGTCGGCGCCGCGATCAGCATGGTTGGCCTGGGACTCTTTGCTGCCGCGGCGACGGAACCGTCCACGTCGACCGCCGACCTGAGGTTGTACCTGGTGCTGGCGGCCGTCGGCCAGGGGATCGCGTACGTCGCCTGGATGGCGGCGTTCACCGAGACCGTCGAGAAGCACAACCCCGCGGCCACCGCAACGGGGCTGGCCGTCTGGGGCTACTCGATCCGGATCGTGGTGACGGTCGCCTTCGCCGTCCTGCCTTTTGCGCTGCCGGCCGTCTCCACACTGATCAACGACGGACCGCGGGTCCAGCAGATCGTCGCCGCCTACCCAGACCAGGTGAAGGTCCTGCAAACGGTCGACGGTGCCACGCTCGCAGCGCTCAAGGCGAACCCGCAGGACCAGGCGGCCCAGGTGGCGGCGCTCTCGCAGCTTTCGGGCATGCCGGCCGAGGATGTCACCAAGGTCCTCACGCTGGGTGCGAAGTACAGCACCGAGCTCGAGACCGCGGCGACCGTCGACCCGGCCGTTCTCGGCGTACTGGCCACGGATCCAACCAACGCGGAAGCCGCCGCGAAGGCGGTCGGAGAGATCGCCGAAGGATTGGGCATCGGGCCCAGCGAAGCAGCCGCACGCCTTCAGGCCCTGGGTGCAGTTCCGCCGGCGGACCTCGGCTTCCTCCAGGCCAATGGTGCCGCGGTCCAGAAGGCAGGAGCACGACTTCAGTCGGTCTCGCAGATCCCTCCTGCAGACCTGGCCTTCCTCTCGGCGCACGCCGCCGACGTACAGAAGGCCGCGAAGGACAACCCGCGGCAGTGGCAGCGCTGGTGGTGGATCTGCCTCGTTGGCCAGGTGCTGTTCCTCCCGTGCGTGTTGGTCCTGACCGGGCGGTGGAACCCCAGGAAGGCGCGCGAGGACGAGCTCAAGCACGAGGCGCTTGTTCAGGCCGAGCTCGACCGCCTGAAGCCGCCAGAGCTTGACCTGGTGTGAGGCGTCCATGCCGACAATGACCGCACGGCTGGGACCGTGTCCGAGGTGACGAGTGGCGCGTCACGATGTTGAACATGCCCATCGCCGGGTCGGTCACGGCCACGCCCTCACCGTGGTCGATGCTTGTCAGCACGAGATCGCCCAGGGGAGCCGCCGAGAGGGCCGAACGCCGTGCCGTGCTTCGTGCCGCCGAACACCCGCCGTTGCACCGAGGCGGTCGCTTACACCTCCGAGGGCTGCGCGGCGATCCCCAACTGGTGCATCAGGCTGAAGCCGCCCAGGACCTCGCACACTGTCGAAATGCTCGCAATGGTCGCACCGGAGAATCGAATGCGGTCGACGGTACAAGCTGTGAATTTCCTGCCGGTCGGCGGAACCCCGGCGAACTCACCCTGCCAGGTTCCTGACCCACGCAGGAAGCACACCACCTCGTCCTCGAGGCTGATCTGGTCGGTAACGGAGATTTCGAGATCAGGGAAGGCGGTGCAGATCCCTCGCAACATCGGAATGATCTTGTCGCGCCCCTCGATGCGGCTTTCATGCTCAAAGACAAGATCCGGGGCGAGCGTGTTCGTCAGCGTTTCGAAATCCCGCCGATTGAATGCGGCAAAGTATTCCTTCGCGACAGCATCCGGCTTCGCGACTGCATCCGTTGAAGTCACAAGCTTCTCCTCACGATTGTTTTATCGACGCCGCGCGGCGCCGGTGCTCGCGGTTGACAAGTGAGCGTAGGAGCGCTCGCGCATAGCGGGAAACGGTTCGTGTCAATAGGCTCGCATTGATCTCGTCGATGAGATCGGCTCGCGCATGGACGCTGGGGTTCACGTCTGCGCAGGGCGGGTCGCGCGAGCGCGACAACGTTCACCGGTCGGTACCCGGTTCGTACGGCGGTGCCGACACCCCGGGGCGACGGGTAATGTCGGGCACTAGGGCGTGTCCCGTAATTCATGGCGGCGCCGGACGCCGCCCAGATCACGCGCTGGCGGCGTTGCCGACACTGCAAAGACGCCCAGTCTGTGTGCGCGCCGGCGCCTGGCCAGCGCGCGCCTGGA